>Ga0081473_130341_pt1 | contig 11728 bp, 12 predicted proteins | sample CisSprmetagenome_FD_70977 | JGI IMG/M metagenome (GOLD analysis project Ga0081473, IMG submission 70977) | Hypoxic/sulfidic aquatic microbial communities from Cistern Spring, Yellowstone National Park, USA v2 (version 2) | ecosystem: Environmental > Aquatic > Thermal springs > Hot (42-90C) >... | reverse complement strand
TATTAAAACAATAATTGTAATCACAATGGTAATTATAGAAATAGCTATGAACAACACATCACGCCTCCAATCCTCACCACTAACACTATTCCGCCTACCCACCCACTAGCACTAAGAATCACAGGCTTTTAAAGCAACTCGCGCGATACATCAATCCATAGTGATCTTCTTAGCTACTTCTTCGATGCTTTGCCACACCATGTCAAAGCAGCCAATATACATCACTCGAGGTATATGACCCCCTTCCCTGCCCTTGTTGGGCGGGTTTCATTTTTGGGGGTCTCGATCGTTGCCCCTTCTTTGGGGGTTATTGGTTTCACGCCATTGCTTGTTATTATGTAGGTTAGTATCTTCTTTGGTATTGGTACTTCATAGCCTACCTTCTTTGCTATGTTTCTTGCTGCGTTTAGGTCGGCGTTGATTTTTATGCCCGTTACTGGGCATACGTATAACCCACGCTTAACCCTACCTTTCTCGTGCTCCATGTTACAGATAGAACATTGTTTGCTCGTCCCATACTCATTAACTATGTTTAGCCTTATCCCGTACTCCTCAAGAACATCACCTAACCACCTGGTGATTTTGTTGAACCACCAAATATTGGTGTTGTATTCATTACCGTTGTTCTGACTGACCATGTATGGGTAGCCGACAAAGACCTCGTCAACGCCCATTTTATGCACTTCCTTAGCTAGGAATCTGATTGCTGTGCGGTAATAGTGTCTTAGCCTCTCGCGTTGCTTATAAACAGCGTGTAGGTAGTAGGTGTGGTATTTACGCCATGACTCGAACCCGTGGTTCCTCAACCAATCCCTAACGGATTGGTAAGTGCGTATTTCACGCTTCCACCAGTAATACTCCGCCTTTATTGTCGAGCCCTTGATTAAAATCGCAGTATCACTGTGGTTGAAAACAACGGCGAACAAGTTGTTCAAGCCAATGTCTACGAATGCCTTGTTATCGCCCCTTGGCTTGTCTATCTGTATTTTCTCGTGAATACCTCTTACGTAGCCCTTTGGGTTACTCCTAGCCGGCTTCTCACCAACAGTGATCGGCACGTACGCGAACCATCTATTGCCTTCAAGCTTGATTACAAGCGTGCCTTGCTTGCCAGACCACTTAATCCTCCCAGCGTATTTTATCTTCAAACCCCAATCCTTTAGGACTAGGTAGCCCTCACCATTGTTGATTGGCTCTAGGTAGTACCTATCATTCCTAACCAAGATCCTTAGCTCCCTCTTTCCCAGTAGCTTGTCCTTCCAGAAGCCTGGTGGTGACGGCTTGCCCATGAATTTAGGTAGCTCGCCTTGTTTGTATAGCTTGAGTAGTTCGAAGTATGATTTCCAGGCACTGTTATTCAACCTTATGACTTGCCCAGCATTCACACCCAACACACCCTTATACCTATGGTAGAACTCATACCCAATACCCTTGAAGTCCACCCTACCCGTTTCCCTAAACTGAACAAGCCTAGCGTAGTTCAACTCATTCCATAATTTGGCAGTTGCATCTCCTATTCTTCGCAACCTCCTCTCCTGAGCGCCACTAGGCAGAAGCCTCAACCTAACAGTACGCACATTACTTGACTTAGAAGAAGAAGTGCCCGGGTTGGTGAAAACAGTGGGTAATCGACCCACCAACTCACCCGAAGAAACCAAACCCCCTCTCGGAGGCACCAACCCAGGCACCAGCCAACCAGCAAGGCAGGGTTTTATAAACCTGATACTGAGCCCCACGTAGCAGGGCAACCCCACCCTAAAGAGCGAGGCTTGGCGTTATTGTCAGGTTTGAGCACACCACCACACTCATCACATAGGGGTGGTACCTGGCCACTATCTATTTTCTTGATAACAACATCCATAGGATATGCACGACCACAGGCGATGCATATGGCTCTCCTCATTGTTCCATGGAGCTCAATAACATTTTTAGACCCGGCAGCCTGGTGTAGCCCATCCACGTTTTGTGTAATCACGGCCTTTATCACCCCCATGCTCTCCAGTTCAGCCAATGCGCGGTGTGCCCTGTTTGGCTTAGCTATGAAGAGGGCGCTCATCCTCACCCTATAGAATAACCAGAACTCCTTCGGGTGTTGTAGGAAGTAATTTATCGTGGCTATCTCGGGACTGTATTGCTTCCATAAGCCCTGAGGTCCCCTGAAGTCTGGAATACCTGATTCAGTGGATATGCCAGCGCCTGTGAATGCTATTGCGTGCCTAGCGTTCACCAATATGTTTGCTGCCTCCTCAATATCCCTAACATTACAACCCACCTCACCCATGCAAAGCCATAGAATATAACCAGAGCTGATTTTAAGCATTTACGGTAGCCTTAATCCACGGACGCTCCATAACTCATGGCTGGATTAAATTATGGCTGATTGAACGAAGATTGGGCACCGACAAGGCAAAAATACTTAATACCTTTTATTGCAGGTTGTAAGGTGAATGATGATCTGACGACGGCCTGACCTCCTGATGAGCGCGTTGGTGCCTGATCGTGAGTTACTCCATTGCTTTGTTCGCGTTGTGGATTGTGTCGTCGTATATTCTCTCGATATCCTCTATGGATTCGATTTCGATGGCTTCTATCCCGTAGTCCCTCAGGAGTGAATCGAGTGCCTGCTTATTGTGGGCTATGACGTATAGTGCTGAGGAGAAGGCATGTTTTTCCCAGTCCATTATTGATAGGTTGAGTAGGTTTATGCTGCCTCCCGAGCGCATGGGTTCTGTTGTGTACACGCTGGCTAGGTATGGCACCCTGAGCCTTTGTGACAGTACCCTGGCTATTACGCTGGATATCCAGTCGTGAGCGTGTATTAGGTGTATGTCCCTGGGCACCACGTACGGTATCCTGGACAGGACCTCAACAAGTAGGAAGTGCATGTATGCGACAACGTCACTAAACCACCTATCACTAACCGTGTGTACGTACACATTACCATCTATGTAATTGCCCTCAAAACCAGCTGGGTGTATTAGGTGTATTTCGTATTTACTGGATAACCTAATTACCAAATCCCTTACTTGGAATGCCAATGACCCAACTACCCTATGTGGTGGGTATTCCGTGCTTATGTGGAGTACCCTAATCACCACAACAGTTAGCAGTAGATACTGCTTAATTTAATTATCGCCGTTGTCGTTAAGTGCACAGAATCATTTATGGTATTTACATAACCAAGAACCCTTAGTTTATCAATGAGGCTCCGAACCTCCTCAATACGTAAGCCAGCAATCCGAGCCAGGTCCTCAATCCTAACAGCCCTCTCCCTATCAATAGCCGCTAATGAGTGAAGAACCTGCATTATGCTCCTAATCTTCGACTCATAACCAGGCTCCACAAAGTCTAAATATTTTACTTCCAAGTTAATAAATTTCACCCTACCACCCTATAATTAAATGTTGAAAAGCACTTATAAAATCATTATTAATTCGTAAAGCAGTGATTGAGGTAACAACGGATAAGGTATTGTATGAGCCAGGGGAGGATATTGAGGTTAACATTAAGATAGATGGTTTAGTGAGTAGTGAGAGTGTTGATTTCGTGGTAATAAAGGATTCCAGGGAAATCATTAGGCGCGCACTTCAGGCAGTGCCCCCTGAATTTAATTTTATCGATTACATAAAACTAGGCGATACTGGATTCTACGAGGTTGTGGTTAAGTGCTGCGGCGATGAAAGTAGGGTGCCAATAATGATTACCGAAAGGTCGGAATCACCGATTAGGCTTATTATCGCGTTTCACAATCACCAACCAATACATAAATACCCAAATGGTCATTACCATGGGCTCTGGGCGTTCTACCATACCTGGTCGCAGGAGTTGCAGCCTATATATGATGTTGGGCCTTACCTGTTACATGCTAGGTTAGTCGATAAGTACAGGGTTTCAATTACATATAACCTAAGTCCAAGCCTACTGTGGCAGTGGGATGATGCGTTGAAGAACGGTATTCTTATTGAGGGTGAAGATTACATCGGTTATGTGAGTCCTCGGGATCCTAGGATGGAGTTAATTAGGGAGGCTCGGGACACATACTCAAGGCTTGCCAAGGATGGTGTCATAGAGGTTTTGACGAGCTTCATAGCGCACCCAATAGCTGGTTACCTAATCGAGAAGTACGGTGTTGACGAGTTGTTAAGGTGGGAGCTAGAGGTTGGTAAGAAGGTGACTAAGGAGGTTCTTGGCGTTGATGCTGTTGGTATGTGGCTACCTGAGCTTTATTTTTCCGAGAGGCTGAAAGATATGTTGTGTAACGAGGGCATCAAGTACATAGTACTCGATGGTGTCTACCACTTAGGCGAGAGCATCAAGGACAAGGGCTCATTATTTAAATTGTACAAACACGACTGCCTTACAATACTATTCAGAGACACGGCACTTAGTGATTTATTAAGCTTTCAATTAAACAAGGCAGGTAACGCACGCGAGGCAGACGTGAATGCCAGGAGGTTAATAATTGAGATAGCAATGAGGAGCTCCTACGCTAAAGGTGGTGTGGTAACCATAGCGCTGGATGGCGAGAATTGGATGGTTCTTCCGCGACCGAATCCCTACGCAGCCCTACTCCTCGAGAAAATACTCCTCTACCTATCTAGGGCTGGTGTTGATGGTTACATAATACCGATAAGGCCATCCGTAATTATTAATGAGGCTCAGGAGGAGATTAGGGAATTGCCGACGACATCCTGGTTGGGCTCACCGAGTAAATGGGTTAGTGAGAGGGCTGAGGTTCAATCGAGGCTTTGGTCGATGGCGCAGTTAGCCATTAATAAGTGGAGGATCTACGAGGAGGTTTTCGGCGAGGACTATGATTTAAGGATGTCTCTGGCGATGACTCTCGATAGCGATTATTACTGGGCTGAATTCGTGAATGCGGAGCATGTCGGTTCGTGGGTATTCAATACCGTGAAAATCGTAAATGAGGCATTGTCGGCGTTGACATTGAGGATTATTGAGTATGATAGGCAGGTGGAGATCATCATAGGTAATAGGTGGATTAAGGATGCAAGCCTAGTAATTAATGTGGAGTCTCCAGAAACAAACCTGGAGCATAATGTTAAAGTTCCAAGCAGTTCGTCAGAATCCCTTAAGCTAGATCGCACCAATAACATGAGCATCTCAATATTAACACCAAGGACTAAGGTTCCCATAATGAAGACCATAAGGATCCTCGGCATTAATGCACAACCTTAGTAACCTCCGACCCATCTATCAAATATGTGATATCCCCTGTAGATAATCGCGTGAGTAGGTAATCATGGACATGGTCGATATCAACCTCTCCATAGGCCACACCCACAGCCACACCCCTCATGGGTAGCCCCTCCCTCATTATATAGCCAAAACCCCAGGACCAAGCCCACGAGGTAACCATCTTAAGTAAATTCACGGGCTTCAGCTCAGGGCTCCTTGCTACGGTGTACCTTAGTAAGCGTAGTTCATCCCATGGGTTCGGTTCTATTAAGGCGACGTTGTCTGTACCAACCATGGGTCTTAATTCATTCCTTAACATGGCGGTTATGTTTGGTAATTTATTGACAAGCTCAATATTAGATCTAGGGCATATTGCCGTTGGAATTTTTGGCAACTTAGATACTTCATCCGCATTTAATTGGGTCAGGTGAACGAAGAGGGAATTTCCCGTAACAAGAGTACTCAACGCTCTATCCAAATCACCGTCAGCATGCGTATCCTCTGTTTCGGAAACATGGGTACTAATTAATAAACCACGTGAACCAGCTAACCTAGACGCAAGCCTCAACTCTGCCGTTGAGTAATTAAGTGGTGAAATAAGCGATATGCCGAATCCATTATCCACGAAGTACCTAACCTCCTCCTCAAAGGTCTCATCCACGTCCTCCTCCTCATCCGGCTTAACATACACCCTAAAAGCGCTGGGCTCAGCAAGTGGGATTACGCATAATCCAACCCTTTTGGCCTCCTCAATAACCATGTTTGTGAAGTATTTGCCGTACTCTATGATCGTTAACAAACACCCAACTCCGTAACTCCTGATCCTACGAAACACAAGGGATAACCCAGCCCTTAGGGACTCAGGCTTGGCTCTACGTAGGTAGTAGTACTTAAGGCCGTAGGGAGCGCCTACCAAATCGTCAATATAGTACTTATTGTATAACCCAATTAGGAAGTAATCAAGTACGTGTATGTGGGCGTTTGTTAATTGGGGCATTAAGACAGTGTTACCAAGGTCAATGACGTTTGCGTATCCAGGTACCTTACCTATGCCTGTTATCTCACCGTCAGAGATGTCAATAACGGCATTATCGATGGCGTTTAAGTCTTGATCCACGAGTGCAATCGACGACTTAATGCTCAACCTACGCATTCATTAAGTCATTCATTTAAATTCTAATAAGTAATACTCAAAATACGATGAGGATCGCAATTGCTGGTCTAAACCCGGGTAGTGCCATGTATGCGTATTACATGGCTAAGGATGGGCATGAAGTAACGGTGTACACGGAATTACAGGGTGATGTGTTTTTTGCAGATCTAATGCCCCACGCTCTGCTTGGCATTGTGAATAGGGAATCAATAAAATTATTTACCAGGAAGTACCTCGAGGACATATTGGGTATGCACATCATAAACACAAGCCTTAAGTCGCTCATTATTAATGGGAACAAGGTCGTTGATCAAGCACGTGGAGTCTATGATCACTACGATAAAGTCGTGGTTGGCTCCGAGGTTGTGCTTGGGAGCTCGGGTAATTGCCTAAGTATATATAGTGATAGGCTCAAACTAGGTAAGTACGCAATCACCGGCAAGGACATCGGCAAGAACCTGGAGGCGTCATTATTGGTATCGGAAATTGGGGGTTCTGTCAACCTAAACGTTCCATTGGCTATCGATGGCGATATTGCCAAGTCACTGCCGATTAATAGAGTTGAAACATACAATGAGTGTATCGATACTGATTATAAAATCACAAACCCCATAATTGGTGAGGGATTCGTTGGCGAGCTTGTTGGTAGGGGTTTCACAATGAGGGATTCATTAAGCGGGCTTGATTATATTGTTAATAGGGATTACCAATTGGTGATTATGGGTAAGTTAATGGCATTGAGGGATTTGGGTGTAATTAACTCGGTGCCAACCATGCCCCGTCTTGAGGTTGGGTTTTCGAGGAATTACTCCTTCCTATCAATTGGGTTGACCAGGGATGAGCTGGGCTTGGTATTTAGGGATCTATCATCATCAAGGATTGCGTATCATGGAGATGATGGCGAGATCACAGGCAAGGTTCTACATAGAGGTAATAGATTGTTGAGTTTGCAATTGATTATGAGGGGCATTAAGATATACAATTGGTTTTATCATATATACTCCCTAATAATGCTCAATTCCACAGCATACCTAATAATTGATATGGGTTACGAAAGGTTGTTCGGCACGTTAAGGGGTTTGATCGAACAGTTGATTCTAGATACATATAATATATAGATACCCAAGCTATGCAGTAAATAAGTTTTATTAAGGACTCCACACATTAATTCAATAGTGCCTGGTGTCTTAGCCAATGTGGATTACGAGGAACCGCTCACAAAATATAGGGTAAGGGAGGTTCTTATAGAGGCGCGTAGGCACTCAATAGGTTATATAGATAAGATGAAGCAGGAGGTTCTCGCGGACTCCTTCTACGTGCATTATAGGCAGCCTATACTAAGGATGCCCATTGATAATGAGGATATGGAGACGTCATTATGGAGGTTCGTGGTATCCACGTACGTAAGGAGCGAAACCTACAACGATGTGGCTAGGATAACGAGACTCAATGGTAGGTTATCTAGAATTATGGCGCTCAAGCTTCTCAAGGTCTACAATAGCATATTGAGTAAGATGGATAGGAACGAGGCATTTAGGCAAATGGTTGAGTCAGCAATGGACCAGAGAGACTCTACCTCGAGGGAGAGTAGGGCGAACCTTGAGCGGGAGGTAAAATCCCTAATAAACTTCTACGTAGGCAACATGAAGAAGGTTGGGGATACCGTGAACAGGGTTAGGATGCTGTTTGGGGAGTCCGTGGGTCATGAGATAGCTGATATACTATTAAGTACGGATATAGACCCATACAGGTTAAGGTTGATCTCAATGCTCAATTCCCTAATTAGACTTATCGTAGACGCCAAATACGTGGTCGACACCGTCAGCGACGTAGATGCGGAACGCGTCGGTGTGGTGGGTGGCGTAAAGAGAATGACAAAGGCCTCGGAATTAAGGGATATGATGCCGAGCGAGAGATTACTCATGAAATTCGCAAAACCCGTGTTTGCATATAAGTTGGCCATGGGTAACGTACTTGTTAGGGAGAGGAAGGCCGTCAGGAAGCCTAAGATATACATGTTAATCGATAAAAGTGGCTCGATGTTCTACACGGTCAACGTAAACATATTCGAGGTTGGGGCGATAAGCAAGATAACGTGGGCTACAGCATTGGCGGTGATACTCGCAATGAAGGGAGGCAACCTAGCGGTAAGGTTCTTTGACCAACAGGTATACCCAATCTTGACGAATAAGAAGGACATAGTTAGGATGCTCCTGTCATTAATACCCCTAGGTGGGACAGACATAACAAATGCCGTAAGGGCGGCGATACAGGACGCGGCAGATAAGGCGTCCCTAAGGAATTATAAACTCGTGATAATAACGGATGGGGAAGATGATAATGTAGATCCATCAGTATTCAACAAGGCAAAGACGGTATTCAGATCGGTCAAGGCAATACTCGTTGGCGGAGAAAACAGCGTTATCGAGAACAGTACCGATACAATAAAAATACAGGAGCTAAGCAGCGAAAGCCTAACGCATGTAATAAAGAAAATCTAGAACTTAGCAATAATTGAAGAAAGGACAGTGGGCTTGCACATGTGTTAAGTTGCGATGATCATCGCCTTGATGGACTAATAGCTTTAGATTGAATTGCGAAAAAACCACCTTAGGAATGCAATGCGGCTTCGAAGCAATTGATTGGTGAGTCGCAAACCACAACCTGGATTTCGGGCACATCATTGATACCCAACCTATTCAGTGCATTACGTACGTAATCCACCAGGTACCAGGCAAGGCATTCACCCGTAACACCCTCGGGTATGCAAGGAATTTCAACGTACTCATTCGGAGTAATACCTTGAATACCCTCCCTAGTTGACTTTAGGTATTTACCATCAAAGGCATGTACAATTCCCTGTATCTCACGCCTAACCCCATCAATATCAAGCACCAAATCCCTCCTTCCATTAACGCATAATCTAACCGTGACTTCGTAATTGTGGCCGTGAACGCCACCGTATATATCGCTGAACCTAACCCTGTGGGCACTTGAAAATACAAATTTCATTGAGAGGCATGTTGTCTCCACGTGGGTAAATGCAAGGTAGGTCTAAAAATGCATTACCTAACTTAAGTTGGGTATGGTTGGTAGGGTAATAATCGCCGGAGCAGGTCCTGGCGATGAGGGCTTACTGACGCTTAGGTGCGTTGAGGCTATTAGGAATGCCGATGTCATAATATACGATAGGTTAATACCAAAGGCGGCGTTGAAGTATGCACGGGACAACACCGAGCTAGTATTTGCAGGTAAGGAGCCTGGTAAGCACACTATGGAAGAAGATGAGATAATAAGGCTAATGATTGAGAGGGCGCGTGGCGATAAGGTGGTGCTCAGGCTACATGGTGGCGACCCATTCCTCTTTGGCAGAGGCTTTGAGGAGTGCATAGCCGTGCTAAGTGTGGGTATACCCTGCGAGGTCATTCCAGGCGTTACATCAGCAACAGCCGTACCCGAGTCCTTCCTAATACCCCCAGTTCTCCGCGGAGTCTCCAGTTCGGTAGCCATAGTCACGGGAACAGAGGACCCGAGCAAGGGCAAGTCATTCGTGAACTTTCAAAAACTGGCTGGTGCTGTGAACACCATCGTGATTCTCATGGGCGCATCAAGAATAGGGGAGATAGCTCGCGAATTAATTAAAGGCGGTCTAGACCCAAGCACCCCGGTCGCCATATTGACCAGGGCCTTTATGGAGGGTAGTAAGGTTACGATAACTACGATAAGCAACATAGCCACAAATAAGGTATCCGCTGAAAACCCATCGGTAATAGTGATAGGCGACGTAGTTACCCAGGGCCTCAGGGCCATGAGGTTGGCTAATATAAAGTACGAGAAGTTGTAAAAGTAAATTTATTTAACGCAGCAAGCCAATGCTTATCGTTGCAGGCTAGGGACAATGTTACTGGCGAGTTGATAGTCTGTGATGAGGCATGAGCGTACCTGAATACATGAGGATCATGCCCGCACTGAGACCGTAATAATTTAATAACCACAATAATAACCTGTCCATCAGGTAATCAATGATTAAGGTATTAATACTAACCGAGGTGGACCTACCTAGCGACTTCCCCAAGTGGGTTGAGCATTACCTAGAGGGTATGGTTAACGTCCAAGTTAGGAAGACGGACTTTGAAGGGTTAAAATCGCAATTCAGAGACGCCAGGAGAGGGCAGGTTAGGGCCGACGAACTACTTGATTACCTAGAACCTAGGGTTGGGGATTATGAGGGCTTTGACAGGGTCGTGTTGATAATGGATGATGATGGGTATGTTAGGGGTTTAAACTTCGTGTTTGGCGTAACCAAAATAGAAGGAAACCTAGTCCTTATATTCACAAAGAGATTACTTGGACCCCAGGATATTTACTACCAGAGGATATTGAAGGAGGTGCTTCACGAACTCGGTCACACATTCGGTCTCGAGCATTGCAGCGATCCAAGGTGCGTCATGTACTTCAGCAACACGGTTGAGGATACGGATAATAAGGGACCAGCCTTCTGCCAGAGATGCAGTGAAAAACTAAGTAGGAGGCTCAGGCTTGGTAAAATAATGCATCAAAAATTCTCACAAGCCTAGTATTACAATGCAACTTCCTATTATTTTCATGGGAGCACTAATCTAGGTGCAGCGTCTAATCCTCGAACCGCATTGATTAAATAATGTATAACATAACTTAACACATGAGGCGCTGGTTCGCGATACTGCTGCATGGTGGCGATAGTAAATGGAGAGTTCGTAGAACGGTTATGCACAGCGTCGATTATGGCAATGGCGACCATGAGGTGATCGTGGATGTCGAATTTGAGCTCGAGCTTAGTGAAGATAGGCAATAGGTTGCTGGTTGGTCTACGGGTTAGGAAGCCGATCGATGCCTGGGACCTCATCCAATCAATACGTGGGGTTAGGTTGACGGTGATAAGCGACGAGGTTGGGTTCGTGATCCTCCATACGCCATACCACGCACCACTATTCACGAACCTACATAGGGAGAGAATAAGGCAGGTGTTGAACGCCTGGCAGGATTACCTGGAACCAATACCCACGGGTGCGACGTTGAACATCCTCGACAGCGCCTCGACACAATTCACGAGAATAAACGCTGCACATGAAATACCACAGGTTGGGGTTGGTATTGCGAAGATAATAACAATATGCGGTTTAGGCGATGCAATATCGTACTCGTTGTTCCTGAGAGGGTCAGGTAATTCACATGGTGACGTACTGTCATGTAGTGACAAAGCCCCACTTACATCACTTAGGAGAAGTGTTAATGTTCAACTTAAGCCAGCACCACGGCCCGGCTCCATGATAATGACCAGGTACTACCCAGTAGACATAGACATGGGTAAGCACCTAGTAATACTTGGCGCCACGG
>Ga0081473_128764_pt1 | contig 11749 bp, 10 predicted proteins | sample CisSprmetagenome_FD_70977 | JGI IMG/M metagenome (GOLD analysis project Ga0081473, IMG submission 70977) | Hypoxic/sulfidic aquatic microbial communities from Cistern Spring, Yellowstone National Park, USA v2 (version 2) | ecosystem: Environmental > Aquatic > Thermal springs > Hot (42-90C) >... | reverse complement strand
GGTCTGGAAAGGCAAGGGCGTTGCTCTATTCACATTTTCCATATGTTGCGAGACTTTTATACAATATTTACGATGAGATAGATTCAGATTATACTAAACCTTTTAACATATTAAAAGAAAGGGTCTTCAGAAGCTCAATGCTTCATAGATATTTCTTTGTAGGAAATATTAAAGATTTGAAAAAGGACATAGAAGTTATAGCAAATTCCACCATTACTTCAATATTCATTAAAAGGGTGTGGGATGTTGATAGCAAGATTTTATTTCCATTTGTAGCAATACCGCAATCTATTCTCCTAAAGAAACCTTTGCCAATCAATTTAAGATCTAATACTATAGTTTCACTAGGTGTTATTACTCCAGGTAAACGCTACGGTGAATTAATAGATGCATTCAGTAAGGTAAGACAAAAACTGAAGAACACCAAGTTAATAATAATAGGTTCGCTCGTTGATAAAAGCTATTATAGATATCTACTTAGAAAGATTAAGAGCCTTGGATTAGAAGAAAATGTTTTTATATTTACTGATGTAGACGAGGAAAAGAAATGGAAGATTCTACTTAGAGCTAAGATGTATGTTCACATGAAGCGATTTGAGCCTTTTGGTATAGCAGTTGCTGAAGCGATGTATGCTGGAGCTATACCAATTGTATATAAGGGCTATACAAACGGTCCTTGGATAGATATATTAGATAAAGGTAAATATGGCATGGGCTTTAGAACGATAGAAGAGCTCGTAGAAGCTATATATAGTGTAACAACTTTGGATAAAAATCAACTTGGAGAATTGCAAGAGAAGATTTTTGAAAAAGCCCATAATTTTTCTTTAGAAGTTTTCAAAGAAAAATTCATTCAGCTCGTGGAAGGTGGAAATAAATGACTATGGAGAAATTCTCATCTTCTGCATGTATATGGAGCACTATAGGAATCTTGACGTTGCTAGTAATAGTTACCTTACTAACTAAAAGCTTTGCATTTTATATATTAACTTCCATAGTGTTGGCTTTCAGCATAGTTATTCCATCACTAACTAATAATAAAACTAAACTAATGATAGTGTTAATGGTGATTGCTTTTATTCAAACAATACTTATGAGCATGGTCACGCAAAACTCAGCTTACCTAGTGTGGGATTTAAAAGCACAGGATAACGTGGCTTCATATATAGTCCGAGAAGGGTATATACCAAGACCTCTAGGTGGTATTTACAGACCTGAATACGTGAGCTATCCTGCCGGCTACATAGTATGGGCTGTCTTAAGTGAGATCACATCTATTCCGACCAACTTGCTGATGGTTTCACCCATTCTTACATACGCCCTTTACATAGTATTCCTATGGGTAACACTCAACATATTAAACGATGTGAATAAAGAATATCGTCCGCTGGTTATAGCTCTATTAGGTTCTGCTTTCATTGTGTTATATAAGCTACCAAATATTTTCATTTATCAAAATTATGGTAGAGTATTATTATTAACCTCTACATATTTGCTGTATAAGACATTACTAGGTAAAAAATTAAAAGCAGAGGCCTTGCTGGTAATTCTCATTTTTATAGCAACTCTAGTGTTCTCTCATTCTGAGTCCTCGATAGCATACCTAGTCATAGTAACAGGTCTTCTTGCCGATGCGTTTGAAAAGCGGAGAAGCATATCTAATACTATATTTATCATTTTTATATTAACCATTACCGTCTTTGCTCTTTATCATTTCTGGGGCGTCTCGTACTTCGCTACAACATTAATAGGCATGCTCAAAAACACTCTTACATACCTGCTTAGTAGCCCTGGGGAGGTAGTAACGACGGGATTTACTAGGTATACCCCAATAGACTATACCCCAATAGAGCTCGTGTTTTTTGGTTCGTCTTTAGTCCTAGTGGCTCTAACAGCGTTGACGCTTTTCCTACTTGGAGTATTAATGTACCTGAGATACAAGAAGCTGGTGTTGTATTTAGGTTCTTTAACATTGGTGGGCTCTGCTTTTCTTCTGTTATTCTGGTTCTCACCATACAAAAGCGATATAGCATTTAAATTCATTACTGCACTAAGCACTGTGATTGCATTATCATTTATTGAGCTAAGTAATGAAGTGAAACATCCTTCTAATCACTCCAGTAAACGTCTCAGAGAACTTAAAGATGTTTTGATAATATGTGTCGCAATTATAATTGTAGCAGGGTTCTCTGAATACTCGTATCGAGGAGAATTTTCAAGTAATAGTCCAGCATACTATAATTTTGTACTTCACCTAGAGTTTTCCGAGTTATCAAAATTTATCACCAACACACAAGGACGTTACGTAATAATCGATTCTCCTTCGTTTCCATACTTTTTTATAAGGGATTATATAGACCCCCGATTTGGCATTCCCTACAGCGTGGTGGCAGTTGAACCTGAGGTAACCTACTATAATTTTCATTTAATAAATGGATTAATGATGCCCCGATTCATACTTATTTTGCAAAAAGCTTCCTTGGTAAATACGAGCATACTGCCATATGGAGAAGTGATTATAGGAGAGTCGGAGTCGTTAATGAGGTTTGAAAGAGTTAGCGTGGTGTATACTACTGGTATAGTAAGTATAGGCGAGGTTGTAGGGTAATATGCAATATGTAGTTAGTTGAATTTCTAAAGAGGTGAGAAATTAGTACAAGATGTTTATATGTTGTTTCATGGTTTCGGCAATGTCGACAATTTCGCTATTTTTAAGGGTGCGGTTAGGGTTATAAGGGAAGCAGCCCTCGAGTTCTTATATTGCTGTGATAGACCATAGTTACTAACTATTACCTGGATAATAGTCATATATTAAGATGAGTATTTTGATGGTTTATTAAGGAAATAATGGCTTACTCCCTCTCTATTGATTTAATTGATATTACAGTTTAGATTCTCAATTGATATCGAATATTGTAAAGACTTTCCATGAAAAGAAAATTATAGCGGACGAGAGGGATACCATAGGTAAATTTCACCGCTGCTGGGGATTAGAGGTACGGTATGTTAATAAATGTATCTAATATGTGAGGTTTGATCTTTATGAGGATTCTGGCGTTGGCTCATGGTTTAGGATTTGGCGGAGCTCAAATGTCTACATTAGAGTTTCTTGAGAGCCTCAAGGGAAAACTCGACCTGAGTCTCATGGTTTGTAAAGAGGCTAATGAAAACTTTGCTTCTACCGTAGCCTCCATGAGAATAGAGGTATATTACGCCCCCTGTAGGATTATAGAGGGATACCCGATAATGGATATAGGTAATGTCAAAACTCTTCTTGGACAGGCAGATATAGTATGGATTACTGATATTGAATACCTATCCGCACCAAGCATTAAACAAGTTAGAAAAGTCTCTATAGTTGCTCACCTCCATTCATACGCACTGATCTGCCCGTGGGGTGGAGCGTTGTATGCCTTGAGAGAGCCTTGTTTGAAAAAGTGCTCTATTTCGAGGATTATTAGGTGTAAGCAGGGAATAAATCTTGAGTTAGAAAAGATAGGCTTGTTTAGTAATGCTAGGGCCAGGCTTTACTGGTTGCTAGACTTTGCTAAAGGCCCCTATGATTATTATAGGTGGTCCAAACTTGTGGGAGATGTGGTAGAGTCTATTGACGGATTTGTATCTGTCTCTAAAGCTCTGTGGAGCATTCATGTTAACCACATGCCCAGTCTTAGTAATTATCCTTTTAGCATTGTATACAACCCGGTCACCGAGCCTTTGAGATACGTTAAACCAAACCCTTATGAGCCTTATGGCGGCTATATCTTTTACGCTTCTGGGTCTAACCCTGATAAAGGTCCTCATTTACTTTTAGAGGCTTGGCTGACAATCTCTAAAGAGTTTAAGGATTTGAAGCTATATATTGTAGGTTGCAAGAATTCTTGGGTTGAGAGAATGGCTAAGAAGATGAATTTAAAGAATATTATATTCTTTGAAAGGCTTCCTCCAGATGAATATTATAATATTATGTACAGAGCTAGAGTTGCTGTCATGCCTTCTATATGGCCTGAGCCGTTTGGTAGGATACCTGTTGAGGCTAATAGGCTTGGTGTTCCTGTTGTTGTCAGTTCTGCCGGTGGTTTGCCCGAGACTATTGTTGATAGTGTCACAGGCTACATCTTTAAGGCTGGCGACGTTTATGATCTTGCTGAGAAAATTATGAAAGTTTTAGAGAAGGATTTTGATAGAGAGGAAATTATTAAGCATAGCTACGAAAAAATTAACCCGCAGAAAGAGGTAGAGAAACTAATCAATTTCTTTGAGAGCGTGATAAGTCGTGAAGGTTAAACCCGAGGAGGTCCTCGAAGGCTTTAATTATTATTTGAAGAGCCTTCTCTTCGTAAGACCTGTGAAGAAGATTTTTACAAGGTTTATTAAAAAGGTTTTGATGCGAAGACCCTATGAATTTAGATCTTGGAGCGTTTTCATGGTACACAATAGTGATGTAGAAGTGTTGTTAGTGGATGCATCTAGATACTCTGATTATACTTGGAGATATAGAGGTGAGGAAAAAATTATAAAGCTACTTAGGTGTTTGTTGGGGGTGTTGAGGCACGGTGTTTTTATCGATGTCGGATCTTATGTAGGGTTCTACACTCTTCTTGCGGCTAAGTATGGTTGGAGAGCGATTGCTTTCGAGCCTAATCCACTTAATTTAATTCTTCTGAGATATAATATAGATCTTCATGATATTAATGATAAAGTTGTTGTTATAGATAAAGCTGCCGGCTCTGTACAAGGTAGTGCTATATTTACTTTATCTTACAGTCCTTCTGAAAGTTCTTTTACGAAATATCTGAGAAACGAGTTGAAGCTTTTTAATATTGTTGTCGAGGTCACGAGTATAGACTCTGTTGTTGAAAGCTTGAATATTAAAGATGATTCTATCATTATTATAAAGATTGATGTAGAAGGTTTCGGACTTGATGTTGTTAAAGGCGCTATAAAAACTATTGAAAGGTTTAGACCGTTTATCGTGTTTGAGATTCACAGAACATTTGATGAGCATGATGAGATCAATGTATTAAAAATGTTAAAGAGACTAGGATATGGTCTCAAGATTATAGAGCCTAGATCTGAAAGAAATTTTATTGTATATTTATATCCAAAAGAAAAGAGGTGTCTATGCTGTGAGCAGACATGATCCTTATGTAGGTGTCATAGGGCTTGGTTATGTAGGTTTGGCATATGCTATAGCGTTTTCTCTCTATGGATTTAAAGTTTTTGGCGTTGACATAAATAGTGAAAGAATTAGAGCTATAAAAACTGGTTTGGTCGAAGATTTTCCTAGAGAGGTCGTGTCAAAAAGCCTTGGAAGAATCATTGGTAGTGTCTGAGGATTATTATATTTTAAAAGATGCTGACATAGTGTTTATAGCTGTGGATACTCCTACAAACCCTGATGCTTCTCAAGATCTGTCTCAAATTCTATCTGCTTTAAAAAGCTTAGCTGAGGTTTGGAAAGATCTTAAGTATAGTTATCGAGTGATCGTGTTTAAATCTACGGTCCTGCCAGGGACTACGCGAAAACTGGCTGATTATGCTAGAGAGATCTTGAGACTCTCCGTACCAGATCGTGTGGGCATTGTTTATAATCCTGAGTTTTTAAGATCTGATAAAGCTCTCGAGGATGTGCTCAGACCCTTCAGAGTTGTTGTTGGTGGTATTGATGACAAATCCTCCAATTATATTGTTGAGTTATTTAGAGAATTTTATCATAGAGTAGGTCTCGACGTCCCAATATTTGTTGTATCGCCTGAGGAAGCTGAGTTGATCAAATATGCTTCAAACATATTCTTAGCATTAAAGATTTTATATAGCAACATAATCGGGTTAGTTTGTAAAGAGATCGAGAATTGTGACGCCTGGAGGGTTATGGAGATAGTTGGTTTAGATCCTAGGATTGGAAGAAGTCATATAATGCCTGGAATGCCATACGGCGGGCCATGTCTCGTGAAAGATGTCTTAGCGTTTGCTCATTTCGTAGAAAAGAAGTCAGGCATTAAATTCATAAGATATATACATGAATATAACGAGATGTTGATAGATAGAATAGTTGAAGAGATAGAGTCTATGATTGGAGAGCTTCAAAATAAAAAGATAGCAGTTCTAGGTGTAGCTTATAAACCAGGATCTTCAAATATAAAGGATTCACAATCTATAAAATTGATCATGAGACTCTTATCTAAAGGAGCAGAGGTGTATATACATGATGTTGATAGCGAAGCACTTAATAAAGCTAAAAATCTTCTCAAAAATGTTAACATGATATACAGCTATGAACAATTAAAAGATGTAGACATAGCTATAGTAGCGGTTAAATATAATGAATACATTAGACTTGCCCAACAACCATATGCCAACACATTACTCATAGATCTCACAGGAGCCTTAGAAGATAACGATAAAATATATAGATTCTACGCGACCTCCGTCAAAAAAGTAAAGAACATAAAAAACTTAAAATAAATAACAAAAGATTCTAAACCTATAAACCTATTTCATCAAACAAAAAACAGAGATATAGACCTAAAATTTTGAATATCCTCAGTACCCAAAGAAATTTCGCTATGCCACCTTATAGAAAATGCATTAAGAGAGTAAACACAGAGGCAAAAACGTGGATACATAATCCTCTTCCTATATCAGATAGATAAAATCTTTCAACAACAAAACAATCCCCAGGCTTATAACCAAACGCACATCTCCCTCTGACCTCTTTCACACATATTTTCACTCTATAACTCAACTACTCACACCCAAAGAATATAGCTCTATGCTCTAATTATTATGTAAATCATAGATTTTAGTAGAATCTTCTACATCTAGATCAGGCTGTCCAATGTGTTGATCAGTTTTAACGTCTTTGAGTTATATTATCTTATCATAGATTAAGAGAGCCTATTAATCGTGTATCTGTAGATCTTGATATAATAATAAGTTCAAAAGATATTTATAAAGCAGCTAGGCTTCTACTTGAGAAAGGATTCAAGGTGATAGTTTATGAGCCTTACACAATTACTCTAGCTAGAAAAAGCTTCGTAGTAGACTTATATACACAGCCTTCATTTGCATGGATCATATATTCAGATGGTGAGAAGTTACTCAAAGAGTATTCAGAGGAGATCATGATAGACAATGCTGTGGCTAGAGCATTGACCATAGAAGCTGAGACAGCTGTTTCAGCAGCTCACGCAATATATAAGGAGCATATGGTTCTTTTGATAGATTGTTTAACAATATGGAGATGGCTGAACAAAAAAGTGTGGGATATAGCATATGAGCTTGATATAGAGAAGTCAGTTGAGAAGACAATAGAGATATGCAACCTGGTGAGAAGAGGATTAGCAGAGACGCCATACAGAATCGATATAACAACATTGTTAGAAGCATATATAGACAAGATCTTTAGAGACCCACTGTTCAGATCAACATTATTAAACATTTTAAAATACCTCATGAAAAGAGAGAACATTGGAACAATAATAATAAACAGAATAAAAAGAAAAACCTATTAAAACCCTCCAAAACCTATACACAACAATAACATACAAAAGATCTTTACAGACATAAAAAGGTTTGAGGCGATATTTTTTAACAAACAAAATATACCTTCGATCAATAACCGTTTATACACTTTTTATTTTTCTCTCATTCTCACATCTTCATCTTTCATTAAGCGATCTTTAGATAACTAATTCTTCTTCAAACTTTATTAATAAAGATCAGAGGATTAGAAGCTTTGAATAGAAAGGTGGCTATCCTCATAAATTTCAGAGGCTGAAGTTTAATGATATTATTATTAAATAGTATCACAGCAAGTATCTACAGATATTCTGACCTTCTCTCCCCCTAAAGGACAGAGCTTGCTCGGCTATTATATAAAGATTTTTTGACTCTAGTTGAAAGCGTCCCAAAAAACTTATGACAAAAATAAGTTCTATTAAATCTAGACTGACCCTTAAATCTATGGGTCATAAAAACACATTGATAAAAAGATCCTTCAAAATTTTATGTCGCAACTCTTGAGATCAAAAACTATTATTTAGTTGATAATAAGAGGTTTTTCGTTAAATAATTTCTCTGACCTATAAATTTAAAAGTCGAAAAACAATTAAGTTGCGGCTGCATCCTCATCATAATCGCATAATCTGTATAATCGCATTAATCTGATTACACCTTTTATTATATTAAGATAATTAGTTTTTGATCATTTTCCTCGGATCGTTATTATCCTTATTGGAAGAGCGAGATAATAAAGAAGAGATGTTGAAGAGATTTAATCTCTGAGAATGGCGAAGAAAAAGAATTAGTATTCTCTTTTAAATATTTTTCTGACAAACAGTTTTAGTCGAGTGATACTAGATGGGTATATCTATAGGTGGTAGAGTAAGTGATGTGATAAGCGTAATTGATATAATCTTTTTGATAACAGGAATATTTCTAATGCTCTTAGGAGCCTCTGTTGACTCGACTGGCATAATAATCAAACTATGTGAAATAGCCACTTTTATCAGCGATATACTTGCAAACGTGACAAATCAATCCGTAAATGTCTTTTCGACCTGTGCTTGGATGCCAACCTTTGTGATATTACCTGAGATCATCGGTATAATGTTTATAGCAGGTGCGGCTGTGCGCATTATATATAAACTGTATGTTATCATCAGATCATACTAAACATCTTAACAACAAGATCTTTAAAATAATATTCTTTTTTATATATTTATATATATTTTCCCCTTCTTCTAATTTAATCAGATGATTAAATAAGTTTTGAGCGATCTAATCTTTCTCATACAAAAATTTCATGTAAAGATCTGATGCTAAAACTCTTATAAATATTTTGTATCATTAACTCAGAGGTTTTCAAATATTCCATCACTCTCTTTAAACCTAAAACATAGCTTTTAAAATACTGTTTAGAGCTCATTAACATCTAACCTCCTCCCCACCCTAAAGGACAGGGCTTTCTATTCTAAGCAGTTTATCGTCTTATAGTAAAATCTGACCTCCTCTCCGCCCTTTAGGGCGGGGAGGGGTCATTTGTTATAACTGGAAACCTCGTCTCTTTATGGTGGGGATGTTTTTGTTTTTAAACCTCTGTGCTATTGTTATATAAAAATTGAAAGTAAAATTGAAGAGGGTGGGTCATTTCTATAGTGATTGATCCTGGATATAGGCATAGAAGGGTTGTTGATAACAGTGTGGAGAGGTATAGGGCATCTCCAAGAGTATCGCCTGAGGACTGGTTACCAATGATGAGGACTACCTATGAGGAGTTGAGAGATCTTGCGGAGGGGCTTGGGCTTGAAATTGTGTTAGCAGGTGCTGGAGCATATTCGGTGCATGTTCTGGCTGATCCTACTAAAGACATAGACTATGTTCTATCCAAGCCTATAGACGTGAGGGCTATGATAGATCTTTATGAGAGGTTTGTGGATAGGCTTGATAGAAAAGGATTAAATGTTGTTGGTAAAAGGATTCAGCAGGGTAGGTCTTCCGAGGACTGGGTGATCCAGGTCTTTATAGCCATTAGCCCTGGTAAAATAGTTGGTATCGAGGTCTTCAACCTCCTAGCTGTGAGACCGCTATCTCTCTATGAGACCGAGATCGTGGAGATCGAGGGGCTACCCGTTAAGACGCTCACGCTAGAATCATGGGTGGCAAGCAAGTTAGCAGATCCAAACGGTGTGGACGAGCAAAACATATTAAGACTTGAAAAAGCTGTTGAGAAAGGCTTTAACAAGACAAAGCTATTTGAAATACTGATGAGGCTGGGAATGAGGGAGACAATCAGGATCAATTCGCTCGATGTTCTAAGAAGAACTAGAAACGAAAAACTAAAAAAACTATTATCACTACTAATATAAGGTGCCCCCATGCTCAGGTGGAGAACCGAGATCGATGAACGTGAGAAGTCTCTGATAGCCGCTGGGATCTACTTTGTTGCTGAAAAACCCGAGGAGGAGGTCTTTGAGGAAATGGTGATGCTCACAGGATCTTGGGAGGAGGCTGAGAGAATAGCATCGCTAGTCTGGAGAATAGCCTTTGGCGAGGGCTATACTCTAGAGCAATGGGCAGATCTTCTTAGAAGCCTCAGCATCCTAAGCCCCTGGGAGGCTATATGGAGATTCCAAGACCTTGTGGAGAGAGGCATGAGGAGGAGACACAATAGAGAGCCAGCAGAACTCAGAGACAGAGACGTGCTAAGAACAGCCCTCAAAATCCTGGGAACAGGCTGAATCATATAGAGGTATCACTTATCATCAAAATGACCGGAGATTAAATGCTTTAATGAGTTATACTAAGTAGTTAGGGGTTAAGGGCTACGTGAAGCCCTGATAGCCCGGGCTATGATGCGATGAAAATCCGAACAAAGCCCGGGAACCCTGGGGCTAAATTGCCTCGGGGAAACCCTTGGTCTAAGAAATGGCGAATACACGCCTAGTATGTGTGGCGCCTGGTTAGACTCTAAGGCTTCTAGACGAAGCAGAGCAGGTGTTCTCAAGCTCTACTCTAAAGCATTATAGGTTTCTTAGCTTGTCCATGTAAGTCTAGGGTTTGTTGTGTTGGTGTTTGAGTTTCTTCAAGATCTTGTCGATGAGGTCTACGTATTCTCTGGCTCTCTCCATTAATGGTCTGTGTTCTTCTTCCTCGTATATTAGCCCGTAGAAGCAATCTCCATGAAGACTCTTCCTAACATCTATGAAGTACGAGGCCCACTCAGACGCCTCTTTCTCACTAAGACCAGCCTTCATAAACGCCTCTTTAACAAACGACCTCCACGAAACCCCCTTCGGAGGTGCAGCCTCATTTAAGACGGCGACGGTTAGAGCTGTTGTAGAGTGTTTGACAGCCGCCCAGATCTTCTCAGCGGCATCAAAAGGGTCTCCACGCTCAAGAAGCTTGTAAGCCTCAGCAAGGTAATGTCTAGCCACAGCCAAATGATCTAAGGCGTTGCTCACAATCCACATCTCTGCCAAGAGTCAATATTATACGATGTTTTTAAGCATTTCCCAGCCCCTCATCAAATACGTTAACGAGGATTTACAACTGAAAGCCTCGCCCTTCAGGGCGAGGTATATTTTATAAGTTTTTATAATATTTTTGAGGGTCGGGTCTTTGGCGGACANAAAATTCAGGATGTCCGGCGGGGGGAATCCCCGAGGTGTGTCCGCCGAAGGCTCCGACCCTCTTCAGTCTTTTCGAGAGTTTGTTGAGAAAAGAAAGAAAAATAATAAAAGAACTGTCAGATTAAGACTGCTTCCAGAGAAACATGAGGAAGAGATACTATTTGATATTGGCTTGACATCTGTGAGGTTGTGGAACGAGCTTAATTATGAGAAGAGAAAGCTGTTTTTTAAGAATGATTTGACGCTTGAGAAGAGAATTGAGATCAACAGAAAATATTATCATAAATATAAGAATTTTCTAGGCGTTAATGCCGGTCAAATTATTAACAAGAATGAAGAGGCCTGGGATTCATTCTTTGAGCTTCTAAAGCTTAAGAGACAAGGCAGATTACCGCCTCATATCAGAAAAATTTCTCCGCCAGGATATTTGAAAGATAGACTTACAGGTAAAAAGAAGATCCGTATTTTGATTAGAAACGATAGATACTATCTGGAGCCTACCAATGAGGGTGAGGGCCGTCTGGTTCTCAAAGATTTTAAATTGAGCATAAGATATGCTGGCAGAATAAGATGGGAGGGCAAGCAGGGAAGGCTTGAGATTATCTATGAGGCTG
>Ga0081473_125820_pt1 | contig 11797 bp, 15 predicted proteins | sample CisSprmetagenome_FD_70977 | JGI IMG/M metagenome (GOLD analysis project Ga0081473, IMG submission 70977) | Hypoxic/sulfidic aquatic microbial communities from Cistern Spring, Yellowstone National Park, USA v2 (version 2) | ecosystem: Environmental > Aquatic > Thermal springs > Hot (42-90C) >... | reverse complement strand
ATAGTATGTCCCATTCTTTATTATTGTTGTTAGTATTACTTTGACATTGTCTCTCTCAAAAACCTCCTCAATCAGAGAGGAGGTCTGGGGAGGCACATGGGCCTCCTTCATGGGGGTTATGTTCTGGCTCATGACCTCACCCCCGAGGATTAAAGAGAGGATTCGAGCTATTGCACTAGCTAATGAGCCTTTCTGGGTTGTACCACATATATTAAAAAATGATGGTAGATGTTTATTCTTTTTTTAGGTTAAAATATTTTAGTTTAAAATACATTGGATTAGAAAGCATCTTGTCCTCTTCGATGAACGGTACACGAATCACAAAGTATACATCTCGTGTGTTTAGTGAAACATAAACGTTGCTTAGGAATGGTTTGAGTGAGTGCGGGTATATTCGGCCGCGATAATCGTGTGTTGCTGTTCCCGTTATTTTCCTGGAAATTTTTCTGATAAGTGTCTGAATTATAATATTGTAAATATCAAGCTTGTCATCGCTGAAGAGTTTCATGCATTCATTTGAACCCCACTCTACTATGTTTTCTACATCATTCACACGCTCAAAACCTAACCCTTTCATGAACGCCTCGATTTCCTCCTCATTAATTTCATCGTTTGATTTTTCTTCTTTTTTCTCATTCGCGGGACGAGTAAGATTGATTAATTCTTGCAATATTTGTTTTTCGAGAATGTTGTGTTCATATTCTATTGCTGCCGAGAGTTCTGCTAGGAATTCTTGCACGATTGCTTCCTCAGTAAATTCTTCTTTTTGCTTGAATTCAACACCAGTTTTTGTTGTTATGATTTCGAATGATGATGGTATTATTCCACGAAAAGTATAGTATTCAGTAAGTGAGGTGAAGCCGTGTTTTTTGAGAATATTTATGATGTCGGAAAGTTTTACATGTAATAGGTCGAGTAAATTGAACGGTTCAACATTGTTTTCGATACAGTAAATTAGTATGCTTGTATAGTTGTATGCTGGTAATTCTGTGCCACCAGCTAAATGTATTAATTCATGAAATAATGTGTAAGCATCGGGTGGGTTGTTGCGGAAATAAATGTACCAAGTGTTGTTTTCCCTCCAAACACTACCTAATATTGTTTCTCTTTCTATTTTTGGTACCTCAGATATTATTACTATTTCTGGGTCAGGTAGTGATGGTAGATATTTTTTCGCTTTTTCATAATAATGCTCTATGTTGTATTGTTTTAAGTATTGTTTTAGGTTAATCGTATCTCCCCCCATGATGATTTCTTTTATCAGAATTTATAGTTATATGATTAGTGTTTTAATTGTGATGAAAGTTTTTACTAGTGTTATTGGGTCATCGTATGCCTCATCATCCTTTAACGCTTGATGTATTTCCTTTCTGCTCGTAGCTGGATAATACTTATCAATCCATGTTATTGCTTTTTTCTGTTCTGGTGATAACGCATTAAACCAGGTTTGGAGTTCGGTTGTTTGTGATGGTATTGTTCTGAAAATATTAATATAATACTTGAGTTTTCGTTCGTATAAAACTTTTAAATTATTTTGATTTTTTGAAGCATTCATAGTGATAAAACACCCCCGCTAAGTACACTTGGTCATCGCTCCATCTTACTTCTCTTCCACAAACTGGACATTTCATTCTGACATCACCTTGCGCATGTTTATTGCGGTAACGAATTCTTGATAAGCTTTTTCTCCATCCCCTTTTGAATGATAAATACCAGATAAGATGGTATGTATTCCTGGATCGTTGTTTATGTTTTCTGCTTCCTTGAGTATTTTTTCTGCTCTATTGAGTGCTTCTTGTGTTCCTTGTTTTTCTAATATTTCAGCTAATGTTTTTCTCGCTTTGATATTCTCTGGTTCTAGTAGTAAAACTATTTCTAGTAAGTACTCAGCATCTTCGTATTCTCCTATATTAGCTAGTGTTATTGCAATCTTCAAGAACCTCCCGCTTGGGGAGGTGTGAGGGAGCGCATGGGCTCCCATGTTTGGGGTGATGTTCTGGTTCATGTTCTCACCCCGAAAAAAGTTTGTTTTTAAGTGAGGAGTGTGCGGATTGCGTCCTCGATTTTCTTGAAGTCCCTGTAATCTTTAATGTTTATTATTGCCGTGTTCCTTCTTTTTAGTATGTTTAGTTCTTCTGGAAGCTTTTTGCCAATTATTATGATTAGTAATGGGCTTTTTCGTATGTGTATTTTTAGTATGCTTGCGATGATGTTCGCATCCTCGTCGCTGATTTCCATATCCGTTAACAATATGAAGTAGTTTTCACGATTATCTTTGTGTAGAGTGACGGCGGCGGTTATGGCTGGGACGATTGCTGTATAATCCATCATTGGTGCATTATTATTTTTTATTCTTTCATACGCTGATTTTACTGTGTGTTTTTCTGTTTCGGTTCTGATTGAGAATCTTATAAGGTTTACTGGTATGTTTTCTCCTCCGTTGTCCATTGTGTTTAACAGTATTGATAGTATTATTGCTCGTTCAACGTCAAATGTTGTTATCATGCTGTTTGTGAGAGGTGCTAGAATGTCTCCGAGGGTGGCTGTTGATGCGGATTCGTCAATTATTATTGTTATGTTTGTTGGTAGGCTTGTTATGGATTTTTTGGTTTCTGTTATGAGTGGTACTGTTTTTCTCACTCTCCATTCCAGCACATCTTTTATTAGTGTTGACTTTACTAGCTTTCCTCTTGGATATCTGTACCACGGTATTGTTGCTTCACCAGAATTTTCTGTTTGTGAAATCCATGCTCCTTTTCTAGTTAGAAGTGCTTGATGTAACAATTTCCTGGCTATTTCTTCTAGCGTTTGTGGGCTCAGGAATTCTCGTTGGGTCATGCTTAAGAAAATTCTGTCAAGTTCGTCGGGAGTTGGTGGATCCGGTTTTTCAATGTTATCTACTATCATTGGTTTTAGTGTTTCTTGCGTGTATTCGAGCGTCAGCCTGTAGAGTGCTAATGTCAGCATTAGATATGTTGTGGAGTAATTGAGGGGGCGGAGGCTGGTAAAGAGTTCTAGCAGTGTTGCTTCTAATCTTTCTGGATTTTTAATTTTTTGTGGTTGTACTCTTATTATGTGGTCAATTATCATGTTGTAAAGACTGTTTGTGAGGTCGAACAGGTCTTTGGTATGAGCGATGAGACCGAAGAAGTCTGGTTCTTCTATCCATTCCTTTATGTTGAAATTAGAAAATACTTTGTTGAGTGTGTGGTAAAGTATGTCGCTAAAGTATTCTTTTTCTTGTTGTGCTGGTTTTATTAATGTTAATCTATGTTTTAGCCATAGTGCTTTTAGTGGATTCTTTTCTATCTCTTCTCTCGTGTTTTCGAATTTTTCGAATTCATTGATGTTTTGCATGTATATGTAGTGGTATGCGAGGGTTGGTAAGTCTTCGTGGCCTGGGAGTTTTGTGTTTGTTATGATTATTTCGTTTATTATATCACTAATGATATTCTCTACATCGTTGAAGACTTTTGCATCGAATTGTCTGCCTATCGCATCTGAGTATTTTTTAGCTATTGCGTAAATGTTATTGATATATCGCATGAATGGGAATAGGAAGGCGTGCCCGTCTTCGTGAGTGAGACCTGCACTAAGTATTTTTTCATATGCTTCTTCTGGAATGTTCAATGCTCTGAATTTTTTCGTGGATGGTATTTCAATGTTGAGCTTGGTATCAATTGAGAAGTTATTGCTAACTTTTACGATTTTTGACCATACTAGTGATAATATCTCGTTATCAGTTTTGTGTTTTTTGTGGATTCTAGTTGCGAGTAGGTATAGGTCAATGTCATCCACTTTACTCACCCTTTATTATGTCCCTTCTTCTTTCGATTACTTCTGAATTGCTGTGTTCATCGAGTGTTGAAATGTCGCCCTTCTGCAGCATTATTTCCTCAATGGAATACTGTATGTTTTTCGGAAGTTTTTTAATGTTTATTCCTTTTGTTAGTTGGATTTCGATGACGCTTGCAACGGCTGGTGCTAGGAATGGTTGGTCGAAGAGTTTGCTTATGATTGTCTTGAATATATTTTCTAGTTGCGGATCATTGTTCTGCATTGCCAAGCTGAGCGATGATACTTCTTCAATAATACTGTCATCTTTGAGAAGTTTCTTTACTCTGTTGAGTATTTCTATGAATGAGAGCTTATATTCAATATAATCCTTTGCTTCAATGATAGTTCTTGACATTACTGTTGTCGTAAGCGCTTGTTTAAAATCTTCAATTGTGACGTAGTCATGTCCCTTAAAGAAGGCAATGAATTTCGCCAACGTCAGCGTATGATGAACAAAGCGTCCCCCAGGTATGAACTTGAATTCCATGTTATCGAAAGCATCAATTGCTACTGGTGGTTTTTCTTCTCTATTAAACAGTTGCAGGTATTTTATTTCGTTGACAATTCCTACTGAGAATTTGTACCCTAATGCATAACTGAGAGTTTTTGCTAGAAAAAGAATGTGTTCTGGGACGGGAATATTATCAATGAAGTTCTCGACTATCAGCAAGTCCGCTTGGTTGAATTTTACTGACGGTTTTTCGTTGAAGTGCTGTAAAATGCTGAGTTCATTCTTTATTGTGCTTGTGAAAGTCTTGTAAGTTCTGTCGTGAAGAGGAGCATATCTTGGGTTGCTCATTACTTCCGTAAATGGTTCTAGATTATCTGTAATAATTATTATCCTATTACCCTCGTTTATTGTTGATATTGACATTCTTGTCAATAGTGTTTCAAGTCCTTTTGGATTTCTTGACCCTTCATCAATTATTAACAAATGATTATCAAAAACATCGTATTGTGTTATCAGACCGATTGAGCTGGGTATGAATTTAGTTCTATAATCCTCAATATTATTGAGTTGTGCTGGGTCTAATAGAAACACTTTCGGTTTTACGGTTCTCTCCTCGATTTGGAAATTCTTCCTTAACTCATCAAGGAAAACATTCAAATCATTTTTGTTCCGCTTTGCTAAGGATAGTAAGAATGTTTTATTCAATGACAACTTGAGCTCGTTTGGAAAAATTTTTACACCTGTTATTATACCACCAATCGTATTTTCAATACCTGATATTCCAAAAAAGTTGGAAATGATCTTTATGAGTTCATTATACTTGTTAACAGCATCAGCACCACTATAACTAATCACGAGCTCAGGAATCTCAATATACTCTGAGATCATCCTGGCACCTGTAGTCTTAAATGTTCCAATATCACCAATTGCGTGTAAGACGATCGGTGGCTTTGTATAATCGCTTGACATAATAATAGCAAAAGCTAACATTGTGCTCCAATCGCTACCCTTAATATTATCCAGTCCGAAACGTTTATTGATATCATAGATTAGCTTCATTACTTTTATTCGCATCTGGTTCATTTCGTCATTCCACACAATTTTCTTAACATGTTGCACAACTACTGTGTTCTTCGATATGATAACATTATTCCTCCTTTCTACCAATGATTGATCAACTTGCAATCTACCATTCTCCCATCTTACTCCATTTGCAATCCTCTCCTTATCATCAACCATCACTTTTTCTATGAATCCATTATTCACGAGGTATTTTATTATGTAGTACGTTAAGCCTTCAGTAAGGTATCCTTTGTTATTATTTATGACAGCCTCCATCGCATTGTTAATCATGTTAATATGCGAGGAGACGTCTGCCGATGAACCGAGAAGATAATCTAACGAACCAAGAAATTCCTTCATGAATACTACAAATGCTAGCAGGAAATGTTTACAAATAAAATTCTCAGTAGATGAATGAAATGGACAAGAACAGTACTCATAGATTTTCGGCTTACCGTTCCCATCCCTCATTACTGACGCTAACAATGTGTATTCTTCATCGTTTTTCGTCAAGCTCTTCACTCTACCAAACACTTCAAAGCCGTAATCTTTGTTGAACATCGTTATTGCGGCAAATTTTTCTCTAGAAGTTATTGCCTCGTGAATCTGCCTAGCTACAAGAAATTTTCTCGGTAACTGATCAGGTTGCGTAAAAAGCAGAGGATTACTCGCTTTTAGATTTGTGCTAGCATTGAGAACCTTCATAACAATGGAAACCATCTCCTCCACAGTATAATCTGACTCAATGCTGTAATCCCATCTCGGGAATGGGAACCCTTTTAAATTGGTTGAAGAGGTAGCTAAAGTCTTGAGAAAATCGCCGAACTTCGAAAATTGCTGAGTATCAATAGCTCGGCGCTCAATAATTTTCTCAACAGTAAAACCATTCAATGTGAAGACTGGTATAACAAGTATATTCCGATCCTCAACAAACTGCACTTCAAACATTTTCATAACAATCACCTCAACCAATCCTCAAGAGTAAACTTCTCCACCTTCTTTACCTCCCTTTTCTCCTCATGCTTTTGAACAGGTACATTCTCTAGCTCTGGCTCAACTCTTGCTTCTTCATTCTCGTTTGCATTATTTTCGCTTACAATAAAGTCGGTTAGTGACTCTTCTTCTGTATATCTACCTTTGAGAAATTCAATAGCGTCCTCTTGTGTTGATGCAATTTCTTCTCCACACATTGGACAATAGAATATAACTTGCTCATTTGAAGAAGCGGGGGATACTTCGGGTTTACCATTTTTTAAGCGAAATTCGTGAAATGTGATTGTTTGAACCATTAGGTGATCTATTTCAGTATCACAATATGGACAAATCACGTTGCTTTTTTCCTCCCCTTCGGGGGAGGTGTGAGGAGGCGCATGGGCCTCCTTTGAGGGGGTAATATTGTTGCTCATTCTCCCACCCCGAGGATGTAGCGTCTGCTACTTGATGAAAGTCCCCTCCCTGATTGGGAGGGGCAAAAATGATTTTCCGTATTTCTAGCGGTTTGTTTTACTGTTACCCTTGAGGAACTCAGTTGCTTTTTTATCACTTTTTTTAAGAAAAACATCAATTTGCACTATTATTTTGGTACTAAGGTAATAATGAGTTTTAGTTCGATATATTTTATACCCCTTTGTCAATAGGGTTAGTAAGTTCTCTCGAAACTCACTTGGATTATCATATATATTTGCATCCTCCACCTTCCCTTCATTATTTAACTGTATTATAGAAAATACCACATCACTTGTAGCTTTTGATACAATTAGATTATCAAAGTACGCTTTACCCTCATCATCCACCTTGAAATAGAAACTCATACTTATATTTCCCAATGTTACCACTAAGATTGGATTACCTTCAGCATCAGTATTCTTCTTAATTTTAGCTCCCTTTACATTTTTGAAATTATTTAAAATTATATTATAATCGTCAACCATTATTTTTCACCTCTGTAGTATGAACAAACTGTTTTACTTCTTTTCCTCCTCGATTTACCATAGTCATTAGGTAGTTCATTTTCTGTGTACAGTACGGGCAAACTACTCTACCTTTCTCCTCACCACTAGCGGGTGAGGCTTGTTGAGGAGGCTCAGGGGCCTCCTTTGAGGGGGTATTCTTGTTGCTCATCTTCTCACCCCCGAAGATGTAGCATCTGCTACTTGATGGAAATGCCCCTCCCTTATTGGGAGGGGTTAAAAAAACTTAGGATATTTTTCGTATTTCTTGCTCTAGTCTCTCAACTCTTCTAGCAAGTAATGCCAGTTCGATACCTATTTTTCCGATTTCTTTTCCTAGCTGTTCTTCTCTTTTCATGAGATAATTGACCTTTTCTTCAAGCCCTGGTTCAATAACTTCTTCTTTCTTTTCTTCATTCTCTATTGTTTTTAAAGTGTTTAGTATTAGTTGTTTTACGTATGCTGGTATTGTAAGTTTTTGTTTTTCGGCAAGCTTTTTTAGTTCTTCATAATGCTTTTCATCAATGTAGATTTTAATAAGCATCATCCTTGCCTCTACTTTTTGAGTAGTTATTTTTGTCATTCCCAATATTCATCCCAAAGTACGTTAGATTTTAATTTCGCAATCTTACGCTCTACATCCTTTATATTTTTTCGTTTCTCAATTAATTCAATTATTTCCATCAGAGTCTTACGAATTTCCTTTTGAGTGGATGTCATATATGGAGTTTGACTAGCTATCTTTATTTTCTCCAAAATAGAATTAAGTGGTTCATTTGGTTCTAGGCGGATTTTAAAAAGTTCGCAGACTTCTTTAGCCAAGACTAAGTATGTGGTTTCATTCTCGTACATTAAATGTTCACCTCATAAAATTGTTGGAGCGTTAATGAAATGTAATAGATTATATATTTTTCAGATAAATCATGATGAAACTTATAATGTTTGTAGAGCGTTAATATACGTCTGAATCGTTTTTCGCACAACGCACAACGGTAAAAATGGTTGTAATTATGTCTTTTGGCCAAGTGTATGAGTATCCCTTGAAATGTTGATTCATAACCACAAACTGGACACTTATTCATTTTTACTCGCTGAAAGTCTTTCTTGAATTCTTTTTAGTGTCCATGAGACACCGTTTCTTAGTTCTCTAATTGTTCTCTCATTGCTAGTATCAATGTTTCTTATGATGAGTTCTTTAACGTTATTGTTAGCATCTTTAATAATCTCGTAGAATGGCGCTTCACTCTCTTTTTTACCACTTGCGATTGCGTTTTCCCTTAAACCATTAAGAATTCTCGCTATAAGAAAGCTTTTGAACGGTGGTATCCCATCGTCAAAATGCAAATATGGAATAACGCGCATGCTATCCTTACCGATGAGCATTTTTCCTAATTCTGCTCCATCCTTCGCTTTAATGATTTCTTCTATTTCACTAGGTTGTGGTGCGACGGTTTCAACTGCTGGTGCTTGAGGTGTAACCTGTTTCTGAAGTTCGCTAGCTGGAGTGAAGCTCTGTTCACTTAATGCTCTGTCAATCAAGTTTATGAGAAGTTTTGTTTTTTCAAGTTCTTTTTGAAGTTCTGCAACACGCTCCTCAAGCTCCTTCTTCATGTACGCTAGCGCTTTAATTTTTTCCTCCCTCGAAGGGGAGGATGGAGAGGGCGTATGGCCCTCATTCATGGGGGTCTTGTTACTCATCTTCTCACCCCCCGAGGTTTTCCTCGAATGTGAAGTATCTTCTTAAAGTGTTTGGTTGGGAATAGTGGTGCTCTCTTCGAAGATGTTTGAAGCACAGACTTATTAGTTTAGGATAGAATGTTGTTGAGAGTTTTTTGTTGCATATTTTGCATGTTGCAGAAAATGTTTTGTTTTTCATGTTTCTTCACTAAAGAGTGCGAAATGTGTTTTAGTCGTTATATTGTGCTATTAGTATTGATATATTTAGTGATGGTTTTTTGATTAGCATGGGATCGGGTTGTAAAGGATATTTTATGATAACGGGTTTTAGTGTCTTAATAATCCTCATAATATCACTTGTGTAAAGTACGCCTGATGGAACTTTGATGAGAGATTTATTTACTGGCTGAAGTATTGTTTCAGATGCTTCTCTGTATTGTGATGATGTGAATGTTTTTATGAAAAGTTCGCCGTATTCTATTGTTGTTATTCCTGCGATGCGATCTTTTGATAGGATTATGCGTACACCTTTTTGTTCATACACTTCGCACTCTTGATCAATTTCAAGTGTTTTTAATGCTTCAAGAATTTCTGGTGATAGTTTGTTGAAAATGCTGCGTTTAAAATCCTCTTCTACTAAAGTCATATTAATCACCAAAAACCTTCCCATTGTTTTTGTAAAGTGGTCTGAGATTGTCAATAGGGACATACTTTCCGCTCTTTAGGTTGTCACGAGATGATTTAGTGATTCCTTCTCTGATTTCCTCTCTTCGCTTGATTTCACTCTCCACGTGTTTTAACTCATCCTCGCGGTTCTTGATGATACTTCTGATGATGCCATTAAACGTTTTGAGATTATCTGCAGAAATTTCATTTGGGTTTATTTTAACGTTTGAAAATTCTCCTGATTTTGCATTAATTCTTCTAATAATGTCATGTTGAATCTGTTGAATGCTCTTGATAATCATGCCAAACTTTATTAATATCTCCCAATTGCATGCTTCTTTACCAATTTTAATTTTCTCAACTGTGTATTTGAGATCGTAATACTCTTTATAGGATTGGTTAAGATTGTTTTCTTGGTTATTAAGTTTTTTGATTTGCCATTTTATAGCTTTTTTCAAATTTTTTAATTTTTTCATTGAGAGTTTTTCAGTAGCCTCCTCAATTGAGGAGGATGTGGCGAGCGCAGGGGCTCGCCGATAGGGGGTTGGTTTCTTGTTCATCATCTCACCCCCGAGGTTCGAGAAAATGTTTATGACTAGTAGTATTGCGTGTTCTTTCAATACTGGGATTTGTTGATTAATGGTTTTAGATCTTTATTGGTTTTAATGAGATAAATGGTCTAAAATAGGATATTGTCGGCTTCATATTGCACTTCTGCTGATTATTTCTGATGCGAGGATTTGTAATTCTTGAATGTTGAGCATAGCTTTGATTATATTTCTTAGTGGATCGTTTTGTTGTTGTAGATCGTATTTCTTGAGTTCGTTGATTATTTCATCGGTTGAAGCGTTTTTGCTTATGATAATCTCCATGAACACGTACCTGTCATTATATACGTAGATGATGTGATGGTTCTCTTGCGCATCTTTGAAATGGTATATTTCGTCGAAAATGCCACCACCATAATCATGTTCGAACACTTTTTTTGCTTTGAGAATTGGCGGAAATGTTTGTTTCCCCAATGATAAGTTGTGAAAGATTATTTTTACGTTCATTCTAAATCACCCTGTTGTGCGATCATCTTTCTTACGGCGATTTGTTTCGTTGCTGCAAATGCATACTCGCGCGTCTCTTCAATCTGAGCCATTCTTTGTAGTATTTTCTCTAACGCATGCAGTCTTGCTTCAAATGATGCTCTGGTATCTTGTATTCTGTTATTTTGCAGTATTGTTGCTAGTTTTCTTGCAAAAAGTTCTGGTGTAATGCTGCATCCAATTATGATCCAGTATCTTTCATAAAGGAATATCTTACTACCTTTTTTAGTCTTGCAATACCAGACATAATCATCAAACTGCCGCCCGTTTTTCACAACTATGCCTTTCAAGAATGGGTAGTATTTCCATTCAGGTGTTATGAATCCCGCAAACACTTTTTGCGCTTCGATAAGTTTAGCCTCCTCAACGCTCTTTTTAATCTTGTTAATGTATTCATCAACATCTTCAGGTGTTAGTTTGTCGAATTTGTAGTGAATATTGAGAGGATCACGAAAAGGGTATAGCATTATATTACCGATAAGTGCTTGGAATTTTTTGCGAAAATCGTCATAGGGCATTATTCCATCTGGTGGTGCTGGTGTTGATGTTGGCCACTCGATAACGAAAACAATGCCGTATTTTGCTTCATATGGAATACTTATGAATTTTGGCACATTGTTGTTATTTTCAACTTCGTAGAGTGGTGGTTTATAATTGATGAGGAATGGTCGCTTCGCTTTTAATGCGTGTTTTGCGTTTGCTAACGTTGCTGTAACTATTAGTTCTATTGGTATGCGATCAGCGATAAAACCAAGTATCCTTTTTATCACTACGAACATATCCTCACCACTAGCGGGTGAGGGTTGAGGGAGCGCATGGGCTCCCTTTGATGGGGTGATGTTCAAGTTCATGGTCTCACCCCGAAATAGTTTGAGGTAGCATATGCTACTGCGTTAAGTTGGTGTTTCTGAATGTTGTGAGTGTTTTCATCATGTTTTCTGTTACATCATTGATCGTCTCTTCTATGTGTAGTGATTTGATATTTACTTCTTTGGCTTGTATTTTTGGTTTTAATTCGTTAATGAGATTGTCGAGATTTTTTATTGGATTTTTGATTTCCG
>Ga0081473_139297_pt1 | contig 11855 bp, 17 predicted proteins | sample CisSprmetagenome_FD_70977 | JGI IMG/M metagenome (GOLD analysis project Ga0081473, IMG submission 70977) | Hypoxic/sulfidic aquatic microbial communities from Cistern Spring, Yellowstone National Park, USA v2 (version 2) | ecosystem: Environmental > Aquatic > Thermal springs > Hot (42-90C) >... | reverse complement strand
ACGGGCCCCTATGCTACCTGGTATGCTACAGACCAGTACCTGACTGTAATGCGCTATAACCCCATGTGGAATGGCTCAGGGGTTACCGTGGCCTTCATTGACACAGGAATAGACTACCTTATGCAGAACTTTGCCCCTGGCAAGCACCTAATCCTGCTTGTCTCAGTGCTCTACAAGAACGCAAGCAATGGTGAACCCATTGTTTGGAACTTACAACAAAATGACAACCTCACGGCCCTCTACAACTTTGACTATAAGCTGTTTAAGGAATACGGCCACTGGGCATTCCTAGACACAGCTGGCCATGGCACGGCTGTCTCCAGCATTATTGTGGCACAGCCTGGCCTTGGAGTAGTGCAAGGGCTTGCACCTGGGGCCAAGCTGATTATGATAAAGGCTTTCTTTGATAACGGCACATCTACGCTTAACTATGTGCTAACGGCACTGCAATGGGTTTACAACAACACGGCCAAGTACAACATTAGGGTGCTGAGCCTGAGCTGGGGCGCCATATTGCCACCTGGTAACCCGCTCAACATAGCTATAGAGCAAATAGAGAGCAAAGGCGTTATAGTGGTAGCGGCCGCTGGCAACCTTGGAAACATACCAGGTGACGTATCTTACCCAGCGGCCTCACCAGGCGTCATAGCTGTCTCAGGCTTTGACTGTTATACTGGCCAAGTGGCCAACTTCAGTAGCATAGGGCCAACACTTAACCTGCTTGAGGTCAAGCCCCAGTTCACCGCATGCGCAGTGAATGTGCCAGTGCTTTTCCCACCCTACATAGGCTTTGCTGGTGAAGTCAGAGACCCCTATGACCCCAACGTGACGGCCCTGTCTGGCACAAGCTTTGCGGCCCCAGCCGTAGCGGCCGTTATTGCTGACTGGCTTGAATACTACCACTTCTACTATGGCACCTGGCCCACCCAGGCACGGCTGATGGCCCTGCTTATCAATAACGCCCAGCACCTGAGCTACCCCAATGACCTGACTGGTTATGGAATCCCCTTGGCACCTCCCTAGGCCTTGCTAAGATTTTTAAGACTAGATATTTTCCCTCTCTCAGGGTAAGAGGCACATGTCTATGGTTAAGAGGGTACTGGGAGCCCTTACAGCGTTCCTGGCGCTAGCCATGCTTCTGTTTGCGCCCTTTGCCACAGCGGCTACCACCTACACAACCACAATAGAGGTAGTGAGCCCAACTGGCACCGCTGTGGCCTCTGCCCCTATCTATGTTTACTTCCTTAACGGCACCCAGGTAGCCTCAGGCACAACTAACAGCACTGGCTACGCCCAGTTCTCCCTGGCTAACGGCACCTACCTGGTCTTTGTGAAGGGCACCTACAGGTACTACTTTGCACTGATAAAGGTAGCGGGCACAACCAAGGTTGTCATAAACGGCACTAAGATGCACTACGTAAACATCACCTCAGTGCCAGTTACCGCATCTTTCACGCTCAGGCCTGACCACACAAACGTTACCATAAGCCTGAACACTAACGCCACGGTGTACGGTGATAAGAACGCCACCATAGTCTTCCCAGTCAGTTTCTTCAGCTTCCCGTATGAATATAAGCTAAGCTCAGTTAAGAACGCCACCTTCACGACAAGCACTGGCACCATATTCGCTAACCTGACTGGCGCTAACCAGGTGGTGACAGCCACCTACACCCAGTCAGTTGCCTTCACAAACCCGATATTCCTTGCCATCATAGGCTTTATAGTGTTGTTAATCATAGTTGGGGCTGTCTACGCTGGCTCCCACGCCATCTATAATGCAAGCCACCAGTTTGTCAGAAGGGCAAGTGTTGAGGCAAAGAGGTTTGTCAGGTCAGTAGGAGAGGAAGATAAGGACAGGAAGCACTACGTTAGGAGAGAGGATTAGCCGTAGCCAGGGGCAACACTTTTATTTTTTCCTTCCGATTCTCTTTTTAGGGAAGCCCTATGGGCAGGAAAGACCCTTGCCCTGAGGACTGCCTGAAAAGGGTAGAGGAAGCCATAGCTAGGGAGCTAGCCAAGAAAAAGAGCAAGGCCTAAATCTACGCCTTGTATTCCTTAGCTAGGAGACCCTTGAGGATAGCACAGGTTCATATGCTTTTTGAGGAATATGGTGGTGGAGAAGTTCTTGCCTTACAGATGTACAAGGCTATGAGAGAGCTTGGCCATGACGTGGAGCTCTACACCACCTACGTTGACCCGCAAGTTGAGCCATTCCTACCAAAGGACATTAAGGTGAACTACATTAAGGGAGTCAAGTGGCCTAGCAAGGTTACACAGGGTAGATTTGTCAGGCTCAGAAGGCTACTTAACATTAAGGCCGTTATGGGCAAGGTCAGAAAGATGCTCAATGACTATGACCTGGTAATTGAGACTCAAAGCAATGTACCCTTTATGGCCAATATCTCCTACATTCACTTTCCTGCATTGATTGACTATAACGTGCAATATCACGGCAAGGCAATTCATTGGAGACTATACAACTGGGCTGTGGCAAGGCTGATAGAGAGCGTGCAAAAGTACCCAAGGAAGGCTGGGCTACCGCATATGGTTCTGACCAATAGCAGTTGGACAGCCAACTACATCTGCATGGCCTATGGGAGGTGCGACAGCAAGGTCTTGTACCCTCCCATTGACTACGGGTTTTACCACAGCTACTACAGCGATAGGAGGGAGAACATTGTTGTAACCGTTTCAAGGTATAGCCCTGAAAAGCACCTAGAGGTCATTCCAAGAATTGCCTCACAGGTGCCTGAGGCTGAGTTTTACCTTGTAGGCTCAGTCTCAAGGTACTCAGGGCCAGTCATTGAGAAAGTCAGGGCTACGGCTGAAACCTACAAGGCTGACAACTTCCACATGGTCTTTAACGCTAGCAGGGAGCAATTAGCAGAACTGCTAGGCAAGGCTAAAGTGTACCTGCACCCTCCCTTCCCAGAGCACTTTGGTATGGCCATTGCTGAGGCTATGTCAGCTGGGGCTGTGCCAGTGGTCTTCAAAGACGGTGGTGGTTGGACTGACATTGTTGGCCCCTTTGACAAGTCATTAGGGTACCAGGACTTAGCAGAGGCCGTGAACATAATCAAGGCTCTGCTATGGAACAGCAATGAGCTCAGGGAGAAATCAAAGAAAGCCTCCCTCTATGCTAGCAGGTTTAGCTATGAGAAATTCAAGGTGAACCTTGCTGACCACCTGGCCCACGCTCAACTGCTTAAGAAATTGTCCATGGGCTGAATACTGATAAGGTTTAAGAAATAGGGAGGGTATTCTCCACTAGGGGTACCATGGAATTGGAGGAATATGTTGATAAGGTCATGGAAGAGCTCAATAGGTACAAGATAGGGGACACCAGGCTGTCAGAAATCTTTGACGCTCTACTGCATGCATGTGAAGGTGAAGCCAAGACCCCTAAAGAGCTACAGGACTGTGTAGCAGAGGGCATTGCCACACTTAAGTCAGCCCTCAGGAAGGTTAAGGTTTAGGGGCCAAGTTTATCAGGGCCATCACGTCCAGCCTTGCGTAGGAGTAACCCTTTTTACTTGTAGTCCAGGATTTATCTAGACAGGGGGCCTTGATGGGCCTCAAGGTCTTGTACAGTCACAGGGGCAGGGCACGTAGCACCTGGATTGTCTCCGACGGCAATAACGTGACTACGGTGAGAGCTGTGCTCAAGGCAATTAATATAAGGACTGGCATGTACAGCTACCAGGTAATCCTCAATGATATGCCAAAGTTTGTTGTGGAGGTTCCTGGCCCTGAGAGCCTCCCGAAAAAGGTCTTTGAGGCACTGAAGGACATACGCTGGTGATTCAGGTGGTTGAGGCAAAGCTCTACGTAACGGTTACAAACAACAAAAAGTACATGTACATCAACTACTTTGACCCTGAGGCTGGGAGGGTCAAGCACGTCTATGTAGGGTCACCCTATGCGGCCGCTAGGCACCTGGAGAGGCTCAAGCGAATTCTTAAGTATTGGGATAAGCTAGACCCAGCCTCCAAAAAGACCTTCCTTGAGGCCCTGTCTGAGGTAGAGGCCAAGCTCAATGAGTTGAAGGCACAGCTAAAGTCCTGAAAAAGTGTTTTGAATTATAAGCTGGGGTTCTTAATCAGCTCATAGGGTACTAAGCTGTGGACTGGCGCCCTCTGGCTGGCCTGAGCCTTGCCCTTTTCCTGATATCACTGCTAGGGCTTACAGGTGCACTCTCATTGCCTGAGGCCATGATAATTGCCCTTAATGGAAGTGCATTTGCCCTTGCCTACCTCTCTGTTGGCCTAGAGCTTGGAGAGAGGAAAAAGCCACACCTGCAAGATGCACAGCCCATAGCTGGCAATGTTGTAGGAGACCTTGTAGGTTCTGCATTAATGGCCTATGGACTAAAGGGAGGTGAAGGGCAATGAGCACTGAGGAAACGGCACAGGTAGTTGATATTGAGACTACCCTTAAGACCATGGAAGGGCTGATTAATGCGGTGGCCGAAACCAATGATAAGCGTTACCAGCTACTGCTTCAGCTCATTGAGGACTTGAAGAGAAAGGTAGACATGTTGGAGGAAAGGGTCTTTGAGCTACAGACTGAGGCACTGGCCAAGGCTACAGCTGAAATTGTGAAGGCCATGTGTGGTGGCAAGGTGAAGGGCAATGAGTGAAGACCTCTTAGAGAGGGCAAAAGAGCTGGCTAAGAGCACTGTAGCACAGGTGAAAATACCAAGGGCTGTAATCACCGTTACCCCTGGCAAGGCTGAAACATTCAGTGCATCTAGCCTGCTTGGTAAGCTAATCTATGTGGTAGGAGAGGGGCTGAAAGGGGCCTATATAACCCATAAGGTAACCAGGGGCTATGAGGGAGCCAGGTACTGGGTCATAACCTATGGCCTGGTTACAGTGATAGGCACTCTCAAAGGTGGAGAGGAAGTTGTCCTGTATGCTAACGGCCAGCCAACTAACTATGTACTGCAATATCCTCCCAATGCGTTCACTGGCTTCTATGTGGCCACAAAGGCTGTAGGCACTATAACGGTAAGGGAGGCTGACATCAAGAACCTAGAGGAAGTAATGGAAGGTAAGAGCACTGTGCTAATACTTGACCCTCACGGGCTTATGGGCACTCACTTGGCACCGCTAGAGGCCGTGAACAAGATAGCCCAGCTACAGGCTGACCTTGACAGGCTTGCAAGGACAGCCTATGAATATGAGCAAGCGGTGCTAGAGTATAAGGCTATGGTAACTGAGCTGAATGCTAGAGTGGCCAAGTACCAAGAACTCTACCAGGACTTGACGCAAAGGGTAGCCAAATATGCACAAGAACTGCTAGACCTGCAGGTAAGCCTTGACAACATAAGAAATGAGATTAAACAGCTTAACAGGGAGAGTGATAACTATGACAAGATGCTACAGGAAATCAATGACAAGATGGCAAGCCTAGTGGCCACAATAAAGGACTTGGCCAGGATTATGTCTGAGGTGCCACAGCCACCACCTGTGCCAGCTGGCAAGGGCACTGAGACTGAGGAAAAGGGAGGTGGTGAAGGTGGCAAGTCAGCCAAGTCAGGTAAGTCCTGACACCAAGGCCATAACTGAGAGGCTTTGGAAGCTATATGCACTGATAGAAAAGACAAGCGTGGACAATGCACTGAGGGAGCTCTATAGCATAGTGGAGGCAATAAACCAGCTGATAGTGAAGATGGTGGCCATAAAGCCACCTGACCCATTCCTGAGAGACAGGCTTGTAGCATATGAGAGTGCATTTGGAGAGGCAAAGAGAGACCTTGTAGCCAACATAAGGCTAAAGAGGTACCACAGGGCAAGGACTGATATACTCAGGCTTATTGACCTAATGCAGGCACTTGACAAGGAAATAGCCATTTACAGTGTGGTTCTTAAGCCAGCTTCACCTGCATCTAGCACGGTGGCTGGGTAATGTTCACTGAAATCTACTATTTCACTGAGGCACTGACAAGGCTTGCTCTCTACATACATAACCTAATCTACAGACCACCACCTCCTACGCCTCCTACACCTGAGCCTGTGCCAGGTGATTATGCTGTAACGCCATTTGAGGTGGTAGGTTTCAGGAAGGGCACCAAGACCCCAAGGCTAGCGGTACCAACTGTAGACGGTATAGGGCTAAGGCACTGGCAAGATGTAAGGCCAGTGCAAAGCCAGGGCTTTAGAGTTTTTTTGAGTGCTGAGGAAGTGGCTGAAATTCCGTCTGAGAGGTTCTTTGACTATATAGAGAGACTGGCTGAAAGGGCTACTGAGAGGGGTAGGAGGAAGTGATAGAGATTATTGAGGAAGCTGACCCCAACTGTCCTGTCTGTGAAATGGCCAAGCGGTACCTGAGGGAGCTGGCCAGGAAGCATAACGTGGCCTTCACTGTCAGGTACTATGCTACCAAGTCAGTAGCATCTGCATGGGGCTCAGAACCAATAACCCAGCACCTCTATACCCCTGAGGCACCTGAGAGGTATGGTATAAAGGTAAGCAAGGAGGCAAAGGAAGTGCTGGGAGTCATGGCCCAATACGGCTTCAACATCTACCCCATCATAAGGATAAGGTGGGGCATGTTTAAGAACAAGGAAATAGTGATAAGGGGCTGGCAGTCAGACAGTAACTTTCTTGCAAAGCTAGAAAGCATTATAAGCGTTTTAGAAAGCATAGATAGGTAGGGCACCAGCCAGTGTACTACTTGGAGGCCACCGAATTAAAGCGTGCCAGGTGGCTTTCTAGGTCTTTCTATCACATTTGGAAAAGCACACCTGAGACTATAGCCTACCTGCAGTATGAGACTGACCACCTGGCCCTGCAGATAGGTGACTACCTGGAGGCACTCAATGACGTGCTTAGGAGGTACTCCAGGCGTCACTCTTTAAGGTACTTCTACAGCGAGAGGCCTGACCCTATCAAGTTGTTTGAGACGCTGAGGGTACCAAAAGAGAGCAATGACCCAGTGCCCATAGCCAATGCATGTGTCCAAATCCTGATGCCAGACACCCCTAACGCAATAGCCTACTACGTGGCCGCAAAGAGGCTGGGGCTTGAAGTGGAGTTTGAGGAAAGCCTGCTTACCAGGGTCTTTGGGGAGCCTGAGGGATGTACCAGTGCCCTTAGGATAAAGGTGGCCACTGAGCCCCTCCTAGAGGCTGACCTATTCCTGGTTCACGGCAAGGAAGGAAGGTTTGAGATAAGGGCTGAGCACACGGCCTACATCTTCCAGGTAGAAAGCTCCAATGTACCAGTGCCCATTGACCCCATAGCCCACGCCCTATTCCTGCACCCACCCCTCCCGTGCAGGCCAGAGCACTACACTGACAGCGCTGACCCCACCTATAGCAGGCTCCAGCCTGGCATAAGCCTCAGGGAGGCTTTCCTCAGTAGGGACTCCCTCCTAATTCCGTCTTTCTCAGGGAGGACAGTACACTGGTGGCTGAATAGGCCGCTCACGACCTGTGAGATGCTACAGGCCAAGGGCTTTTCATTTGAAATGGCCAGGGACTTGACTGAGAGGTTTGCCAGAAGGTACCTGAAAATTGATATAGACCCTATTACAGCGGCGCTCCAAATTCAAAGCTTTTTAAGAGCCAAAGGAATTTCAGTAGACGGTGGAGACCACGACAATAACGGTATTTGATGTCCTGGTGTTTATAGCTGGCCTGGTTCTAGGCGTGGCATTAGGAGCACTGACAAAACGCTCAGTTGGGCTGTTAGTCCTGATACTGCTATTTGTTGGTGTTGCGGTCTACTACGGGTACCTGAACACCGCAAGCATCAACTTCACCAGCATAATACAGGTAATATGGGATGCAATCTGGGCCGTGATACAGTTCATAGCCTCTGGCCTCTCAGTAATCAGCGGCAACATAACGCCTGAGTCAATGTTTTCCTTTGGCACACTGCTAGGCTTTGTAACTGGCCTTGCCCTCCCAAGGGCAATCAGGCCTGTAAGGGCCGTAGGGGTAAGCACTGGCAGGTATGTAAGGAAGGTTGAGGAAGAAAGGAAGCGTTACGTGAAAGAGGTAGAGGATTAGAACCTGAGCCAGACAGTGGCCCAGCACCTTGGCCTACCGTAAAGCTTGAATGGGAACCTGTCAAGGTAGAACTCCACGTAGTCATATCCCAGCTTGAAGTCAAGTTCCTCAAGGTCAAGGACTACTGAGGTCTTGAGGGGCCTGGCCCAAAGCTCAAGCTCTGCGTGTGTGCCCCTGAGGAAGGCCTTGGTGAACTCAAAGCCGTAGACCCTCAGGACTGTGTCCTCAAAAAGCTCACACTTCACAGGCCCATCAAATTCGGTTGTTTCATATTGATAGGCACTCACAGCCAGCACCGTTCTGTATAAGCCTTAGACAGGATTAAAAGCCTTACAGGTGCCTCCCTCCTATATTCCTTATATTAGGAGTAACAGCCAGGCCTGGCTATGTCATTGCAGGGCCCAGAAACTGGCCCCTCCCTCAGGAACGTGCTCAGACAGAACCCAGGTGCCACACTGCCCCAGGGGCCTGGCTGGGAGCCAGGGGCTTGCATGTTAGAGTGCACTTGAAACACCTTGGGAGAGCCTGGCCCCTCTTACAGGTGTAGGTCAGCTGATAGGCACTGTAACATAGGCACCTTGGGGCAAAAGGGCAAAGTTAGGGGTCTGTCTGGCTAAAATATACGGCTGGGTAGAACCAGCCAGAAAAAGGGAGGAATGTGCTCAGGCCTTAATGAGGTGAGGAATGACTTGAATAACGCTTGTTATGCTTCCTGCTTTTCTTCTTGCGTTCTTCACACAGCTTCTGTCTTTCCTTCAAGAATTGCGTGATTTTTTCAGTATACTGAAGTGCCTTGTCTAGGTCATTGTTGTCAAGGCCATCAATAGCCCGTCTGCGCCATGATTTTAGCGTGAAGACGTCAGGGTAGCTCAGACAGCCAGCCAGCTCAAACTCCATTTCCAAGATACCCAGCTGTGCAAGCTCCACTGCAATCATTGCCTTGTTCACAGCCAATTCCCTTTCTTCCTCAGACAACTGAGGGGCCTGAGACCCCTGAGACCCAGGCACCTGAGACATACCACACACCTCCCAGGGGCCACTTGTTACAGTGCATTTGGGGGTTAAAAAACCTATCTGTGGCTTAGACAGGAAGGAAAAGCACAGTCCTAGGAGCCACACCACTCTTTCTTGCAGGTTTCCATGCAGGCGTCAAAGTCTTCCTTTACAAAGTCAGCACACTCAGTAACAGCACATTCCTTTTCTCCTACGGCCTTCCACCACCTATTGCAGATTTCTTCCTTGATTACCGCATCGGGTATGTCCTTGGCTATTTCATATGCTAGGATATGTGCAAGTGCATGTTCAAGGTGTAGCAGTAACATGTCAAGGTCTAACTTCCTGCTTTCCTCAGTCTTTGCCCGTTCTGCAAAGCCCAGGTGTGCCCAAGCATTTTGTAATTCCATGTCAATGTCGTCAAGTACATACTTCCTGACCAACCAGCCACCTATGCTTATTGTCCAACCATCTACCGTTATGTCAGCCTTGTACCTGAGCTTGTCCTCAGGGTCTTGGTACACTGTAATTTCAAGGTTCAAGGTCTTTTTCAGTGCCTCTCCCTGAGCCACTTCCTGAGCCATAGGAGACACCTCCCAGGCTCCAACCTATCTACTGTTTAGACAGGATTATAAGCCTTCTGGCACCTCCCTCCTATACTCCTATTATAATAGGAATACAGCCAGGGGTCAGCCTTACAAATTGATTTTCTTATTTTGTTTATGCATTTTGTTAGATGTTGCTGTTGCCCGAAACGGTAACGCTGGGCCTTGCCTGAACGTGCTGAATGGGCACCACCTTTTAAAGGTAGCTCCTACAAAAGGTAGCAGGGCCTGAGAGGAATGCGTGGCCCTAAGTGGTCTGAGAGTGGGACTTTTGAAGAGGATTTTGAGCCTTCTGAAAAGGATTTTGAGTTTCCTAAGCGTGGATGGGATGCTGGTTTAGATTTTATTGAAACCTATCGGAAAATTCTAAGCCACCTTCACAGGGCAAGGAAGCCCCAGGACGTGGTCTTGCTCATACAGCTCAGGAACGGCTCAAGGGTAGGTGAAGCGGTGGAGGCACTGAGGAAGTTCTGTGAAACAGGGAAGACCCAAGTACTTGTGAAGATAGAAAAGCACAGAGACCCTAGAGACCAAAGGCTTATGGTGCTTCCTGAGGAACTGAGAAAGGGCCAAGGGAGAGTGCTCTTAGAGCAAGCCTGTGCCTGGCTGTCAGGCGTGGAAAAGCCAAAAGAGGCCATAAAGTCATATTGCAGAAGGACTTATGGCTTCAATACCCATAGCTTGCGTTATGCGTTCATTACATACCTGGCCAGGAAGGGAGTGGCTCCACAGATAATTGCAAAGATAACTGGCCATAGAGACCTGAGCCACATCTTGACCTACACTGAGAGGAAGACAGCTGAAGACCTGCTAAGAGACCTGTTTAGGGAGCTGGCCTGAGGGGAAGTATACCTATGTAAAAAAGAAAAGGGAGGTAGGATTAGCCTTCTGTTACATAGCCTTCCTTTCCCTCTTTCACGTATTTCCTGACCTGGCTCTCTATTGTGTGCTTTGCACCATGTGAACCAGCCACTATTGCTACTGCTATTATTAGCAGGACTATCAGGGCTAACAGCACATAGAACCAGTTAATTGACGTGGTTGTAGTTGTGGTGGTTGTTGTGGTGGTTGTGGTGCTGGTACTGGCCACGGTCAGTGTGGTGAAGCTTGACGGTGTGCCTGAGAACACCACGTTAGTACCGCTTGTGCTAGAGGACAGCACCTCAGTGGAGCCATTGTAGTAAATCAGCTCATAGGTGTAGTTGGTGGTAGGTGATAGTGCCAGGGCTGGGCTACTGAATGCACCGTCCACCACTGAGACATTGACTGTATAGACATTGGTGTTTCCGTTATTCACTATGACCTCCACGGTACCATTGGGCACTGTGAAGTTTCCGAATAGCGTGGTTACCTTGCCCTTAATGACCACATAGGCCGTGCTAGAGGTGCTGTTAGAGAGCCTGTAGGCGTGGTAGAATATCTGGGTACCGTAGGCGTAGAGTGTTGGGGCTACATTCTGGCACACGCTAATGTAGCCACTGAATGTGCTGTTTAGTGCAAGTGCATAGACCTTGCCGTTTATCGTGATTTTCTTGCCGTAGCCAAATGGCCACACATTGTTAGCTGGCCACATTGGCACAAAGCCATTGGTAACATTGGTGTAGAAGGTGCCCGTGGCTGACACGTTAGTCCATGCAGGGGTAAGGCTTGATAGGGAGCCTGGCCCTATCACCTCTAACATTGGTAGATTAGTACCGTTATACCATAGGGCAAAGCTTGAGCCGTCCATCTTGACGGTCAGGGTCTTGTTGAACGTTATTGAGGTAAGGCCAAGCGAAGGCGTGGCAAAGGCAAGCGGTGGAACGAGGATGTAGCCCTCTTCGATTATGTTATAGAAGGTGAAGACTGGCAAGGACTCATTGAGCGTGGTAATCAGCACAGCACCAAAGAAATAGCCATAGCCTGCAGACATGTTAATCCACGGTAGGAATACAGCCCAGCCCGTGGTGGTGTTGACAGGTATAAACATGTAGGCTGTGTCATTTGCCACATCTGCTTTGTTGTATAATAGGTAGTAGGTAGGAATACCAGTTGGAGCAAGACCCTGTCTCCCAGCAAAGTGCACAACAACCCCTACCAGGTACTGGCTACCGTTAAGGAATGACCAGGCCACGCCAGCTGGGTTCTTGTTGAGCGGGAGCCCATTGCTTGCATACTTGGTAACGCTTACGTTCTTGCCAAGTGCCCAGTACCAATAGGTGGTTTCATAGTTGGGAGCCACGTCAAAGCCTGCAAGTGCA
>Ga0081473_149982_pt1 | contig 11882 bp, 8 predicted proteins | sample CisSprmetagenome_FD_70977 | JGI IMG/M metagenome (GOLD analysis project Ga0081473, IMG submission 70977) | Hypoxic/sulfidic aquatic microbial communities from Cistern Spring, Yellowstone National Park, USA v2 (version 2) | ecosystem: Environmental > Aquatic > Thermal springs > Hot (42-90C) >... | reverse complement strand
AAGGTCCTACATCTAAAAATACTCCTTTTTTAATTAATTCCCACATTCTTGACTTAAAATCCTGAGTTAAACCTCCTATTGCTATAATTCTTACATTCTTTATTTTTCTGTAGATACTATACAAAATTTTAGCAAAGATAGGATTATTTGTTTTGCCTTTGTCAGGTCTAGATACAAAGCCTATCAACAATTCACCATTAGGAGCAAGCTCTTGCTTTATCTTTATAACATTCTTGTTTTTAGCTTCATCTATTAAATCTAAATCTATATGATAAGGAATTACTGAGAAATTTCTAAGTAATTCAACCGAAAGATTTTCTCTGCTGAATAATTCACGAATTAAAAAACTAGAAGGACTAATATGGTGAACAAAATAATTTGAAAAGTGATCCCAGCGAGTTAAATAAAAATACTCTACAATAGGAATCTTTTGTGATATTAAGATCTTCTTCGTAAGCGTAACTGAAGTAATTGGTCTATTTATTTGAATTATATCTGGCGAATATTCCTCAATCCTGTTTACCAATTCTTCTTCGCTATTTGTATGTTCGATGTCATAGCTTAGAAACTTTAGTGTGTTAAGATCAGTTGTGAATAACTTAATTTCATTACCATGTGGAAGATATCTTTTGAAAACCTGGAATGTCTTTAAGGGAGTCCAAATTATGCCATTCGATACTAAAGCGATTTTCATCCCACTAGTATGTTAATTATTTAGAATTTTATCTTTTTCTCTTCTCAAATCATAAATCAATATCATCTTTTAAATATAGTCTTAATGTATTTATTGTGTTGAAATACATCATTTCATCAGTAGCTATTATATCAAGAAGTCCCATTTTATTTTTATAACAAACAATTACTTCAATAAAATATTCGTAATGTTTTTATTTTAACTTATCAATTATTTTAAAAATAGTAGTACGTAGAGTATGTCATTTATCGCGGAACTCTATGAGCAATTAATTATAATTCTAGAGCCATCAAAATAAGCATATATATCACATAACTAAAAATCTTAAAAATTCTTCATTAAACATTATGAATCCTATAACACGTTTTACAACACTCAGACAATGAAACATCCCTCATTAACATTTCATCACTCAACAAAAACATCCCAGTAAGATCATTACTTAACTCCACCCTTCTCCTAAAAACTTCTCTAAACCTCTTATACGCCTCCTTACCCCATATCTCATACAAACTCTCAACCCCAACATTACCAAACACAACCTTATTAACACTCAACTGCCTATTAACAAAGAACCTAGGAATCTCATCACCATGAATAGGTATATTAGTATACACACACGGAGAAACATCACCATTAAAATTAATAAAAACAGTTTTTGTAGGCTCCTCAGGACAATTCGCAAGCTCACCACACTCAACACTATATATAAAAACCCTTTGCCCCAACTCCTTAGCAACACGCCTAGCCTCATCCACATAATACCTCACACCCTTATCCACACTCTCCCCATAACACGAAAAAACCTTACAATCATACAACGCCCTAGAAGGTATATACGTTAAATTATTAATAACAACCTCATCAATACCTAAACCATTACACAACCTAACAAAACTAGGAAGCTCAGCCACATTCTGCTTCATCATCAAATAACTTGCAATAACCCTTATATTACTCCCCAAAACTTTCCTCAACCCAATTAAATACTTAACATTCCTTAAAACCACATCAAAACCACAATTCACCCGTATACTATCATGAACACCCTTACTAGCCCCAGCAAAAGATATCGCAATAACATCAAGCCCAGACCTCAAAAGCCGTTCAACCATAACATCATTAAGAAAAACACCATTAGTCGTTAAACCAACACTAACACTTAACCTTCCCTTAACATACTTAATCATATCTATAATATTAGAATGCAAAAGAGGCTCCCCCCACCCCTGCAAATATACAAGCTCCAACTCATGCCTAACCCCATCAATCATCTTAATAAAAAGCTTCACATCCATATCCTGAGAAATCCATCTATCCCTAAACACACTTCGAGGACACATCAAACATAACCCATTACACTTAGTAGTCACTTCAACCTGCAATATACTAAATAAATCATTCACAAAAATAAAAAGACCCACACAGTATAAATTTATCCCAAGAAAAATTAAAAAATACTCTAAGAAGTCCTCCCAACATCATCCTCCCTCAAAACTAATGATTATCCTTAAAAACATCTATATACTTGCACTTATATGCTTATCAGGTGACCACATTGAATCGCTACGCTTTATTTTTACTTATTACATGCAATTTCCTATGGGCTACTAACAACATCATCGGCAGACTACTTTCAAAATATATGGACCCATTCAGCATAACCGTTTTCAGATGGACACTCGCAGCACTCTTCTATCCCCTAATCTTCGGCTTCAACGTTATACCTAAAGCCTTCAAATACATTAAACTAAAAACCGTAATCTTAGGCTTAACAGGCTTCATGGCGTTCAACTTCACACTCTATTGGGCACTATCCATGACAATAGCATCACTCGTCGGCTTCGCCTATGGTTTCACACCCATAATAATCATAACCCTAAGCCTAACAATAGAATCCTTCAAACCAACAAAACTCCAAACCATTGGCAGCCTATTATCAGTACTCGGCGTCTCACTATTATTCTACTCAAGAGGACTTAGAATAGGTAACTTAGCAGACATCCTAGGATTAACTGGTGGTATAACCGCCGGCATTCTCTGGGCCCTTTACACAGTCCTTCAAAACAAATTTTACCCCAATTCAGATAGAACAGCACTCACATACTCATCACTCATACTCTCAATACCATTCATGCTCATATTCGCATACCCACAATATTTAAATCTCAACATACTCTCTACAAAACCCGAAATTATTTTAGCCCTCCTCTGGATAGCCATAGCTCCAGGTGTAATAGCATACTACATGTGGAACAAAGCAATATCAATAGTCGGCTCTAACACCGCAGCACCATACTCAAACCTACTCCCCCTATTCGTAGCTTTATTAGGTTACACACTACTAAAAGAACCTCTAACATCAGGCGACATAATCGGAGGAATCCTAATAATAACAGGCTCAACCATAACCATGATCAAATAATACATCATACTTATGTTAATCACCCCAACTTCAGTCTCAAAACATCATAAAATTAACATTCACAATACTAAAAACATTACAAAACAAATAAAAAACTACTTCTTCTCCTCTTCCAACTCACTTAAAGCTATACCCCTCATTATTGATGCATATATAAGCAACTTCCACACTTCAGGTATCTTACCACCATACTCACTAACCAACTTCCTAGCAATACTTCTCAATTCATCAGCCTCCTGAAGCGACAACTTCTCCTTATTAATCAACTCCCTCAACCTCTGCGCCTCCTCCTTCGTTAAAGGATTCACCAAAGACATAGCAGAAAGTCTAACCAATTCATTTTTAACAAACGTCACATCCCTCACATCAAGAATCTTCCTAAAACCAAGAAACTCAGCAAAAAACTCCAACTGATTCTTCGTAGATTCAATAATATCATTTATACTTCGTACAATAACATTAAGACGCTCCTCCATACGCCTACCCCTTGCATTAATATCGTCCATCACGCCCTCAATATATTTAAACCTCTCATCAATCTGGGCAAACCGTTTATCAACATGTTCAAATCTATTATTGATCTGAGCAAACTTTCCATCAATTTGGAATAGTCTTTCATCTATTTGAGTAAACCTCTTATCGATTTGGGCAAGTCTCTCATCTATTTGAGCAAACCGTTTATCAATTTGGATCAACTTTTCATTGATTTGAATGAATCTTAAATTAATTTGCTCAAATCTATCATCAATCTGAGCAAACCTATTATCAACTTGAGCAAGATGCTCATCAATTTGGGTAAACCTCTTATCAACTTGGGCGAACTTATCATCGATTTGTGCGAATCTCCCATCAATATGAGCAAACTTTCTTCCTAACCAATAAGCTAAGGATGATATTGACGTGATCACAGTCACTATCAACCCTAATATTCCAATAAGCAATACTTCATCCGCCACTAAATACCCCAATTTTATAATGAACAAAGACATATATAACAATTTACCAGCTCATATAAACAATTTCACAAAACAACACTTTAAAATACTTTTAGATTCCATACCTTCTAATAACGAAGTAAAATATAGAGCTCTCTTAAGTATATTCATAGAGTCTCATGAGATATGAGCGTTAGTTTTATTCTGTATTATACAATTTTATATTTTTGGCAACAAGAAAAAGAGATTTTATATAAATTTTAAAATCTATATAATGAGAAGATAGTTGGTCTTTCATTTAGTTTACTTATTACTTCATTAGCTAATTAAGAAATAAATGGAGTAGACCCTTGTACTTAAATATCTTACGGTTATTATCTAAGTGAATAGAAATGTCTAACCATCAAGTGCAACAAAGTAATAAATATTCGGGTATAGCCATAGCGTGGAGTAAGGTGCATCGCAGAACAGAATGGTTAGCTGAACTCCTAAAACTAAAACTCATAAAATTTGAGGAAAGACCACCCTACCTAAGATCATTCAAGAACACTATAAAATCACTTACAAACTCAAAAAATGATATGGTCCTGATTCAAGGCACTCATGGTCCTCTAGCCCTACTATCAACCTCGTTTCAGAATACTTCACGCTACACTTCCCTAATTGACTTGCACTCAGGATTCATCATACCATCCAGCTGGAAAAGCTTCCTACTCACACTACCATTCAGAAACACACTTAACAAATTTAACATAATAATCACACACAACGAACACATAATAAAACTCTTACCCAAACAAGCACAAAAAAACGCTATCACAGTTTACGACCCACCACTCGAATATTCATGCAAGACTAAAATGCGAAAAGAAAATTTTATAATAGTTTTTCCTTCGGGAGGATTACCAGATGAACCAATACAAGAAGTAACAAACGAATTCAACAAAAAAGCTAAACATATTAACGCAGTACTATACGTGACAGGCCCACATGAACCAAGAAAAATAGGAAACGTAATATACACAGGGTTTTTACCAAGAAACACATACCTCAACCTACTTTGCAACGCAGACATAGTGCTCGCATTAACATCAAGAGAATACACAGTAGTGGGTGCTGCTTGGGAAGCATTATACTTGAACATACCCATGATCCTCAGCATGACCAACACGCTCCACACAATCTTCCAAAAAGCTGGAGTATTTATCAAAGATGCTAAAGAACTTGTTGATACCATAATAGAACTGTATGAAGATCAAGATAAATTGCTCAAATATAAAGAACAAACTAAACTACTCAGCATGCACTACAGAAAAATACAAACAGAACAAACAACAAAACTTATCGAACTAATTGAGAACCACTTAAATAATTTCATTCAGCACTAAAATATTTTTTATTTATATATGCGTGAAGAGCAATCCATTAGTCTCTATAATATGGGTCAATTATAACAGCTCAAAAATACTAAATATTGTGAAAGCGTCATTACTTAGTATTAAAAAACTCAATTATAAGAATTATGAACTAATCATTGTAGATAATGCTTCAACCGACAGCAGTTTCGAGCAAATTAAATCTTATTTAAACAACATCGGGCTCAAGGCTAAAATCATTAGAACTAAACGTAATCTAGGCTTTACAGGAGGCAATAACATTGGATACCTAATGCGCAACCCAAAATCAAAATACATAGTCCTACTAAACAATGACGCAATGGTCTATCCTGACAGCTTAACCAAAATGGTTCAAGCAATGGAATCTGATCCAAAATGTGGAGCACTACAAGGGATAATACTATGGCTAGGGAAAGATTCAATATACTCCGCTGGCAATGGTGTTGATGAGTTCATGTTCGCCAACGTGATCTTTAAAAACATTAAACATAAACCAATACATAATGATTACTATGTTTCTTATAGTGATGGTTGTTATTCTATTTATCGTGTCGAAGCATTAGAGAAATTAGGAAAAGTACCATTTATTTGGAGCATGTTCGCATACTTCGATGATAATATTTTAGGCATAAGACTATGGAATATGGGATATACTGTCAAATGCATACCTCATATAACAGCAAAACATTTATGGAGAGGAACATTCAGGACAGCGAGTGCGGGATGGGCTTATTATCATTGGGTGAAAGGATGGATAGCATCTTTAATTATCAGCAATAGCAGGTTCAAAAAATCATTAATAGCATATATTATCCTCATGTTCAGAACATTAATAAAATACTTACCAATAATTCCATATTCAGGGCTTAAACCATTCATTTCGGGCTTGAGGGACGGTATTTCTGCAGGATATTATTTGAGAAAAATTGGATATACTTTAGATATATATAAAATCCCCCTCATAAAACGAAACATATCAATCATAAGAATAACACCATTTTACTTTATAATCAGAACACTCATTAAACGCCTATCCATAACAACACCCAAAGACTTCTTGTAGCATATGCTACCGCGTGATTTTCTCACTAAAAACATTTTTTTCACGTAAACTGACGTGTATATTTTTACTGACGTTCGCTCATAAACTCACATCCAACCGTTAACTGACCCCTACCTGTTAAGCGACCCCTACCTGTTAACTGACCCCCACTCGTTAAGCGACCTCCCACTTTTTCACACACCCTATTTCTATTCATAATTTTCGCATAAAAAACTCATATGAAACACTCTAACGTTTACTTACAGGAAATGAACACAGACACACCCTACTTAACGCGTAACGGTTGGGCACTATATACAGGATTCTCTTCTGGCACTCCTATTATGTGAGAATTTAAGCTTAACTATTGATTTTTTGAATTATGAATATATATTTCATTCCTTTCTTCTCATTATTTTTATTTATTTATTTATTTTATTTATTATACTATACATACTATATGTTATAAGTATTTAAGCTAATATTAGAGTATATGTGTTCGCGTGAATTATGAATATAACACATACATCTTAATAGAAAAAATTCAGAAAAAAGGGCTAACCATAACGCGTTAAGTGAGGTGTGTCTGTGTCCCGGAGACTAAACATTCACTCATAAACACGGACGTAGGTTTATGAGTGGACGTCAGTTTATGAATAGACGTTAGTTTACAGGTGGACATAAGTTTATAGGTGGACGTGAGTTTAAATATACGGGTAGGTTTACGTGAAAGTAAGAGAATATGTTAGAATGAAGGGGGCAGACTTGCAAGAAGTCACTACAAAAATAAAGGATCTCAGCGTTTTCGACCTAAGTGCTGCTCCCAAAAGGATTTATGAAAGAAAAGAACTATTTAAAATCGCTGACCTAATGATGGAATACAATGTTCTGGGTATTCCAAATAATATAATAATTTACGGCCCAAGAGGATCTGGAAAAACAATATCCATACTATACTTCATGGATATTCTAAAAGAGTACAATATTAAAACATTCTACGTGAGAGCCAGAGAATGCCCAACAAGCTATCAAATTTACCAGAGAATGGCTGGCATTTCAAAAATCGGTTACCACACTGGTGAATTAAGAGACAACGCATTAAACAATTTTAAAGAAAAATCCGTAATCGTAATTGACGAAGCAGATTTTCTTGAAGACTTTGAAATACTCTATCATTTCTCACGAAACACTAAAGCATCAATCATTCTTCTCGCGCAAAGCATACAATTTGGCAAGAGAATTGACGATGCAACATATTCATCATTATTACCAACGAAAATATACTTCAGTGAATATGACGCAGAAGCACTCTACCAAATTCTTAAAATGCGTGCCGAAGACGGCCTACACACATGGGATGACTCAACATTACGATTAATCGCAGCAATCGTTTCACGAGATCATCATGGCGACGCAAGAATAGCAATCAGAGCACTCTTCAACGTCGCAATCACAGACGCATGGCAAGATGAAGAAAAAGTGAAAAATGCAATCATCGAAGCATCAAGAGAAATAGATATCATGAGTTTAAAAGAACTAAAAGAAACCGATCTCATAGCACTCTTCGTTGTAAGTAAAATTAAGGAAACAAGCAAAGCTTACGAAATCTTCAACAATTACATGCTAAAAACTCACCACCGCCCACTCTCAAAACCAGCATTCTTCAGAATCTTGAACTACCTGCAAAATTTAGGACTAATAACACAAATTAGAAAGAAAGTCGGCAAATACTACACAACAGAAATTGATTTATTGATAGATGAAAAAACAATTGAGGAAGAGTTTGCAACGAAATTCAGCGAACTACTAACATGAAACATTTTTTCAAAACTTAAAAATAAAAAAATAAAGATGTTTAAATTATTTTTACACGTTATTTCTTCTTCGTAACACCAGCATCACAGTAATTAATAATACTATTGTCACTATTACCACAGGAATCATATAGTTTTGCTGAGCTGGAGTAGACGCAACACCACCTTGAGTGGTCGTGGTTTGCACTTGTGTCGTTGAACCGCTGGTCATGCTACTTGTCGTGGTCGTTACTACGATTGGTTGAACGGCTACTTGTCCGCCTGATGTGCTCACTTGATAAACCGGAGTTTCTTGGGAGGCTTCTGGTGTTTCGATGCCAATTGACGGATCGTGTTCTAATGTTCCATTATCAAAGTATTGGTAAACTAGGAATGTTGTAACATGCTTGCCGTGTAGTATGAAGTATCCTTTTACGGGGACAATCTCTTTCGTCCCGTTGGGATATGTTACTGTAGCGTTTGGTACGAATCTGAAGAATCCTCCCACTAATCCTTGACTAGTCTTAATAATGAGCCCTGGCATTCTTACCTTGTTAATTTCATGCTCTCCTATTTCAGTATCATTCTCCATGTTTACACCAAGTTTTAGACCGTGCTCCCCATGCGTTTTGACCTCCACGTCACCAATTTTTACCTCATCTTCTCCGCCCTGTTTTAATAGGATGTTAAAATCTTTGTAGGGGTCTGAAGTCATGTTTGGAGCGGTGAAGTGTGCTTTAAGTATTAGGCTTGGCTTGAATGCTTTCAGTATATTGATTATGAAGGGCTCTATTGTTTTATTATCGCTTGCATGCTTCATCACGTGGAAAATATTCCATTCCCAGTGTTTTATTATGATGTCGCTCTTTAATTCTGCGCGTGTGATGTTCATTGTTTGATTGTTAATCTTTTCTTGTACGGGTACGAAGTAGAATCTGTTTCTGATTAGGATGTTGCCTTCGGCGAATTTGAAGCGTTTATCATGGACTTCGGTTAGGTTGAAGCTGAATTGCATTCCTATAATATTACCTTTCCTATCAGTAATATTTTCTGGCCCGATTAATGACCATTTAGCGGCATCAAACGGGAAGTAGAATGGATGCTTGAAAGCCATTATTATTTCACGATAAGCATCAACAATCATCCTCATGCGATCCATGAGCAGTCTCATCACTTCAGGGAGAAGCTGGCTAATATTTCTCATTACTTTCACTGCATTCTCAACTGTTGGATTGTTTTTGAGGTTTTCTAGTTGTGTTTGAATGTCATTAAGTTTGGTTAGTAGTTGTGTTTTGAGGTCGTCTTGTGTTAGGTTGTTGATTTTTTCTTTGAGGTTTTGGATTATTGATAGTGCTTTGTCAATTTCCTCAGTGTTTACTTTACCTTTTTCATCTACTAGTTTGAGTTTCATGAGTTCTTTAACGTTATCAATTATGTCTTCTAGTGTTTCTCTTATTGTTTTGCCGTGTGTTGCGTTTTTGATTAGGTTGTGTAGTTGTTCTTGGTAATCTTTTTCATCGTTGAACATGAATATGTGTTTGAATTGTGGTGTGGGGAGCCAGATTTCTGCTAGTCCGTCGTATTTGAATACGTATGCTGTTGTGTTATCTTTGTTATACCACCATATGAACATGGGTTTTGAGCCGTTCCCTACGATTAATACTGTTATTATACCATTTGTGAATACTTTCCAGCCACCCCTCTCATAATAATGCTTCTGCTGAGTCGTAGTCGTGCTGGTCTGTGCGAACACTAATGGCACTAGTATTATTGATAGTAGTATCACGGCCAAAATTTTGGTTATTTTTTTCATAGCATCACCTCAAAAAATGTAAACACAAAGAGGCATATATTGGATTTATTCTAATTCATTCGAAAAATACTTCTAATTTTCTAGAACTCATTCACTCGTGTAGCGTACGCTACTTTTGTGTTTTAAATATAACCTGTGCACAAAATCTAGTGGGGTTGAGATGCGCACACCTGGTCAACTCTCAACACAGCCGAACAACACTCCAGCAAAACCACATAAACACAAAAATAAAAATCGAAGCTTCCTCTCATACCCAATAGAAATACCATCATGGATGAAAAACCTAGTAGCAAACCTCGAAACACTAAACATAACACTCATGAATGAGGCACTACCAAAATTCTGGAACGAAGAAATAATTGATGAGATCTATGCATACGGACTGGACGACAACGGAGAACACACATTACCAGCATACAAGTACTTCGAACAAGTACTACGAGTAGCGAACCCATGGGAAAAAGAACTGCCATCAAGATACAGGAGAGCACTCCTAGAACAAATAGGGATGATCCTGAGAAGCCAAAAACCAAGAAAAGATGCATACTACCTAGTCAAACAAGTATTCCAGGAATGCTACAAGAAAGATGAGAAGGATGAGAGGCGCAGGAAGAGACTCACCTACAAAAACATTGCCAAAAAACTTTACACAGCAGGCCACAAAGTTGACAACATACTCCTAAAACAAGTGGTCTACCAAGCATGCAACTACTACGAAGAGCATGGAGAACTGCCAGAAAAGTACACTGACCTGGTCATGCCGAGAGTCAAGAGCGGTTCACTAACACTTATGCCAGACGATGGAAATATGTTCAGGTTGAGGATGAGAGTGAGAGATAAGAAGTTGAGGCTGACAGTTGAGGTTAAGCTACCCTTATCGAAGGATGGTGGGAAGTGGAAGTGGTTCACGTTCAGCATAGAACCATACGAGCAACTCAAGAAAATCCTGGCACAGGCACATGAGATGCACAACCCAGTATTTGTTCCTAGGGTGAGGAAGTCTGGTGTAAAGGATTACGAGCTGGTATTACCGCTGAGCTTGAAAAACAAGAAGAGAAGAGTGGGCGGCAGGATTTTGAGCGTTGATCTGGGTGAGAGGAAGCTTGCGACACTGGTCGTCATTGATGAGAGATACAGGCAGCTTGCACCGCCAATCTTCATCAAACCCAGAACGTGGGGCAAGATGAAAGCAATCAGGTTCGAGATGGATCATTTGAAGAGCAAGATTGATAGGGGTCTTGATTATGATGGTAGGCTCAATGCTCAGTTCATAAGGCTTCAGAAGAAGCTCAATAGGATGAGGGATGTTGTCGTTGATGAGCTTTCGAGCATCATAGTTAAGGTTGCGCTCATTTACGGTTGTGATACTATTGTTGTTGAGGATTTGAGGTCGTACCAGCCCGATGGGAGAAAGGGATTGCTCAACTGGCTCTTGTCGAATTGGAAGAGGGGAGATATACTCTTTCATGTTGAGTATATGGCAACGTTGCATGGTGTTCGTGTTGTGAGGGTTGCGCCGAATGATACTTCTAGGAGGTGTCCCAGGTGTGGTTCTTATGGTGTTCATGTGAAGTCTCCTAGGCATCCGGTTGTGAGTGGTGAGTATGCGTTCTTTAAGTGTTTAGTGTGTGGTTTTATGGGGGATAGGGATTATGTGGGTGCTTTGAATGTTGGTAGGTGTTTTCTTGCTGGGGGGAGGTGGGATAGCCTTGGTGGGGCGAACCCCCTTACCTATATGGTTGGGGGTAGTCCTCTGGGCGACTGTTCCCCCGGAGGCCCCAGC
>Ga0081473_137249_pt1 | contig 11892 bp, 14 predicted proteins | sample CisSprmetagenome_FD_70977 | JGI IMG/M metagenome (GOLD analysis project Ga0081473, IMG submission 70977) | Hypoxic/sulfidic aquatic microbial communities from Cistern Spring, Yellowstone National Park, USA v2 (version 2) | ecosystem: Environmental > Aquatic > Thermal springs > Hot (42-90C) >... | reverse complement strand
CCACGACCCTGAACTCCCTCTTAGCTATCAGGTCAACGTCCACCTGGGACAGCACGGCCCTCACGTAGGTGTCAACTACGGCCTGGCTCACGTCGACGACGTCGTAGACCATCGACCTCCACGGCAGGTTGGTCTCGTGGCCCTTGAAGTAGTAGTCCTCAATCACGGGCTCCTTCTCATGAGGTATCTCAACGCCGTCGGCCTCTATGACCTTTACCCCGTTGTACTCCCTCGGGTTGTGGCTAGCCGTTATCATGACTCCCCCGTCGAAGCCCATGGCCTTGACCGCGTACTGCAGCGTGGGGGTCGGGACGAGGCCAGCGTAGTAGACCTTAACCCCCTCGGCCATGAGGCCGGCCGCCAGGGCCCTGGCGAGCGCGTCGCCGCCGGCCCTGACGTCCCTTCCCAGCAACACCCTTGAGCCCTTGCCGAAGTACGCCCCTATGGCGTGACCCATCCTGAGCGCGAAGGTAGGGGTCATCAGTTCCCCAACTATGCCCCTGACTCCGTCTGTGCCGAAGAGCCTGCCCAAGCGGCTTCCCAGCCAGTAATGCGGCCCGTGTTAAAGTTATTTACCTGAGCTACGAGGTCGTCGTGGCCTGCTGGGCGCCCGCCTGGCTCGCCTTGGCCTGCAGCTCCCTCTCTATGTCGCCCAGGGTCGTGTAGCTGAGTATGAGGCCTATGAAGCCCATTATCGCGAAGATCAGGATGAGTACGGCGAGGGATAAGAGGGCCGGTACGCCGCTGGCAGCCGCGTAGCTGAGGAGGCCTCTCAAGTCCACTATCAGGATGAGTACGGCGAAGGATATGACGACCAGCGCGCCGCCTGTCTTCAGGGAGTCCTTCCCGTAGGACGAGCCTACGTCGTAGAGGCCCTTGCCGATCAGTATGTAGCCCGCATTCCCTATGACAGAGGCTATCAATGAGACTATGAAGCCGCCGAACATGAGTAGCGCCTCCCCTGGCAGGGCTATTATAGCGGCTATTATGAGCAGCCAGGCCCCCGTGACGCCTGTCGAGCCCCCTCTCCCGGCCGCTGAGAGCAGGCTGAAGCCCCCGCGGAGCCTCCCGAACGCCATAACTGTGAGGACCAGCGAGATCAGGCTTAGGACCACTAGAAGTACTGTCACACCCCCTACAAGCGAGGAGCCTGTGTAGCTGCTCACAGGGGCTGACGTTACGGCCGCATATATGGCCGCCGCCCCCACGAGGGCAAGTATTAAGATGATCACTGGGATCAGTATGAGCAGGAGAACCCCGCTCCTGAGCCTCCTGACGCCCTCCAGCTCGTCCAGCTGCCTCAAGGACTCTCCTTGTAAGGCGGCAGCTGGCCGCTTTTAACCTCTACGCCGTGCCCTGACGAGGGAGCCAGGACGGAAGGGGAGCTCGCCGCCCTGGGCGCCGCTGTGGTGTGGGCCTACGCGAGCGTCGCCTACAGGCCCTTCATAGAGCGGCACGGCGCCCTCAGGGTCAACGTCATGAGGGCCCTCTACGCCGCCATAGCCTCGGTCATACCGGCTGTAATACTTGGCATACTGACGCCAGCAGCCCTCTGGGCCCTGGCCGGCGGCGCCCTGAGCCTCGGGGCCGGCGACACCATGTACCTGGCCTCCATAGGCCTCGTGGGGGTCTCGGTGGCGGCCCCTGTCTCGTACACCTTCATAATAATGGCTGAGGTCATGGCGTTAGCCATAGGCGAGAGGCCGACTCCCCTCCTCATAGCTGGAGGGGCCCTTGTGGTGCTGGGCGTGACGCTGATAAGCAGGGGGCCGAGGGGGAGGCTCAGGCCAAGGGGCGTCGCCCTGGCCCTCGGGGCCGCCGCGGCCTGGGCCTCGGGCTGGGTGATGATAAGGGTCGCCGACGTAGGCGGCCTCAGCCCTATCTCCGCAGCTTTCCTGAGGGTCAGCGCAGCTGGCCTCATACTTGCCCTAGTAGCTGTGGCCAGGGGAGGGGGGCTGACCAAGACGCTCACGAGCACGGCCAGGACCAGGCTTCCCATAGTGGCCGCCGCCGACCTAGCTGGAGGCTCTGCGCTCTTCGCCCTGGCCCTTGGCCTCATAGGCGTTGACAGGTCAATGGTGATAGTTGGCTCAATGCCGCTCATGGCCCAGGGCATAGCCTGGGCGACAGGCTCAGAGAGGCCCTCAGCCCTTGAGGTGGCTGGGGCCGTCATGGTGACCCTGGCCGTGGCCCTGGCCTTCACGTGAGGAGGGCGCGCGGACCCCCGCCGCGTTGCCATGGAGCGGCGCGGCCTTGACCCCCGTGGCCCCTCCAGCCCCGGCGTCGCGAACGCCTACGGCCGGGTTAGGTTGCTCCCTTCCGGGCCTGGCCAGGTTAGCCCGGCTAAGGCCGTGGAGGCCGCCCTCCAGCGGCCCCTCGGCCACCGCAGGCCCCGCGGGCCGGGGTATCACCGTGCCGCGGGGACCGCGTCGCCCCATGAGCCCCACAGCGAGGTTACTGGCCCCCGCCTTGCGCCCTCGGGCCCCCTGAAGGGGGGAGGGGTGGCGAGCCCCTCAGCCCTGCCCGCGCGCCCAAATACTGAGCTACAGGGAATGGTTTAAGTCTATCCCGGCAGGCCTACCGAGGAAACGGTGGACTTGGGATGCGCGTAGTTGAGACTGTGGACCTCCGCAAGGTCTACCCTAACGGCGTCGAGGCGCTGAGGGGCGTCACGCTGTCGCTTGGCCCGAGGATACCGTGTATAATAGGTAGGAACGGGGCCGGCAAGACTACGTTGGTCAGGGTACTGTCAACTCAGCTCAGGCCCACCTCTGGGACCGCGAGGGTCATGGGCCTTGACGTCGTAAAGGACAGGGACAGGCTGAGGAAGCTCGTATGCAGCGTCCCCCAGGAGGCCAGGCCCATGGGAGTGGCCTCGCCCTACGAGCACGTCGTGATGTACCTGGTGGCCAGGGGATGGTCCTTCAGCGAGGCCTCCAGGGCCGCCAGGAGGGCCCTGAGGGAGGTGGGCCTCGGCGAGTTCATGGACACAGCGACCGATGAGCTCAGCGGCGGCATGAAGAGGAAGGTGTTCGTGGCCATGGCAGTCGCTGCCCAGGCAGAGCTGACATTCCTCGACGAGCCCACGGCTGGCCTGGACCCCGTCTCAAGGCTTGAGACGTGGGGCCTCATAAGGGAGCTTAAGTCGAACATAGTGCTCACGACCCACGACATGGAGGAGGCCAGGGCGCTCTGCGACTACATAGTCCTCCTGGACTCGGGAAGGGTCGTGACCGAGGGCACCTATGACCAGCTCATGGCGCCCCTGAAGGGCAGGGTCAGGGTTGAGGGATACGGCGACCTAATGGTTGGCAGGCTGAGGGTCTCATACATGAGGCCTGAGGAGGCCAAGGCGCTCCTTGACGAGGGCCTCAAGGTGACCATAAGGCCCGTGAGCCTTGACGACGTCTTCATAGTGAACGGCCTGATACCGCCAAGCGAGGAGGAGGGAGGTGAGGTAAGTGAGGGTTAAGTTCAGCCCCAGGTTCGTGGCCGTCTTCGCTTGGTTCTACGGCTGGTCCTCGGTGAAGAGGGGGCCGGCGTGGGTGCTCTCGTACCTGGCGTGGCCCCTGGCCACGCTCTTCATGATATACATGGTGAGCAGGGGGAGGCTCGTCGACTACGCCCTGCTGGGGGGAGTAATATCGACGGTCACGAGCAACGCCCTCTCCGCCCTCGGGGACACCGCCTTCTTCAGGCTTGAGCTGAAGCTCCAGGACCTCCTGGTGGCGGCCGACGTGAGCCCGCTGGAGTACATAGCCGGCGTAGGCCTCGGCAACCTCATCTACTCCTTCCCAGGCCTCGTGCTCTTCGTAGCGCTCCTGGCGGCCCTGAGGATAGTCACGACCGCCGCCCAGTGGGCCCTCCTGGCCCTAGTGCTCCTGGTCCTCATCATGGGCGCCTCAGGCCTCGCCTACCTCGGGGGGAGCAGGCTGAGCCACATAAGGAACTCCTGGGCCCTCGCCAGCTTCATCTCGATATTCCTGACCATGATACCCCCCACCTACTACCCATACACGTTCCTGCCCAGGTCAGCCCTGTACGCCCTTATGATATCCCCAGCCACGCCGGCCGCCGTGCTCCTGCAGAGGTTCGTCTTCGACGGCGCCCTTGACGTCCCCTTGCTGGCCCTGTTTATATTTGAGAACCTGGCCTACGCCTTCCTGGGCCTGGCCCTGGGCAGGTGGGAGGAGTGACCAAGTGGAAGCTTAGGTGCACAGAGTGCGGCAGGGAGTGGCACATGGAGACAGGCATGGACCTGAGCAAGCTCAGGGACGGCAGGATCTACCACTACTGCCCCTACTGTAAGAGGAACACGTTCCACGTGGTCCTTGGCAGGGAGGACTGAGCTTACTCCGCAGGCGGCCTGTAGCGCCTCCCCGGCGACTGGGCCAGCAGCTGCTCAACCTCTGTTATCAGGGACTCCAGCTGGACGACCTCCTGCTCGCCCTGCCTCCACCTCCTCCTGACGCTGACGGTCCTCGTTGAGGCCTCCCTCTCGCCGACCACCGCTATTATGGGGACCCAGGCCTTCCCGGCAGACCTTATCCTCGCCCCAAGGCTCTTCGTGGGCGGGTCGAGGTAGGCCCTCGCCCCTATTGCTAACAGCTCAGAAAGCACCTCCTCGGCGTACTGGGCCTGCTGCTCCTTGACTGGGATCACGGCAACCTGCAGGGGCGCCATCCAGAACGGGAGCGACGGGGTCCTGCCTGCCTCGGCCTCCCTGAGGCCAGCGTCTATGGCCGATGAGGCTATCAGCCTGAGGGGGCCGAGGCACGTGAACTCGTTCCCCCTCACTGAGCCGTGGGCGGCCAGGACGGCGGCCCCCTTCGACCTGCTTAGGTAGGCGGCGAGCCTGACGGAGTACTTAACGTCGTAGGCTATCGAGAGCCCCCTCTCATCAGAGGCCTCAATCCACGTCACGTTCTTCACCATCTCCTCCGAGACCTCTGAGAGCAGCTTGACCAGCTGCTCCTCGCCCACGTCGCCCGCCCTCACAATTAAGTCGGCCCCAGGGATCGGCGACCTCAGCCTGACCGAGCCCTCGGAGAGGTACCTGGCGGAGTCAAGGCAGGACCTAAGTATTGAGGTCAGGCCCGAGAGCCCGTAGATCTCGGCTGGCCCGCCAGAGGTCGTCTCGGGGCTCAGGTCGCCAAGCCTCTCCGCCGCCCAGCTAGCCAGGGAGCCTATCATGATTTCCCCAGGAGGCGTCAGCCCGCCGCTGGTGAGCCCCAGCTTCTCCATGGCTCCAAGGGCCTCGTTGTCCCAGGGGTTCCCAGGCTCGAGCTCCTTCGGCATGAGGCCTGAGTCGAGGGCCTCCTTGAGGCTCAGCCTCCTCCCATCCGATATGAACCAGGGCCCTCCCTGGGCAGTTATAGTCCTCGAGAGCTCGCAGGCCGGGTGCCCAGGGCACGTTATGGTGAACCCCTTGTACCAGCCGAAGGGCGCCCTCGCCGTCTCGAAGCCCATGGACTTCAGCTCCTCCTCAACCCTCCTCAGTATGGCGGCCGCCTGCTCGGGCGGCGCCAGGCTTGGCGACAGGTGAGCGAAGGGGTAGACCACCGCGCACTTGACGCCTGACCTCCTCGCGTGCTCAGCTATCTCGAGGGCCGCCTGAGGGGCGAGGTCAAGGGCGTCGCCCTCCTCAACGCTTATGAAGCCCACGACGCAGTCCTTTCCCTCAAACTTAGAGGGAGGGTCAGGGGGGTTCTCAATGGCCTCCTCCACTGCCCAGAACTTGACCTCGCTCACGTGTACCAGGAGCAGCCTCAAGGTGCGCCCTGGGGCCAAGGGCTGAGGGGAAGTTAAAAGCTACGGGCCTGGCCTGACGTCAGGCCTTTTGAGGATCGGGAGGAAGGCAGAGGGCAGGCGTGCCGTCGACCTACGCCAGCGCGTTGTTAACCGGGGAGTTAACAAGCCTTGAGGCCCTAGGGGGCTGGCCCCTGGGTCACCTGGTCAACCAGTGATGCCCTCCACTTAGTCACTTATTAACCTCCCACGATACCCTACAGGAGGTGAGGTTTCATGCTGTCAAAGAACCCCCTTGAGCCCCAGAGGGAGCTCGCCTCGGCTGAGGACGCCGCCCAGGCGCTTAGGCTGGCCATAATTGCTGAGCTTGACGCGATAAACCTCTACAAGCAGCTGGCGACGGCCGTTAAGGACGACAGGGTCAGGAGGGTCCTAGAGGACGTAACTAACGAGGAGAGGACCCACTTCGGCGAGTTCCTCTCGCTGCTCAAAGAGCTTGACCCACAGCAGGCTAAGGGGCTTGAGGCCGGGGCCAAGGAGGTGGCCGAGCTGCTGGGCCAGAGGCCATCTGACCCAGGCGAACAGGCTAAGGCGCAGCAGACGCCTGACCTCAAGGGGGTCCCTGACGCCTTCCTGCGGGCCCTTCAAGATGCCAGGAGGCTGAGGGCCGTCATCCCACTCGTTAGCCTCGGGCCAGGCGCCATAGCTGCGCCGAGGGGCTCGGTGACTGACGACGACGTGGTGAGGTCCTCAGCTGACGTGATTCCTCTGGCCAGGCTAAGCGTCGACTTCTCAGTGCCCCAGGAGGAGCTTGAGTACTACCGGAGGCTAGGCGTGCCCGCCGCGCCCTCGTCGGCCCTCAGGGCGGCGACGAGGCTTGGGCTGGCGGAGGACTCGCTGATATTCTCAGCCCTCTCGTCGGCGGCCCAGGCCAAGGCCTCAGGCGACTGGTCAGGCCCTGGCTCCTTCACGAGGCTCCTTTCGCAGGCCCTCGCCAAGCTGAGCTCGCAGGGCCCGTTCGCCCTGGTCCTGAGCCCCGCCGACAGGGCCTACCTGGCCTCGGTCATAGACCAGGCAGGCGTTGACGAGCTCCAGAGGGCCTCAAGGCTCGTTGACAAGGTGGTGGTGAGCGGGGGAGTGCCAAGCGGGTCAGCCCTCCTCCTCAGCTACTCACCCGACTGCGTTGACCTAGTCGTTGGCACCGACGGACAGGTCGACTACCTGGGCCTCCAGGGAGGGGAGCACAGGTTCACGGCGTGGGAGACGCTGGCCGTCAGGGCCAAGGCGCCGTCCTGCGTAGCCCTCATAGCGAGGGCCTAGGGATAGATATGGCCAGGGCCTGCCTACCATTCCCGCTGAACAGAATTACCTCGTCGCCGTCGATGACGGCGTAGCCTACCTCGTTAAAGGGCCTTGAGGGGGACGGGAGGCTGAGGGAGCCGGCGAAGGCCACCCTGAAGCGCCTCGAGTAGCCCAGGGCGTGGGCGTGCCCAGCCACCACGAGGGCGTCCCTCCTTGAGAGCCTGGCCGCGTAGAAGCCCAGCACGAGCCCCCTGCTGACCCTCCTCCCCATCCTCGCCAGGAGCTTGGTGAAGCCCTCGCTGCCCAGGTTTGCGATGTGGCCGTGAACTAGCACCAGGCCCCTGCGGGGCTCGTAGCTCTCAAGGCCCCCTATGCCCATCCTCTCCTCGTTGTCGCCCCTGACCAGGGTCACCCTCCCCGCTGACCTGCCCACGAGGCCCATGAGGTCGGCGAGCCGCTCACGTTCATCAACGGCGTCCCCCAGCAGGACCACCTCGTCGTAGTCGCCTGAGAGCGCGAGCTCAAGCACGTCAAGGCGCGTGGCGGGGTAGTGAACGTCGGGCAGGACTAGGATCCTCATGGCCTCAACCTCACACGTAGTCGAGGTACCTTGAGTACCTGGTCGACATGACCTTCTCGCCCTCGGAGTCGACAAGCCAGGCCAGCCAGGTGACCTCTATTGGGCGAAGTCCCAGCACTGGTGAGGCCTCCTCGACGAACCTTATGAACTCCATGTCGCGGGTCGGCACGCTGACCCCTGCCTCGCCCCCCAGCCTCGCCAGGAACGCCTTGACGACCCTGTCGGGCATAGTGGTGTCCACGCCCCCCATCATCCTGAGGTACTGGTACGTAACCAGGCCGACCCCCTTCACTGAGCCCACGGGGTCTGACCTCCAGCCCTCAAGCCTTGACGAGGAGGCCCAGGCCCTGAGCCTTGACCTGTCGTCGGGGCCTGGGAACCTCAGGAGCGCCCTCGCGATCCCTTGGGCTACCTCCCAGGCCCTCCTGTTCCTCCAGTACCTCATGAGCCTGTCAACGTCAAGCCTGGCCAGGTCCTCAAGGCCCCTCAGGGCGCCTGGGTCCACCAGTTCCTCCTTTATGGCCGCCACCTTCGGGACCACGGCCGTGAAGTAGCTGAGGCCGGTTGAGGTGAGGGCCGCGTCTATCACCATGAGGGCCGCCGAGCCTCCCCACCTCATGCTGTTCAGGCACCTCTCCGTGAAGGTCCTCAGGTGGGGCGCCCGCGAGGAGAGCTCCCTGAGCCTCCTGCCCAGCCGCCTGAGGTTCTCATCAGCCAAGGCTGAGCCGCCCTGAGATAAGGAGGACGCTCAGGCCCACGGCTATAGAGGCCGCCAGGTAGTCAAGCCATGGGGCGGTGACGGCGACCTGGCCAAGTAGGTAGCCTGCCACTGCGAGGACCGCGTTCCAGGGCAGCGAGCCGACGAAGGTGGCCATGAGGAACCTGGCAAGGCCCATCCTGAAGATGCCAGCCGGCAGCGATATGTATGACCTCAGGGCCGGCGTGACCCTGCCGATGAGGACTATGAGGAAGCCGCGCCTTGCGAACAGGGCCTCAGCCTCTGAGAGCATCCTCTGGCTAAGCCCCACGGCTGAGGCGTACCTGTAGGCCGCGGGCCTGCCGCCTAGGAGGCCCACGTAGTAGAGGGCCGTGGAGCCAGCCAGGTTGCCCACTGTTGAGGCAAGGGTCACGGCGGCCAGGCCCACGGGGGACCTGTAGTAGGCCCCCGCCAGGGGGACCACGACCTCGCTCGGTATGGGTATGGCCGCACTCTCGGCAGTCATGAGGCCCGTCACGGCGGCCAGGCCGGCCTTGCCTATGGCCCTTGAGCCCACGCTTATAGCGTAGTACGTCAGGGAGCCGCCGAGCCCGAGGGCCCTGTAGGCAATGATGGCTATGCCTATGGCGAGGAGCACCAGCCCAAGGGCCGTCGTCGCCCTCACGTTAGCACCTCCTCGGGGCTAACTGAAGGACAAAAAAGCCTAGCTGAAGGACGCGTCACTGAACGACTATCTTCCTGACGAGCTGGCACTTCCTGGCAAGCTGGAGGACTGGGACCCCCTTGGGGACCACCAGCTCGTTCACGACCTTTATCGACCTGACCTTAGAGTTCAGGGTCTCCCAGTCCACGTCAGGCGCGAACACGAGCCTCTTTATGTTAGAGAAGACTATCGGCCTCTCAGCCGCCTGGAGGTCGGCCTTGGTCACCGTCAGCTCGTCTATGTCGCTTATCAGGTCGAAGTCGGCCACAGCGCCCACCACCGTCTTCATGGCGGCCGCCTGGGCCTCCTTGATCTTGTCGAGTATCCTAGACAGGGCGCTTGAGACCCTCTGGCCCACGTCCTTGGAGGCCTCGAGGGTGACGAGCAGGTTGCTCATGGCCATGTTCATAAGGTCGCCCACCGTGACCCCCAGCTCCTTGGCAGTCCTGCTGAACCTCTCGTAGAGCTCGGGGTCGAGGCCCCTTATGGTGTAGACCTTCCCCTTCTCCTCCTTCTCCTGACCCCCTCCGCCTTCCTGCGCGCTCAATCTGACACACCTGTATTTCAGAGAATACAGAGAAGACTTATAAGCCTTGCTTTCTTAAATTTTCTTCCAAATATTGATTAAGTTTAATCTAAACCGTAATTATTTTAAGCTACTTTCTCTACATTAAGAAAAACGGTGAGTCTGCTGCGCAGCCCCCCGCGTGGGCCCTCAGGCTTCCTGGACCTCCGCCTCCAGATGATGCTCGCGGCCGCCTACATGGCGGTCCTCCTGGCGGTCTCCCCCCTCGTGCCTGGCGTCAGGTGGCTTGAGCCTGGCGACTTCAGCGACGCTGAAGTCGTTTACTACCACGCCGTCATGTTTGAGCTCGTGATGCTTGGCCTCCTCGCCGTCTCCTATGTGGTCGGCCTGCCCAGGAGGCTCTCCCTCGCCGTCAGCGCCAGCAACGTGCCCATAATGGCGCTTAACGTGCTTGGGGTTGCCCTCTCCTACCCCGCGTGGGCCTCGGCCGCCAATGACGTCGTTCAGGGGCTGAGGGACGTCTGGCTTTTCGCCCTGAGCCTCGCCGTGCTCATAGGCCTCCTGGCCTCCCCCTTCATGGACAGGGAGGTCAGGTCCCTGGCCAGGGCTGCCTGGAGCGCCCTACGTAGCTGTTTCAACTTTCATATAGGCTTATAGGGAATAACGTCACTCCTCCGCTATTATTATCACGTGCACCTTCCTGCCGTGCAGGGGCTTCACCTCAGGCTGGTACTTAGCCAGCGGGTAAAGGACCACGGTCCCGCCCCTGTACCTTATCACAGTGCTCTCGACGTATATGAACTTAGCCATGCTATCACCCAAGGCTAGAGTTGATAGAAAAGCTTATAAGCTTTTCTATCATTGGTTACGTGGGTGAGCTGCCCGGTGAGGGGTGAAGGGCCCGCAGTCATCGAGACCCTGAGGGTGAGGGCCCTTCCCGAGGGCGGCGGTGATGACCTCCTTGAGTTCCTGAGGCTGTACCGTGATGCTGTCCAGGCGATAGTGGACAGGACCTGGAACGTTGAAGGCAGGCTGTCCATAGGCACGCTGCACAAGATGTTCTACAAAGACCTCGTCTCCATGGGCTTCAGGGCGCACCACGCCAAGGAGATATACGTTTACGCTAAGAGCGTTGTGAGGTCAGCTAAGGGCAAAGGCGGCAGGAGGCCAACCCTTAGGAGGCTGACGGCCAGGTTAGATAAGTACGACTACAGGCTGGACCTAGATGAGATGACCTTGACGCTGAAGCTTCACAGAGGGCGTGAGGCCAGGCTAAGGCTAATAGCGCCTAAGGAGAGGGCTGAGAAGTTCAGGGGCTGGGAGAACTACGAGCTGGCGATAAAGCACGACAGGGATGGGCTCTGGGTCACAGTGTACTTCAGGAGGGACGTTAAGCTAACGGAGCCCAGGACCGTTATGTCCGTTGACCTGAACTTTGACAACATAACGCTTGCCGTGTTCACGCTTGACGGCAAGCTGATCAGGTTGAGGAGGCTCAGGACGCCTCTCAGGAAGGCTCTGACGCACAGGATATGGATTGAGAGGATACAGAGGAGGTACCCTAGGTCGTGGAGGTTCGTCAAGGGCGTAAGGATGGCCGTTGAGAGGCACGGCGAGAGGATTAAGAACATCTCGTGGGACTACGCCCACAGGGCGGGGGACTTAATTGCTGAGCTGGCGTTGAGGTACCGCTCCGCGGTAGTCCTCGAGGACCTTAACGGCCTGAGGGAGGACAGGAAGGGGGGCAGCAAGTTCAACAAGAGGCTTACGCTTTGGTTCTACAGGAGGGCCCAGTTCTGCATAGAATATGAGGCAAAGGAGAGAGGCCTGCGGGTCGCTAAGGTAAATCCCAGGGGCACATCATCAACGTGCCCAAGGTGCGGCGCTAAGCTTGTAGAGGTCGGCTACCGCAGGCTGAGGTGCCCCAGGTGTGGCCTTGAGGGTGACAGGGACGTCATTGCTACGATAAACATATACAGGAGGTATGTGAAAGAGCACTCAAGATGTGGGGCCCCTGGGGTGGCCCTGAACGCCCCCAAGCCCGATGAAATCCCGAGCGGGATGCGGGGGAACAGGGATGAGGCGATGACAGTAAGCTACATGAACCTGTATGGGAGCTGAACCCCGTGAGGAGAGGTTTCGGGGCCGAGCGGTGAGGAGGGCTAGATTGCCCGAGCGGCCTACTTCATCAACTTCTTGAGCTCCTCGGCCGCCTCCTTGACCGCCGTCACTGAGTCGGGGTTCTCCAGGACAGGCGTCTGCTCAACCTGTCTCCCGAGCACCGCGTCCCTCACTATCCTCCTCATTATCTTGCC
>Ga0081473_127849_pt1 | contig 11893 bp, 9 predicted proteins | sample CisSprmetagenome_FD_70977 | JGI IMG/M metagenome (GOLD analysis project Ga0081473, IMG submission 70977) | Hypoxic/sulfidic aquatic microbial communities from Cistern Spring, Yellowstone National Park, USA v2 (version 2) | ecosystem: Environmental > Aquatic > Thermal springs > Hot (42-90C) >... | reverse complement strand
TGTAGCTTACGGGCTGGCCGCACCTGGGGCAGACCACCACGCGTCCGCTGGGCTGGGCCTCCACGCGCCTCGCCCAGGAGCAGGGAGGGCTGCTAGGGCTTAAAGGCGTTTCTACGCAACTTTGTGTAGAAAAGTGCTTGAGGGGCAGGTAAGGGCCTGCAGCCCTGCCTGATGCGACCTCAGCAATATCAGCTTTTCCACGCAAGGTTGTGTAGAAGACGTAGAAGTTTCAGCTGAAGACCTTAAGTGCGTCAAGGTGACGGCTGTTAAGCCTACATGCAGCGACTGTCGCGTCATCGCGCCTCTTGGCCCCAAGGTCCTATGGCCTCGAGCTGCCGGAGGCCTAATTCATTGTAAACTGGGGAGTTAACGAGAGGGTTTGCAGGATCTAACTGATGAGGCCTAGGCGCCCTTAGAAGCGTAGCCTATGCAAGGCCTTAGCCAAGGAACTCCTCAAGGACCTTCCTGACCCTCCCCCTTTGCCTCCTCCCAGGCCTTCTTTAACAGGCTCACCTCAATGCTGAAGCAGTTGTAGGATCCCTAGCCCTTAACGATGGTGCCACACTGGGGGTCGTCATACACATACTTAGGGGCCTCTGTCGTCGCTCTCTGATGATAAGAGGAAGGCAACTGAGAGACCCTGAGGAGAGTTGAAGGTCTTTACTACAGCAGCAGGATAGACGAGTGGACGCCTACTTTATAGCTCGGCGCTATATGGACCGTCAAATCCCCGTGCGGCCCCACGACCTAAGCGACCTCGTGAGGGCTCTAGGTGTGAGTAGTGAGCGGCCCCATAACTACTCTAAGTTGTCTGAGGAGCAGAAGGCCCTAGGAGCTCTTCTCTGTGGCCTTGGCGGTCGCAGGACTTGACCCGAGTGACTACAAGGAGAGGGTTAGCAATCGCAGATCTTACTCATTAAGCTTCCTGTTATGCTTAGTAACTCCTTCTTGAATGGGTTATTACCAACAATATCTTCAACTTTCCTGACGATCATATTAACGGTTTCCCCATCAATGCTTTCACCCGATCTCAATAAGCCTATTGGTACACGTCTATCCGTACTGTCGTGCTCCTTTATCAGCGCGTCAGCCTGATCCTTGGGCAACCTGTAGAACAGGTCCCTAAGCGTGTGCTCGCCTAACTTAGCCTCGTCAAGGCCGTAAAAGAGCCTCTCCCCGGCCATCTCCTCAACCAGCGGTATTGCCCTGAAGATTATCGCCCTGCCCTTGGCGTTAAGCGGGCCCAGCTTGCTGTAGCCGCCCTCCTTAGGCGTCCTCAGGCTCGGCGCGTCTGAGACAGCGCGGTAGATGAGCCTTAGCGCCTCGGCGTAAAGGTACTTATCGTTTAGGTAAAGCCCCCACTGGGCCTTTGCCAGCGTGCAGTGCCAGCACCCATACCTGACGCCCAGGCTTCCGTCGAGGTATAGGTCGATCAGCGGCTTAACGTTAAAGTGCCCCTGAGCCTTTAAGAACGCCCACACATCCCCTGTGCTCCAGAACCTGATCGGGGCTACCTTTGGTATGTCGTTATCAGCCGTGAGGTACGCCCCCAGGCACGAGCCCTGGACCATGCACGTGCCAAACCTGATGCGCATCGACTTAGCCCTTGCTTTACTCTCCTCGTCCCTGGACCCTACGACAAGGATGTAATCATGGTACCTGCTTAACCTCTCCCTGGTGGGCTCTAACTTAAGAAGGTAAACGCACCACCTGAACGTGAACGTCGGCGCTGGGTAGCCCCTGACAAAGACCCTCCAGTAGAACGTGTCAGTAGGGTCAGGCGTGGCGACCTCTGTGATCACATTGACGCCGAGCTCGCTCAGCTTCGCCGCGTACTCCTCCATGAACTCCCTAGCCCACGTCTCCATAGCGGGTATCTCGCTCAGCGTGTCGCCGTGTAGGACTATGACCTCGAGGTCCCTTGGTCTGCGGTTAAGGGCCCACTTGTAAAGCACTATCGCGGTTGCTGTCGAGTCCTTGCCGCCAGAGTAGGCCAGTATGAACCGCCTCGTACGTTTGTAAGCCTCGTCAAGGGCCTTGAACGGCTCTGAGAGGTCAGCGGCTGTACTTAGCCGAAATTTGAGGTCCTGTTTTCTATTATTAAATACGGCGTTCAAGCTACCCTGTAGGCGCATAACACATCACAACTAATTAGTAAATAATGCCCGGTAAGACGTAAAATTGGTTAACCTTGGCAGGCTAGGAAGTAACAGCGACATTGCAGCGATTAAGGAGGTTCAAGGAGGAGCACGGAAAATGTTATACCTAAAGCCATTACTGATCAACCTTCATGAATATTGCATGTTCGCCTTCTTTATAGGGTTCCAAGTTTCTAACCTGTTTATTTTCATTTGCGCTTATACCTGCAAGTCCCAATAGAGTATCTATGGTTTTGCGTATTCTAGAAGCCTTGGTATGTAGGCCACGTAACCCCCCTATTTGAGCGGCCTTCGCAGCACTGTTCCTAAGCTTTTGCAGGTTGCCAATGGCAATGAGCATTAGCCTATGCCTACTAAATTGGACGTTTAGATTTTCGGGTTCCCTAAAGTATATGGTTTCCCCTTCGTCATCGTTTGCTCCAGCGCTCCACTCCTTACCAAGCAATGATATTATGATATCGTCCTCGCCACCAAGCATTGATTGGACGGTCAAAAACCTGATATTGACATTAGCTCCGCCTATCTTCCTTAAGTAATACCTTGCGTCCTCCACTAAATCTATATAAGGAGCAATAACGCTTATCCCAACACTATTACCTAGTAAACACTTAAGTGAGATAGCATAATAAGCCGCAAGCCTTACCCTCACTGGTTCGGAGTTTTCGCCAGCTCCTATGATATTCTTCGTATTAACTATTATAACTGGTATAAGACTTGACAGAGCGCTCTCAACACTTCCAGTGACCATATTCCATAAGTTACTTTTATCGCTCACACGATTTCTACATCCGCTAAGCCTTTCTTCCCAATCTATGTTTCTAAGGCGATTCTCAAGTCTCTTTTCGGCGTCTTCGATGGCCTTTAGTTGAATGCCGGTGTCTTCATAAAATCCTTCACCAATAGGTTGCTGGGTTGGTTCGGGTAGCCTAAATGTTGTATCCAATGTCATAAACTGCTTCGAACCCAACCTACGTAGAATCTTCTCTATCTTAGGCAATGCGAGCAAAGACTTACCATAACCTTGATACTCCGGACCTACGGCTACCGCCTGTCTCTCATCACCAACTATGACAAGACCATGCAAAACGCCGGGGTTACCTTGAGCCAGAGCTGTTAGCTGTGCATCAGAGAGTGGGTTAAATGGTAAGTGGAACGGCATTTTAGATGCCTCATCAACGAACAGAACGAATTTGTAATCTGATCCCCTCATCTTTGAGGAGACTGATTGATAACTCGTAGTAAATATAAACGTTGCATCGTCAATTCCACCACTAACCATTTTCTTCAGCATTTTCTTCAACATGTCGTCACTGACTCCCCCGACCATCTTAAGCTCATTAAGGTCATTCCCAAAGTACGGACTTGGTATTGCAGAGCCGTAAATACGTATTTTACTTAGGATCTTATCGATGCTTGGCTCTGATCCTCCTAATATCTGGATTATTGGTCTTAATGCCCGTGCTAAACCACTGGTTGTTAACTCGTTTGTTGGTGCAACGTATATGAACTTCTTGCCATTAAGGAGTTCGTCCATCACCTCTTCATTATGAACGAGTCCCTCCATGACCTTGGTCTTGCCAGTACCAGGTGGACCCCTAATACCAGCTATTGGCAAGTCCCCCTCATGTAATATTGCCTTCTTGCTTATTTCAACAGCATCCCCTAACGACTGCGTGAGATCTAGTTTATACCTATTGACATTGTTTAGAGAATCTCTAATTATTGAAGCAAGGGTAGTCATGACTCTTCACCCCTTCTATGTGTATTGTAATGCCTCTGCAATGGCTATAGCCTCCTCAACACTCTTTAACATGTGATCTATATCAGTTGTCGAACCTTCAAGGAATTTTAATGTCAAGTGAAGCGAATGTAATGTCCTAAGCTCTATGTTGGTTAGGTCTGCATCAGCTTCAACGACTAGGGCTTTATTTAATCCGTATTCGTTAATGTAATGGCTAAATATCTTAAATGGTAACCTTAAGTAAGGGCTTATTGGCGTGACGATAACGCAAACCTCGTCATTGCCGCATTCTACCCCACTATCTTCATCCTTTTCACCGGGTAATAATGTCTTCTCGACCCTACCAAACAATGAGAGGCCTAAGGTTGAGTACTTAACGTGATCCTCAATCAAAGTAACTAAAACCGCTCGCCTAGGCAATGAGATACGCGGCATCTCACTACTTAAGTCTTCACATGGCATTAACTTCCTCCTCAATATTAACCCTTCATAGATTGAATGACCGCTATCAATGTCGTAAACGCCTACCCTGACCCTCTTCCTTATTATGCCAAGATTATTAAAGGACACTTCTATTGTTCCGCAAATGCCTCCACTGATGCTCATTGGCACAATAGATTCCTTGTCAAGGTCTACCCTAAAGCCAGCGTGTTTACCAGAGTATAGATATTGTTCAAAGCCAGAAAGCTTATTGACGTAATCTGCCAGTTCGTATAGAACCCTGTATGCTATCATATCTCTGTCCCTATTCCTATAGACCTTAAATCGGTAAAGCCACAACAAACTGTCAAGCTTATCCTTATCAAAGGAACCGAAATAGAACGTACACTCTTGCAACTCGCTATTTTTATCGCTAAACGGGCATACTCTACATGGGTATATGTATTCACCGTTTTTCATCTGATGCTTTGGATTGCCCCGAGGTAGTAGTGAGGGCGTGTATCTGAATATGTAATACGTCCCGCCGTTACACGATGCAACACATCTCTCGCGGGTCGCCTCCGCCTTAGATCCAGGTTTGGATCCATAGAGTAATGTGTCTACGTCCATGAGCAATATGGTTAGATGTGCTGCCGCAACAACTATCTTCTCAATTCTTTCCCTAACCTTTTCATGAAGCTCTTTGCTACTAGACTCGCGAATACCTACTGGAAATAACGGGTGGTCAGAGTATGCGGCATTAGGCCTTATTATTATGGGTAAGACCTTTGTATTACTTACGTCACTAGGAGCTATCGCCTCAATCAAATCGTTAAACGTTTCTCCATGACCGAGCCTTATAGCCTCAAGCATCGCATAAATATATGCTTGGCTCTTCTCAACTTGAGTAATAGGATATCTCTCGTCAGTCTTCCACTCAACAACTATCGCTTTTTTATGTCCTGGATGCTCAATTACTAGGTCGGGAACACCCCAGATATGTAACCTGTAGTCAATCATTTCGTTCTCAGCATAGAAACGTAGATCTCCGTGGTCTTCGGGCCGGATTCCAAGTGAAAGGAGCGCTTCAGGCAGTAAGCCGAGTAAGTTATGGAGCATCTTTTGAGCTTTCGTGAGTATTTCCTCTCGTTCCTTATCATCCACTTGTACTAAGCCCTCAAGTTCACTTAAGCTGTCACTAATGACTCCCTGTAGAACATCAGGGCCAGTAATCCTCTGCTTCCACGCATTCAAGTACTTAATGCTTGCTATCGAGAGGAGCTTATGAATATTACTGCCTTTACCCGGCAAATTCCCACTCACAACCTTTCTAGCCCCTAGAGCTGACATTAACCTACTCGCGAATGAGCAAAATCCTGAACTCCAAGCCACAGCAGTAGCCTTAACAACATGGCTAGTCCTTATATACGCCTCAAGCAAATCACCATAACAGTTCCTTAACTCAGTATCATCATATTTGCAGTTACCTCTGCTTAAAGTATCTGACATATGTTTTACGTAAACGTCCAGGTAAGACCTAACCGCGTCTCTAAACCTAACGCCTATACCATGACTAACTGGTGATAGCGATATAGGTCCCCGCCCATTATAATCCATGCCTTCTTCCTTTTAAATTTTTTGCAAATAGATGATCATATATACAAGGTTTAGATTTCAGTCCTTTTCTGCTTCTCCACACTTTCAAACAATTTTGTTATCAGCTTTATGAGAGTTGACCACGACCATTTTGTCCAAGAGCCGCGCAAGGATAGTTAAGGCGTTACTTGAGGCGACGCTGACCACAGCATAAGGGATTAACACTGTGAGACTCCTCTTGGACTCCTCTTCACTAGGCCGCCCACTACGGCAATACGATAGCGGCCAAGTCGTTGCTTGAAAAGTCGCTGACCCCTACCTAACTGATAAGAAGGGTCGTAAGCCTTTAGCTCTCGCTTATAACGAGAACGGAGGGCGTAAGAAAGACGAAAGAACGATATATCAGTCATAGCGCCCCACAGCCACCTTAGGCATAAGAGAATAGAGGAGCCGCTACCACCACATGTTGCCAAGCTCGTGTAGACTAAGGCTTTTCACACAAACTTGCGAGGAAGACCTGAGGCGTCGGCCTGGAGCCCGAAGGACTTTAAGGTGAGGGCCTTCATCACTTTCCCCAGCGCTCGAGCCCTAAGTTAGGTCCTTCCTAGAGCTGGGCGATCCGCACGTCAACGTTGGCTGGCCTTACACGCGGCAGGGAGGCAAAAGCCTATTACGCTTGGGATACCCTAAATATTTTGGGGTACCCTAATGTTATTCAGCCCTGAGCCAAAGACGAGGAGGGAGGACCTCTACGACTTTGACCGAGAGCTCTCAGCGCTGGTAACAGCCCTGAGGGCCGAGAGGCTGACCCTAGTCACCGGCCTCAGGAGGACCGGCAAGACGTCCCTCCTCAGGGTAGCCCTGGGCGAGGCAGGCGTTACCTACCTCTACGTTGACGTCAGGCTGAGCCTCTACGCGGGCTACAGGGACATAGCTGAGGTCTTCGCCAGGTCCCTCGAGGACCTCCTCAGGAGGGAGCCCTCCCTTGCCGACAGGCTGAGAGAGGCCCTCAGGGGCCTGAAGGGCCTCGAGGTCTCCCTGGGCCCGCCGGGCGTCAGGGTGACCTTCAGGGGGAGGGGCGGTTTCGCTGCTAGTGATTGATAGTTAAGTTTATAAGCTCTGGTTTTGTTTACTATTATTGATGTCAGCACCGGAGAGGCTGCTGAGGCCTAAGGAGGTCTGCCAGAGGCTCGGCATCAGCTACCCTACCCTAGCTAGGTGGGTCAGGGAGGGCAAGATCAGGGCCATCAGGACCGCCGGCGGCAAGTACAGGATACCTGAGAGCGAGGTCAGGAGGATAGCCGAGGGCCTGCCGATTAGCAAGGAGGTCAGGGCGGTCATATACGCCCGTGTAAGCTCCCCAGGCCAGAGGGGCGACCTGGAGGGGCAGATCCAGTACCTGAGGCAGTACTGTTCCTCCAAGGGCTACAAAGTCGTTGACGTGCTGAGTGATATTGCGAGCGGGCTGAGGGCTGATAGGCGAGGCTTACTGAAGCTCCTCGACTACGTCGTCAACAGGCAGGTTGACGTGATCGTGGTGGCGTACAGGGACAGGTTAACGAGGTTCGGCCTCGAGTACCTTGAGTACTTCTTCAGGCAGTACGGGGTCAGGGTTGAGGCCGCCTTGGGGGAGGAGCCCAAGGAGACCCGCCAAGAGCTCGTTGAGGACCTGGTGGAGGTCGTGAGCTCCCTCGCTGGGAAGCTCTACGGGCTGAGGAGCCGCAGGAGAAAGGAGCTCGTCGAGGGGTTCAAGAAATTACTGAAGGAGGTCGAGGAGCACGAGTGAGGTTACAAGGACTGTTGTCGTAAGGTCTGAGCCGTTGCCCAGGAGGACCTTCAGGATCTTCGTGGAGCTCGAGGGCATGTACAGGAACATGGTTGAACAGCTAGTTTTATACGCTGTAAATAACAACATAACTAAGTTCACTAGGCTTAAAGCCGAGAGGTACCGTGAGGTGAGGTCGCTGTACTCCCAGTTGCCCTCTCACTACGCCTACACGGCCTGCCAGGACGCAGCGGAGAGGGCCCACTCGTTCCTTAAGCTCAAGAGGATGGGGAGGGCGAGGAAGCCTTACCCTGAGGTCAGGAACATGAGCATATGGCTAGACGACCACCTGTGGAGGGCGGAAGGGCTGACCTCGATAAGCCTGGCAACTCATAAGGGCAGGGTCAGGGTATCCTTTGAGCTCAATAAGCACTATCTGAGGTACGTTAACAGGGGCTGGAGGCTAGCATCTGAGGCCAGGGTCAAACTGGATTACAAGGAGAGGAGGCTGGTGCTCTACCTCACGTTTAAGAAGGAGGTCAGCGAGTACAGGCCGAAGGCCTATATCACGGTCGATGTTAACGAGAACGCTGAGGCAGTCCTCATTGACGGGGTTGTCTACCTCTTTGAGACAGACCTGAGCAGGGTGACGCTTGGCTACTATTACAGGAGGAAGAGGGTTCAGGAGAAATATGACAGCGTCTACGGCCCGGGTAGCAGGCCAGAAAGGAGGGTGCTCAGGAGGCTGAGTGGCAACGAGAAAGCTCTGAAGAGGGAGATAAGGTGGAAGCTCGCTGCGCTGATCGTAAGGGAGGCCGCCAGGAGGCAGGCCGCCATAGTCCTCGAGAGGCTAGGAAGGGAGCCAGCCAATCATATGATTGAGCGTATCAAGGACCCCCAGCTCAGGCACAGGGTATATCAGGCGGCCTTCAAGGGGGTACAAAGGGCCATAGAGGAGAAGGCAAGGGAGCATGGTGTGCCAGTGATCTACGTTGATCCCAGGAACACGTCCAGGGTATGTCCAATTCATGGCGCCGAGATAGTCTACGGCGGAAATAGGCACGGCGTCTGCTCAAGGGGAGGCGAGACGTGGCACAGGGACGTGGTAGCGTGTTATAACCTCCTTCTGAGGGCCCTGGGCGGCGATGGGGGCCATGCCCCAAGCCGCCTGAGGGTTGTGGTTGCCGTAGATGGGGGCCCCGTGCCGTTGGGCCCGACGGCCGCCCATGAGCCCACGCCGATAGCCCGTGGGGCGTGGGCGAGGTGGAAGTCCCTACGCCCGATCATGAATGAACAGATGATTGAAGTGAAAGCGTAGGGACAAACGGCTTCAACTACCTCGGCGTCACGACGCCCGTGGGCCTGTTCACAGAGTACCTTACGGCGCCCTTCAGGGGCCTCATAGGCTCAGCTAACGTGGCCGTCAACTGGTACCAGACAGTTCCTATAGCCAACGCGTTCACCTTCTTCGTCCTGATGGTTATGGCCGGCGCCCTTCTGTCGGCCCAGGCCAGGGGGACCTTCGCCATAAGGCTCCCGGCGCCTGGGACCAACAGGGTTGCCGAGATCTTCATAGCGTTCCTTGGCGGGATCATATTGGCCATAGGGGCGAGGATCGCTCAGGGCTGCAGCGTAGGGGGCTTCTGGAGCGGCCTCGCCGCCCTCTCGCTCTACGGCCTTGTGTACACCGTGGGCATAGTGACGGGCTCAATAGCCGGCTACTACGCCTATGTGGCCCTGAGCTCCTGGGCCGCCTCAAGGGGCGCCTCGACTGGGAGCCCAGTGATAAGGCTGATGGTGGGGAACTTTGACGCCGGTGGCCTGGTAACCAGCGCGGTCCTCGGGCTCGCCATAGCTAGCATAGGCGTTGAGGTCATGGCCTACAACGGCTACCTTAAGGCCAAGCTGGCGCCGGCCGTCGCCTGGCAGTGGAGCCTTGTCCTCGTGGCGCTAGGCCTCTTCATAATAGCTGCCAGCCTAGTCATTAACCTGGTCAGGGCCAGGGGCAGTAGCGCTTGAGTCCCCTTAGCCTCATGACTTGAAGGCTTTTTTGTCTTTCTTTTCTGAGTCCTTATGTTGATGTCCTGAGGCCTTGATGCCCTCGAGTTGGTTGGAGTTAAGCATGATCGGTCCTTTTCCTGAAAACGCTAATAAGCCTCGGCAGGCCGTTATGATATTAGCCGGGACGAACCCACGCGAACTGACCCGCGTCCCGGGCCTGCATGTGCGTGGGTGGTCCCCCTTGTCTTTTTCCAGGAGGGTCTCCGAGCGAGGGCCTGCCTTGGTTGTGACAAATTAAACGACAAGCCTCGCCCCTTCTAGGGGGCAGGGTAAAAGCTTAAAAGCTCTGAATACTTTAAAGTATTGTGAAATATAAATCAACGAGGCATGCAAAATACCTATGCAACTATCACTTCGTATGGGTTCCTAAGTACCGTAGGGACTTGTTGGTTGAAGAAGTCGCTGAATACATTAAAGAGGTCTTGAAGGCAATCGCTAAGGAATTGAGTTGCGAAATAATAGCCTCAGAAGTAATGCCAGACCACATACATCTCTTCGTAAACTGTCTACCCAGATATTCACCATCATACCTAGCAAACTACTTCAAGGGAAAATCGGCTAGACTGGTTTTGAAGAGGTTCCCAGAGTTAAGAAAATCAGCAACGGAAAACTCTGGACAAGAAGCTGCTTCGTGTCAACAGCTGGTAATGTATCAAGTGAGACCATAAGGAAGTACTTTGAGGAGCATTGGGTGAAGAAGGGTGAGAAGGACTAACGTGGTTAAACTAGTAATGGATAAGGAGACACGTGAGAAGCTGAAGGAATTAGGCATGGTCACGGCAAAATGTTGGAACGAAGTGAACTGGTTGAGGATGCAGCAGTTCAAGGAGGGGAGAAGGGTTGACTTCGCCAGGACAGAAAAGGAAGTGTATGAGAAGTACAAGCACGTGTTGAAGGTTAATGCGCAACAGGTCGCCAGGAAGAACGCCGAGGCCTGGAGGGACTTCTTCTCCTTAATCGAAGAGAAGAAGGAGGGGAAATTGCCGAAATGGTTCAAGCCAAGACCTCCAGGCTATTGGAAGGATAGGAGTGGAAAATACAAGTTGATGATAATCATTAGGAACGACCGTTATAAGGTGGATGAGGATAAGAGGATTATTTACTTGAAGGACTTCGACCTAACCCTGAGGTTTAAAGGGAAACTCAAGTGGCATGGGAAGCAGGGTAGGTTAGAGGTTATTTGTAATGATGCCAGGAGGAGTTGGTATGCCTACATCCCAGTAGAGGTTGAGGTTGTAGCCGAAGGCAAGGGCAACTTGAGGGCTGGTGTGGATTTGGGAATCGTAAACCTAGCCACGGTCTATATTGAGGACGGTACCTGGTACATCTCCAAGGGTGGTGGTGTTCTCTCCCAATACGAGTATTACAGCAAAAAGATACACCGTGTCCAGAAGCTCCTAGTCAGGCATGGGCAGAGAACTAGCAGGAGGCTCAAGCTACTCTATGATAAGAGGGGTAGGTTCCTGAGGCATGCTTTGAATAGTATGGTTAGGAAAATAATGAGGGAGTTGAGTGGGAGAGGAGTGGGCGAGGTTGTTGTTGGTTACCCAAAGGATATTGCTAGGAATCACGGGAATAAGCTCACGGTGAACTTTTGGAATTATGATTACACAATCAGGCGCTTCAAGGAGGTTGGCGAGGAGTTGGGAATTAGAGTAATTGATGTTCCTGAGCTAAATACATCAAAGAACTGCTCCCTATGCGGGGATGCCCATGAAGGTGGGCGTGTTGAACGTGGTCTCTATAAGTGTCCCCGCATAGGGAAGGTCATAAATGCGGACTTGAACGGGGCAAGGAACATCCTACATATCCCTGAGTCCCTGGGATCCGTGAGCCGAGGGCAACTCACGGTGAGGGATAGGGGTAACGGGCTGAAGACCCAGCCCGTGGTCTACCGCTGGACGAGCGGAGCGGGGTGGGCGCATACCGCGCCCACCAGCTATGAAGCGGTGAAGGTGAAGGCGGTAAACCACAAACCAATGAACCGCCCAAAGGGAGCCCTCGCCCTTTAGGGCGGGGAGGAGGTCAGGCCGCTCCAGCCCAGCCTCACGTACTTCATGGCGTTCGCCTGGCTTGGCTGGCGCGAGGCCAATTAATTTAAGGTCTTATGGCTGGCAGCCGCTCAGGGTTATTAGCCCTCCTTGACGTCCT
>Ga0081473_131823_pt1 | contig 11895 bp, 12 predicted proteins | sample CisSprmetagenome_FD_70977 | JGI IMG/M metagenome (GOLD analysis project Ga0081473, IMG submission 70977) | Hypoxic/sulfidic aquatic microbial communities from Cistern Spring, Yellowstone National Park, USA v2 (version 2) | ecosystem: Environmental > Aquatic > Thermal springs > Hot (42-90C) >... | reverse complement strand
AAGCATGTGAGGGAAAATACACAAAACAATATAGCTTTTAACGCCTCACTAAAGCTTGCACAACAGAGAAGCCCTTTCTTATTGCCTTTTCGACACAGTGCTTATCCCTAGCACCGCACTCTTCAACCCGCTTGTTTAAGTATCTCTTTGTACCCTTGGTTATTTCGTAAATAAGGATGATATAGGCAACACCATGCCTTCCCCTTGCTTTATCTGCTCTTCGTTTAACAACGAGTAGGTAATAGTCACTGCATGTATCTATAACCCAAACCTTGTAATACCAAACGCCCTTCCTCGCAATTCTTGGCTGGAGCTTGTTGCCACTGGAATCGAAGAGCCAGTAGTCCCTGTAGCCGACTCCTACGTATATCCTCCTCCTTATGGAGACTTGCCTGCATTGATAAGTACTGGTAAAGTTCATGTTAATCCCCTATTGGTTTGAACCTATTATGTGGCTTAAGTCCTCGCCTGATTTATATAGGTCGAGGAAGTACTTCAGTATCAGTTGATAGGACTCGATGGTGTGCTTGCTATAGCGGTCCTTGTTTAAGTAAGGAACTCCCTTATCTCCTCTTTGCCGACCTCGCTTGGGTTCTTGCCTTTATCGGACAACCACTTTATGAAGGTTTTAACCACGCTCTTGTTCTTTGCTATAAGCGATTTTTTCCTCTCCATAGCATTAGCTTCATATTTTGCTATGTATTCCTCCACAGGAAAGCCTGACTTTTTCAGTTTTACTAAGTCATGAAGAACTTGTTGCCAGTTCTCAATGTCCTCACCCTTCACATTCTTCTTTCCAGTTGCGTATCCCTTAATGAAGGTATCAATGATCTTATCAGTTGCGTTATCGATGGAGTACCCATACTTTGCTAACCACTCGTTGAAGCTCTTCACCAGCCTTCTATACCTCAGAATCCTTTGTAAGTCGCTTGAGATCTTATTGCTTGGTTCCGCCTCAAGAAGTTGTTTTATCGATTCTAAGGACTTCTGCCTTGCCGAGTCCTCCTCCAGGGGTTGTTGCTGGTGGAGTTGCTCGTGGCGGATTGCATTCTCTATCATTAACCAAGTGTTCATGTAGAACTTGAGTACGTTGACGACTATGTCATCCACCGTATAGGGCGCCAGGTACTTGGATATCCTCGTCAACCAATCAACCAAGTCTTTGTCCACTTTAATACGAATCTCAACCTTATCGCTTGACTTGTTCGGCATTGTTACAGCACCCCCTTCCTAATAGCCATTAGCCTGTCTTGTATCTTTTGCTCCTCTATAACCTTGATCCTTGACTCAACCTCGCTTGTCAGGGACATAACTGAATCCCCCAAGTCTTTGTACCACCTTATAACGCTATCGAGGGGTATCCTCAGCTTACTGGGCGTGTGGGGTAGCTTGCTCAGGTAGTAATTGCTGTATATCCTGGCTTCAAAGAAAAGCTCTGGGTATGTATACCTAGACACCGAGGGAACTGACTTAATGAACCTATTGAGCGAGTTCTCAATCTTGCTTATGGTATCCCCCTTATACCTCCTACTTATGTTGTTGAGCACAGTACCGAGTATCCAGGGCGCGCCCTTGTACATCCCCTCCCTTATCTCTATCACGCGCGGGAGTACCTTGTTCGCCAGCATCTTTATACCGAGCAGTGACAATTCCTCAAGGCTTGTTGGCATCAGTATATAGTCTGCGGCGTACAAGCCCCACTGCGTCGGTAGAAAGGGTTCGGGAGCTGTGTCTATCAATACGTAGTCATATATCTTGAGCACACTCCAGTTCCTTTCGAACTGGCGATACAGCATCAATGGGTCTGACAATGGCGCTTGCCCAATCATTAAATCCTCTGCATAATTCAGCCCAGACGGTACAAGGTGTATTTTGGCACCATCACTGAAGAGCACCTCGCGGATCCTCGCCCCAACCTCTCCAAACCCAAATCTTACTAAATGCAGTGAGCCATCGTTCACCTCTTCGAGCCGTGTCGCTGGTATGAAAAAGGAAGACAGATGTGACTGTGGGTCTAGGTCTATGACTAACACTTTCCTGCCTCTTTTTGCTAATCCATAGCTCAGTAACGCGACTACCGTTGACTTACCTGCACCACCCTTCATGTTTGCTACTGTTATTATTGAGGTCATACCTGATCAAGAATCGCTCTAGCAGGGGGTTTATAAATCTTTTTTATACATAAACAAAAGTAATACCGTAAACCTAGGCTAGACTAGGGTTGCTGTGGTGGAGGTGCACGTGGTGGTCTTGGTAGGGGTCTTTCCACCATCTCGCACCTGATTACTGGTGGCATTTCGATTCTGGGCGTTGGTATGTAGAAGCTCGGTGTGCTGACGTAGAATAGCCCTTCCTGCTCTGCCTTGTACAGTATCTTCATTATCTTGTTGAACTTGTACCAGTTGAGTAGGTATATGTTTACTGAGTTCGGGAATGGGTGTACTTGCAACGCTGTCGGTTCCATGAGCTTCTCCTCCTTAACAACACCCCTCTCTGTGACAGGTAAATCGAACCTTATGAAGCCCATGTCTGAGTATGGTATCATTATCATGAAGCTACGCTCAACCTTGACTGCCTCCCTGGCTACACCAAGTACTTCATCAATGCTTCTCTGCAATTTCTTGATATTGTACTCATCATGTTCATCCACCCCCAGCGGCTTTAGCACCTTGTCCACCACCGCATTGACCAGTGCGTAGTAGACATCCTCCTTTAACTTATCCACAACGCCATAAATCACCTTTAGCAACTCCTCCTCATCCTCCGGCAAAGCTTGCTTACAGACCTCGTGATCGAACACGTCTTGCTGAAACTCCCTGTTCTTCCCAACCTTCTCATACCACTCCATCAACTCGGGGCTCCTCACCACAAGCGCGTATGATTCGTTCGGGGGCAACTGCGGGTACTTATGCGGGCACTCCAAGTAAGTGAACACCTTCTCGAACGGTGGCTCACTTGTCATAGGCGTTATGTAGTACTTCTTGCCCTGACCCTCCCACTCCTTGACCAGGTACTCCCTAAGCACCCTCTGAAGGTTAAAGTGGAAACTTATCTCGACCTGGTGCATATGAGCAACCATCATATTAACCACCGAGCAAACAAACCAAACGAGGATTTTTAAAGTTTTCTGACACCGTTTTACTCAATCACGCGAACTCGAACCACAGTTCCCAAGTACCTAACAATGGGGTTACCAATTTGACTATGTTGTACACTGCTGAAATAGATTGAGCAATCACATCGACGGAGAGCTCCTTTCCACCGTGATATACGGATACGATTGCGTCGTTAGTAATCAGTGTTACCTTATACGTATTTCTCATCACCGTTGGGTTGAACCTCCTGGTGAGCTCCTCAACGACCCTATTAAACACATCCTTCAGCATGTCTAAATCTTCAAACTTCCTACTCACTTCAAGGTTGAGATGCCTTCCCCCTGCCTTTATGTTATCAACAAAGAAGTCCAAGTTTAGAGAGTTTAGGAACGCTGTAATGTTCTTGATGGTTGAAACATCCTCACCATAAATTATAACCTCCTCACCATAACCGTCATACACAACCTCTATGATTGCTGACGGTATAATTGCGAAGAAGCGGTTGTCATACTCCGTACTCACGCCCAAATAACCCAAGTGTTTCTTCAATAAATTATAGGCGTCAACTACATCCTTGTCCCTGATTTCCCTAACAAGGTGAACCTCAATAACCATAGCCCCCACCCCTTATGAGGTACCTTGAAGCTTCTCAATAACCTCTACGTAGTGCTCTCCATCCTTGCTGAGTACTACCTTCTCGCCGTTGATATCAACCACATCAAGGAAGTAAAACAAGTAACTCCCTAGGTTGCCTTGGTGATTTGGGCAGACCTTCCGAACCTCCTCAGTAACCAACCTCTCAAACTCATCAACACTAATCACCCCACGCCTCTTTAGTTCCATAGCAACCTCTAGCTTTAGCAACATCAGGTTGTCCATTATGCAGGTCTCCAGGGGTTCCATAGGAAACCCGTTGGATGTTGAGAAGAACTGGTTTTTAAAGGTTACTGCTCCCAAGCAAGTCCTTGAGCTTGTCGTTCACATTCTTGTACACCTTGACGTTGCTAGTGTATATGTACTGCACAACGTATTTGCTTGCTTGGTTTAGTGAGGCTAGCAAGTTCTTGACTTTGTTGCGAGGTAGCTTCTTTATCTTGAGCATCTTGACTGCGACCCTCTCTGCCTCCCTGATTTTGGTTCTGACTAGGTTGAGCATTGCGGTTGCTCTGTCCTGGGGCACGAACCATCCAAGGTTCTTTGGCTCTATGTTGCATGACTTATCAACGAGGCTTTTGACTGTGTCGAGCCACTTGGGTTCTCCCGTGGCTAGGTACGTGTTTATTGCCGTCGCCATCGCAATAATGTCCCTAAACACTAGGTGATTGGTCTCGACGTAAGCCCAGGAAGCGAGCGCCTCAAGCTCATCGAGCTTACCCATCAACTCAATAATCACACCGTCCTTGCGAACCCTGGTCGGCTTGCCAAACAATATAATTTGGCTATACCCGCTGTCACCTGGGCACTTGATGTCCTCCCCAACCCTCACACAATCAACGAAGACGCCCTTCATATGTATCACCCGCCAAAACATTTAAAATACTCCAGTTTATACATGTTTGAGATTGGTGTACGGCGAGCCTAGCAGGCGATGAGCCGTACACCGCCCTCAGCTGACGGGGGACACTGATCCATGATGCCGCGCCCGTGAGGAGTGCTCGAATCATGAGAGACACCCCAGTGGGCGTGAACCCGTCAGCCGCAACTCCCTGTCTTACAATACGGATCATCAGTCTCGCCCAGCTCCCTCTTCATCTGCTCCTCTATTGACTCGCTTGGTGGGTCGCTGAGCATTGCCTCTAGTTTCTCTTTCATGGATGTGAGTGAGGTGGTGACGGTGGTTTTGGTGGTGCTCGCTTGTTTGGTGCCTGTGTATATGACCTGGACGGACTTGCTCTGGTCCCTATACACGGTTACGCCGAAGGCACCTAGCAACCACACCGACCTGAAGGCGTTGTTCACGTCCTCCTTGGTTGCTGTACTGGGTAGGTTAATGGTCTTGCTGACTCCCGAGTCGTTCCACCTAGCCCATGTCACCTGCATATACACATGCCACTTCCAATGAATCTCATGGGCAGTGCGCAATAAATTAGCCAAGGGGTGATTGGGAGGTAGTGTTCCGTGCTCCTCGATGTACCTCTTCGTCTCTTCATCGAGCGTGTTAGTCTCTCTGAGCAACTTGAGTGCCGTTAGGTTGTACTCAACGAGCTTGCCTATCGTTAAGTTCCTGACATATGCTATTGCAAAGAGCGGTTCAATGCTTGAGTTCACGCCAGCAATGAGACTCCTGGAACCCTCTGGAGCTATGCTCATTATTGAGCCATTTCTCACGCCGTTCATGACCATCTCCTTCAACTCTGTGTAGTTAATACCATATACCTCCAAGACCTTGTTCGCCCACTCCACGTGTTTCACAATGCCTTGGTAGCCATTATTCAATACGCCGAAGTACTCAATGACTGCTGGATCCTCCTTGAACTTGGATAACCTACCCCAGTGTCTCTCTGGTACTAAAATACCGAGCGTCCACTTGCTTGCCTTAAAGAGCGGGAACGAACCCTTCTCGCTGGCCAGTTTTGCTGATGCATACGTGGCAACAGTGTTTACGAATTTGGCAACCAGGTCTGAAAACGCCACAGCCTCTGGCGAGTCGTACCTAATGCCTAGCCATATTAATGTATCAGCCAGACCATTTATGCCAAGACCAATCCTCCTGCTGTCCAGGTTGGCTTGCTTAAGCCTATCGTCGGGCATCTTGTTTACGTCAATGACGTCATCGAGGAACCTGACTGCAAGCTCTACATCCTCAAGCAACTCACCCCACTTGAGTGTGCCGACCTCGCTATCCACGTACCTAGCCAGGTTGATGCTACCTAGGTTGCAACTCTCGAAGTCGTAGAGGGCCTCCTCACCGCACGGGTTGGTCGCGTTTATGACCTGCCCAGGCACTCTGTACCCAACGACCTGGTTAGCAACGTCCTTGTTCCAAAGCCCTGGGTCGCCGCTGTCCCATGCAGACTCAACAATCTTGTTCCACAGCTCTCTGGCATTGACCTCCCTCCAAATCCTTACTTTGCCCATCTTGATTTGTTCGATGCATGATTCATAGCACTTTACGAATTCCTCACCCCATGTCTTGTATAGGCACGGGCACTCCCTCGGGTTGATTAAATAAATGTCCTCACCCTTAAGTGCCTTCTGCATGAAGTAGTCGTCAATGACGACGCTTATGTTGAAGTTCTGTAGGTGCGTGTCCTTGCTCTCCCCTGACTTCGCAGTGATAAACTTCTCAATGTCTGGGTGCCACCAGAACATCATGCCCATCTGGGCACCACGCCTCTTACCACCCTGCTTTATTGTATCAACAAGTGAGTCAAAGAGCCTCATGAAGGAAAGGGGTCCAGAGGCGACGCCAGTTGTTGACTTAACAATGTCCCCCTCAGGTCTCAACTTACCGAAGTTGTAACCCACACCACCACCTGACTGGAAAATGAGGGCTGCAAGCTTCAGTGCATCCATTATGCCGAAGCCACAGTTCGCATCATTCTTGTTCGTTGGAGAATCAATAGATAAACAATCATCAACGGGGACGACAAAGCATGCGGATAATTGACCGAGGTTTGTGAAGGCGTTGTATAGCGTGGGTGAGTTGGGCATGAACTTGAGCTGGCTAATTAAGTCGTAGTATCTCCTAGCCCAGGTTACTGGGTCACCACCGTACTTAAGCTCCGCATATGCCACACCCATGGCAGTCCTCATCCATAGGTACTGAGGTGCCTCGAAGAAGGTACCGTCAAGTCTCTTAAGTAAATACCTACTCATGAGGGTCCTAACGCCATTATAAGTAAGTAGCAAGTCCCTGTCTGGGACTATGTACTTGCCCAGCTCCTCAATGTGTGGTTCGTAGTACTTAGCCATCTCAGCATCCCATAACCCTTGCTCTAGACCAGCTCTGAACCAAGCACGGAAACCCAGGTTATACACATCGCCCAGTTTGTAGTAGCCCTCGTTGATGGCTTTGACAGTGCCCTTGCCCCAAACCTGCTTGTACACGCTCCACAGTAGGTAGTTCCTGGCCGCGTCATGCCATTTCAAATCCTCGGTAACTAGGTTGAGCATTAATAGCTGTGCCCTGTCAAATAGGTCCTGTGTGTCCTTTGGATTTTTAATGAGTTGGGTTACTATTAGGTTTGGGTCTGGCGCACCAGCTAGTTGTAGTGATTGCTGTAGCTTTGGCGCGTTGAAGTCCTCTGCGATGCCACTTCGCTTGAGAATCTTCATAACGGTCTACTTAACTAAGTAGACAACCTATTAAAAAGTCTTTTGCTCCAGGAGCGCCTTGTACGCCCTGTGGATGTTTATTATCCAGTTGCTTTCTGGCTTGTCTTCTGGCGTGTACATGTCCACTGTTTCTATGTCTGGTTTTTCATATTTGCCCGCTATCCGTATCACACCCATGTAGCTCAGCCCGTACTTAATCCTGAGCCTGTACACCCTAGTCCAGCCATTGTCCCTGGCTGTGCGTGGCGGTATTGCCACGCTCAGTGCAAGTGCTTTGTTTGGGTTTGTAACTGGATTTGCAACAAACACATGAATGCCCCTGCCAGTCCTCTGTACTAGGTATGGCTTGCCTGGAAACAGCTTCTTCACTCTGTTCACAACATCCCAAGCATTTACATGGGTGTCTATATCAGCCATGGGCATGAATACATACCTACCGCCAGAAATAGTGGCGTTGGTAACGCCAATCGCTGGCACGCTCTTGACCCTATTCACAGTTGTTGCCCGCCTGGGCGGACGATATATAATCAACATGGCACACCAATCGTAATTGCAAGGCGAAGCCAGCTCGTAGTAGTAAACCCCCTCCAAATCCTCGTAAACAACCATCAGCTCCACAAACTATGTATCAACAACCAATTAATAAATTTAACTCAATGAACTCAAACCGTGAAGTAAATCAACTTTCCCGTTGTATCAATCCCTATTGTTGGGCTTACCAAGTGCACTGCTCTGCATGCATTTGGGTTTAACGAGAGTGGTTGTATTTTTAGTTCGTTCTTCACCCTCAAGAAGAAGTACACATCCTCGGATATGTACTGTCTCGTCTTTTCATTAAACGAGAAGAGGAAGTACGGGGATTTCATCTTCCTAAACACGTCAGAGTCCACTGCCACGGCTCCCAACCCACATGCATCAACTGGTGTAAACTGGGGGCTGAACATGTCAATCGTCAGAGGTACTTGTTTGAACCCACCTGAGCTGTCGCTTGTTATGTAGTATACGGAGAGCCCGCCGCGCTTCGTCATATACGGACAGCACGCTATTGGCGAATCGGTAATCAACATAAACAGTAACGCGCCTGCATCCAATATTACGTCTGAGTCCAGGAATATTAACTTGTCATACCCCCCATCAAGCAACGCATTAACGATTGATTCGCGCGCTGACTCTATAGACGGTGTAGTCATAAACAAATAATCAACCTGGATACCGTTTGACGCCAGCGTCGACAAAGCCTGGTTCAGAAACCTAACAAAGAGCGGCGAAACACCAAGCTCCGGATGCACCGGTATACCTATTAGAACCCTCATCCTCCAACCCCCTCAGTACCTTTTTCCTGCGCTTTGCCGAGCATCATTGCGATGCCCTTTAGCAAGTCCGCGCATTCGTTAAAGTTGAATGCTTTGTTCCAGCCCTTGTTTTTGTCCAAAAGGTTGAGCGGGTTGTGTGGCGGTAGCAGTTGCTTCTTGCGTACTTGCTTCACGGCGTTCCTAGCCACCGTCATGCATTCCCTATCCTTACCACCACCCTCAACGCACCACTTGTGCAGTATGTTTATTGCCTCGTCATCCCCCAAGCCCTTCTCATTAACTAGGTACGGTGCTAGCACTGCAATTATCAACCTCTTTTTACAATCGTTCGGTGGCTTCTCCAACAACATCTCGGCAAACCTGTTCTTCCTACCGCCAGACCTCACCGCCACCTCCACAGCCTTCGCTGTCTTCTCCTCGATTTCCTTCTTGACGTATTTATACGACTCAAGGTACTCCTTCACCAAGTCTGTAATGTTCACTGTGGCGTTGCCCAGCGAGCATTCAGTTATTGGCTTCTCCATTGCTTCGTTTATCACCTTCACTGCATCAATTGGGGGTATGTAGAAACCGTCCTGCGAAACAAAGTGCGTCTCGCTCAGTGATTTCTCATGCCTTGTATACGGCAGTTTAGTAAGCACCTTGTAATTAGCACCGCTGTCCTCTAAGACGCCGTTTATTCCTGGAACCAGCTTCCTCAGCGTACTTGTTATTTCGTTATACAGCGATGAATGGACATACTCAAGCACATCCTGCGGCTTGTCCTGCGTTAAGTCCCCAACCTCTGGAGATAGGAAGGCGACTACGTGGGCACCCTTCATACCGCTGAAGACGATGAGTGGCTTTGTATCGCATAATGATGATAGGTGCCTTGCGAACGTCAGTGCAACGTTAATTATTAACCGCGGGTTCACTTGCGACTCGGCGCCGACGTCGAAGTCCCACATCAACCTCTCCAGGTACCACACACTGTTTATTCCCTGAAACCTTGGGTGTATTGAGAACCTAATACTGCCGTAGCCGCGCCATGACTTCTCAATGAGAGGCATCAACTCATCAATACTGCTCATGAAGACCTGCCCAGTCTTCTCAACGCCCTTTAGGTATGGTGACTCAACAAAGAGTATCGAGCGTGCAGTCCAGTTTGTGAATACGTACCTATTCACTATGTCGTCAATAAACGTTGCCACAAGGATTTTGAAAGGATGTGTTTTAAAAAGTTTTCTGCACTATTATAGGTAGTAGGGCGGTATGCCGTAAGCCTTAGCAAGCCTTGCCCTGCGCCAGTGGTAGAATTCTATGAGCAACACCACCACGCCTATTATTATTAATGCAAAGCCTATCCATATCAATATGTCGGGTAGAGTGCCTAGGTAGCCGTACCCAGGTACATAGATGCCACTGACTGGAACCTCAACCGTGTACGTGTTCTCACCAATTGCCAGGTTGAGCGGTACCTTGTATGTCTGAACTTTGCCTGGGAACACAGGCACGCTTATGTACAGGGTACACGGTATACTTGTTGCTGTCCCGTTCGGCATCGGTATTGGCTGGCTCACAAGCTCTGGAACAAGTGATGTAAACCACCACGAGTGCGTACCACACACAAGGCTTGCAGTGGAGTAGGTCAGTGGGAACCCACCTAACCCCACTACATAAACCACGGCCTGTGCAGACGGTACGTAAACCGTGAATGACGAATAGCTCTCACTCATGTCAGCAATTATGTACGCGCCGTTGGGCTGGTAGAACGTGTACTTACCCACTGATGCAGTAAACGTATACACATAGTTAGTTGGGTAGCCGTTGACATTCAGTATCCTGAGAACCACTGTGAAGTTGTAAATCAAGTAGTGCTGGGCAATAGATGGAGGTTGCAGAGTAACCCACAGCGGTAGCCCAGTAACTTCGGCGTGACCCACGCCAGTTATGTTGAAGAGGACGCCCAGCTGGCACTGCGACAGCGGCCGTACTGGTGGTATGGTTACGTTGCACAGCGGACCGTACTCAACATAGTTGTATGTGAATGACGACGCTGGTATGGGGCTTGTTGGAGTGACTGAGTAGCTCTTTATTGTGGCCACATTGCCAAACCCATTGGTTACAACAGCGGCTACAATAAGTATTATACCAACTACAATAAGCAATAGCGCTATTCCAACTCCCAAGGCGTGCTCCCTTAGGGGGTTCATCGAGGAAGAATGATGTGAAATGTTAAAAATAATTTTTAATGAATACTTAAAAATTGGTCTTTGGCTCAGCTAAACGGCCTGAACTTAGGCAACGGCGTGCCTGCTGTCACTATCATGATTGGATACGTATTCGTCTTGACGGCCCAACCAGCGTTTATCGTCGCCACTGCAAATCCAGGCACCTGACATGGTGCAGATGTTAGGCATGTACCGCTGGTCGCATTGCTCGGTATTGTAAGCGTGACCTGCTGTGAGGCAGGCGGCCCTCCTGGCAGTGCAGAGAGTGATGCAGAGCCTATGTATGTGGGCCCGCTTGGTAGCAATGCGTAGAATGTAACCGTCGCTGAGGCGGGCACCTTTGACCTATCGATTAGGAACACTTGTATCGCGCCTTGGAGTGTGCTTGGTGATATTATTGCCACCTCAGGCAGTATTAAGTGTACATCGTGGAACTCCATCTTACCAGTGAACTGCGGCGGTATGAAGGGCGTAACGACTGGCGTCGGTAGCTGGTATGGGTATGTGCACTGCGCCGAGTATATACTCACCAGCGCTGGTGGGTAAGTTATGAACAGGTTGGCTGAGAACGGCGTCCAACCAACAGGCCAGGCGAGGGCCTGCGTGTTCAGTATACCAAACGGCGCCGCGGCTAGGCAGACTGATGAACCGCTTGGTAATGTTATTGTTAGTGTGGCGTAGAAGCCGAGCAGGTACATAGCGTTTGCAATGCTTGGTGTGAACGAATACGTCAATGTGGCGTACGGCTGTGATGAAGTCAGTGAAGCACTGCCTACACTTACTATCCCTAGGTAAGTGGCAGTGCCGTTACTCAGTAATTCATACTCTATTGCGTAGACGTTAACCGTAACGCCTGATGACGGCAGTAGGTTAGCTATGTCGGGGTCTACAGACACCGTCAGCGGTATGCTTATTGATTGCCCGCTACATATGCTTGTGAAGCCTATGCCAACGCCTGGCGTTGGTGCAGTACTTAGTGATGATGCCACTGATGCATAT
>Ga0081473_145658_pt1 | contig 11918 bp, 8 predicted proteins | sample CisSprmetagenome_FD_70977 | JGI IMG/M metagenome (GOLD analysis project Ga0081473, IMG submission 70977) | Hypoxic/sulfidic aquatic microbial communities from Cistern Spring, Yellowstone National Park, USA v2 (version 2) | ecosystem: Environmental > Aquatic > Thermal springs > Hot (42-90C) >... | reverse complement strand
ATCAGTTATCTTCCTCACTTCTTTGATTTCTTTCATCATCTCTTCTGCTTCCTCTCCATTAAGAATTCCGAAATACTTCTCCAATTTCCTCCTCCTCAAGATTAGAGATTCTTCTATAAGTTTCTCAATTATTTCACTAAAGCTTTTGTCCCCTTTTATTTCTACCAATTTCTTGTAGACGTCGTCCCTTATCATTATCGTTTTCATATATGATGTATACATACTATAGGTAAATAAACCTTGAGGAGAATTAGCTCAGCGTGGACAACAATTTCATTCATTTGAAATATTTACATTTATTATCAGCCCCTATCTAACAAGTACGTTGGGGTGTAAAGGATGTTATATATTTAGGAAGAATGTTGATAGCCATCTTGTTATTGTAAAGGAGTTTAAGAGGAAGTTAACATAAGTCGACTCCCTCTTCTTCATTCTTGAAACCTACTCAAAACCTTGTCTCTAATCATAGAATATTTACCGTATTCCGGGTACTTCTTGTAGACGTAGTTCAGGATCTCAGTCCTACTCTTCCTAACCCATTCTCTGAAGAACGTCCCAATCTCCTCTTCCTCTTCCTCGGGCGTGAACTCACTCTTTAAAACGTAATTCCTCTTGTACCCTATTGTTTCTCCGCTCAACGGGTCCCTTACTTCCTCCTCCTCGACATCGACCTCTCCTATTTCGATCAGTTTATCGATAAAGTCCTGTAGTTTTGATGAGTAAGGGCCGAAGAACCAGGGCTTAAACTCCAGTCCTAAATCGATCCCTTTCTCCTTCTCAAGTAAAAAGAAAATCTTCTGAAGCTTAGTCGCAGTGACCTCCGTGTCCTCCTCTTTAGCGGTGTAAAGCAGTAATTTAATTAAGCGATAAATTCTGTCCTCGATCAACATAACCGGTAAACCTATATTAAAGTACACGGGGTGCATAAAAAATTTGGTCTCTTCGCGTCGAAGCCTCTCTCCGCCGGGTCTCGGAGCCCATCGGGCGTGCCGGGACGTCCGAGGACGGGCCCTCCGGGCCTCCCGTTTCGAGGCCACTACGTTAGGACAGAAGGAGCTCACGAACGGTCACCCCCAAATTCATGAAGGACATTTATGAAGAACGGCGGGTCACGGAAGCTCGTATCCCAACCGATACGGACTCTCATTCCATTCCTCAACCTCACGGACTCACGGACCCGGTTTCGGTCCCTTTATATCGTCGCTGAAAACGTGAAAGCGAAGCTTACCGTCGGGACCGATGAAGGGAATCCGCGCGCTAAGGTCGAGGCCGTTCGCTCGATCCCCCTAACGCGATCGGGAAGGCCACATCCGAGGAGAAGCGCTACTACTCATTCAACAGTTTAAATAATCTGGAATCCCAGATTACTGAAAATTACTTACAAATTGATACAAGTATATAAGCTGGAACTCCTCATTTATTTGTTTCAGCAGGTTCTGGAGGTGGATCTGGATTTATGTATTTAGATTGGGTTATAGTAACATATGGAGTGCCTTATGTTATGAGTGTATCATAAAAATCTATTGTTAAAAAATTAGCTGGGAGGATTATATGTTTGATTTGGAACATAAAAATTGCTAAGAGCTGCACCAGCCACATTACCATTTACTCCATATGAAATTATTGTATTATTAGGTAGAACTAATACATATCCTCCGGGAAGTGACCCGTATTGTCCATATATCTTTGTTTGGTACGCTACTGTTCCTGTTATGTTTGTCCAGTCATATACTGGCGAGTTTCCGGGTATTACTGCTGCATATGTTCCTGGTGTGTTTATTGCTACAACAAAGTCAGGTACCCATTTATAATATGTATAAAATTCTGCAATATTTGCTGGGTTTATATTATTAGCATCTATTACATAATATGTTTGTCCACCTATTGTTGTATTCTCAATTGGTACCTGACCTTTAATTACATATAAATCCTGTAGAGGTACATATGGTTGATTATTTATTGGATCAATTTGTCCAACAAATTGATTATTCAATTGAACTATTTGATTATGATTTTGTATTATTATATTTGCATATTGCCCATCCCATATTACATTATGTATTGTAGTTCCATTAGGTAATATTAAATCACCTACAGGATCTATATCTCCGTTATAATTCACTGTTTGGCCGTTCGGTACGAAAGCTTCATAACCGCTGGGAGAACCAAAATACTGCACGGGCGCCCGGTGCGGTGTCTGTAGCAGTAAGACCAGGGCAATAACGACAACCACGACAACCACAACGCCAACGACCGCGTACTTCAACGCGCCCATTACACCATCAAAACGCCAAAACAAACCCTTAAGCGTTGCGGCCCGAACAAGCACAGCAACTGTTGAGAGGGATTACCTGCAGGGCTTGACCACGCCGGGCGTTCCTCGGCACCCTAATCGTGGTCGCTGGTAGGCGCTTGACTTCACAAAATAACCACGACCGCGCCGGTAAGGCAATAACGCTCATCATCTGCGCGTCGCTTCGCTACCCTGTCTACAGCCTCGATTACACGAGCCAGGCCGACTAGAGAATGAGAGCGGACCAGAACTCCGAGGCTGAATCCTCAGAGCTATATGTGGTAGAAGAAGAGCTTTGCGATGGCATGCCTAAACTCATCCTTATTTAAGTCGCAACACTTCTTATAGACCTTAAGGAACAACCTCGCAGGCAGCTTCCCGGCAGCGCTCACGGCTCTATAAGCTCCATAGAGTGCAAGTGCCTTAGCTAGTTTCTTATTACCACTAATCAATGCGTTGAGCATAAGGGTTAACCGGGCTATTGAGTTTGAGGGGGCTATTAGTTGGGCTAGGGACTTGCCATCAAGCCCATACACTAACTTCTCAAATTCACTAATCAACGCATCGGCATCAAGACCAAGCTCCCTAAGCCAACCCGACCTCTCCTTCTCCAAAATTTGTAAAATTTGTTTATGATAATCAATTAATTTCCCTCTTAACCGCTCAGCAGCATCGCTGTCGTTCATGACAGCCGAGACGGCGTCTTCACAGTCCCTTCTCTTCGTTGTATCCTCAATTGACTTGCACTTCTCATACCCCTCTTCAGGACTTTTCGTCTTTAAGGCAACCCTTAACGCAGGCAGGTACTCACGAAACATTACATATTCGAAGGCATCAATCAACTCCTCAGGGTTGACCCTAAGCTTACGCTCAAGCTCACCGCTTAACCCACCCCTAGGACTTAGTAGGGCGTTGAGCATAAGCCTGGTCAAAACCGAGATTCTCCTATCGGCGTTCAGCACCCACAAATGCTCCTCAAGCAACTTGTTTATCGTTTTTTGATCACCCGTTAGGGCCAGGGACACGAGGTAATTACCAAGTATATCCGATGCAATACTGAGATACGGAGCCGTGGGCTTGAAATGCTCCTCCTTAAAGGTCTCCTCGTACAACCGCCTAAACCCATTAACCAACTTTTCACCAACTAACGAGCCCTTAATCGCCTCAATACGCAATACCCAACTACGTTCACCTAGCTCGTTTTCGTAATCACCGATCTCCTTACGCTCTTCAGCTGCCTGGTTATATAGTTCCTCCGCCTCATTAAGCTCATTATTATCAAGCCTATAACGTGCCAATGCGTGCTTGAGATCCGATGATGCCTCAAGGATTTCTTCCTTAACTGTCTCCTCATCAGCCTTTACGAACCGGGATTCGACGTAGCTCATGAATTCCTCATCCCTCATTAACTCCTGAACTCTCTCTCTCATATCGTTTAGTTTCTTAAGGACCTCACTAGTAGCCTTATCAACCACATTAATTCTTAGTTTCTCTTCCATAAGCCTCCTCACACACTCATTCTCTAACGCTGGGGCTAACGCATGGGCCCATGCTATGACGCTCAGGCTGGTCTTGAACTTGCCCAACTCATTGACTAGGTCAGCGACCCTACCAACCGCACCCTTAACTTCATCATTATCGAAATAAAAACGGTGTACCCAAAGCAGGTTAGCGTAAGCAATTATTGCATGTACGAGGGACCAGGCATGCTCCTTAACCACATCACCGTAACTGCCTAGGACCTCATTCAACTCATAATTAAGTATGTACTTAACCGTGCCACTGTCGAGGTTTTCTATCTCTGGTATGGGGGCTAGTAGTTCGAGGTACCTATGCGGTGCCTTATCACGCAACGGTTCTAAGGCACCTAGCACTGACTTAATGAGGTCTGGCGATGCAACGTGTCGTATGGCGAATGTCGCTATGTGTAATGCCACATCGGCATCGCCGGGCTTGACATCCCTGCCTAACCTGGCGGCGTCGGCGATTATTGAGGCTAGCCCAAGACCGTAAAATCTCTCAGCGTCATAAAACCTGCCCCTACCTCTGGCGATGTTAAGGATCCTATTCACCTCGGCAACGGCCTTATTGTACCTATCGATGAATGCCTCGGTCAAGACACGTGTATAACGTCTATAAGTTAGGTACCGTATTAATGGTGGGATTACGTTATCAACGAGTAGGTAATAATCAACGCCGCATCTGTTTAAGCTCTCAGGTAAGTCCTCGGGCCTAGGCACTATAGGATGCCCAGTCAAGGCGTGCCCAATGATTAACGCGGCCCTCTTCCAGCACACATTGCTGAAGACCTTTAACGTGTTTGTGAGTTTCTCGCCGTAGTTGCCTACGAAATACTCAACGGCAGTGCTTTCATCCCTTACCTTTTCCGAGACCTTTATCAATGTCTCCATAACTCCTGGTGTTTTCCAGGGCTCTGGTGCATCACCGAGTTCCTTACATTCCTCACCCTCTATAATACACTTAAGTAGCTTCTTAATCGCCTCCTCAATTAGGTCGTGCTGCCTAAGGGCCAACCAATTCCTCAACTCCTTACCCTCAGCACTCTGGAGCAAACTCGCTCCCTTTTTCTCGCCAATCAGCTCAATAATACCTGGCGTCAGTATTGGGGCGCCTGGCCTTGCTGAATCAACGAATGGCCTCCTCAATGCGAAGACCTCGACCAAGGCCTTGGCCGTTTTAGGCTTCTTATGGATCTTGAATAGCCCGTTTATGTGCAGTATTATGAACTTCTCGGCTTTACCCTTGGCTTTGCTGATTAACTCCTTGATCTCACGGGCACTACAATTGTTCCTCGCCAGCTCCTCGCCGATGAGCCTAGCTATTAGCGCGTGGCCGGAGTCGAACTTCGCCAATTCGCCGGCTAATTCGCTGAGTTCCCTATCGCTTAATGCACACCCGTTGGGGTTGCTCTTCGTCCTCGTGTACTCCCTAATCAGCTCAGCTAGGAGTTCGGTGTTAGTGAGGTCTTGCGAAACGTCAAGCTTGTACCCCTCCAACTCTTTTCTTCTTTCTTCACTCAATGCGTTGTAGACGTCGCTCGGTATCACGATGAGCGTGAGCGGTTTCGAAGCTTCGGAGCTTATCGATTCTATGGCTTTCATCAAGTCCTCTATTGTCCTCTCGGTGTATGCTTGTATGTCTGCCTTCACATCAATGTCCGCTCTCTCATAGGTCTCGGTCGACACTGGGTCGTAGAGTATGAGCAACTTGCCGAAGTGCTCGCTGAATTCCTCGCCGTAGTTCTCAATGAACGTAGTAAACTTCTGGTAATTCTTCGAATCGAGCGCGTCAACGCGCGCAACTAGCCCAATATCGCCGTTCATGAACGACTTCCAAATCACGGTTGCGGCCAGCGTGGACTTGCCAATACCCTTGGGCCCAACGACAACTACGAAGTCCTGCTTCAGGAGCCTATCCCTAACCTCGTTAATCAACTCGTTGAACTTACCTGCCCTAACGATGCTGTGGTACCCATCCTCGACCCTAATCCTCAACTCGCCGTTCTCAACCCTGACGTTTGGGTAAATACCGCCCTTCGCGAACTCATTAATATCGGCCGTGACTATGCCCGCACGCCTTTCCTGCCTGAACAACTCGAACTTCTTCTCAAGCTTCTTAATTTTCCTCTCAATCTTCTTAACACTACTCTTCAGCTTATCTATGCTCAAGCCCGTTATGCCCATCAGTGCCTCTTTCGCCTCGTCATAACTCATCCCCATCGCGTAGGCGACCCTATAGACCAACAACCTACCCAACTCGTTGAAATCGAGCCTACCATCTGATCCTTTCACCGACAACTTCTCAAGGCTTTCCCTCAACTCAACGATCTCCTGGAGGTAGTTCATCCCCTCCCTCTTGAATACCATATACGTGAGCACCGAGATTAGGGCTAGGGAGGCCGCACCCAATAGTGGGGTTAGAGCTAAACCAGCAATCACGTACTTTGCGGAATTGTTCACAAAGTTGCTCAAGAGCCCAATAGACAACTCATCCCAGTCAAGCAAGTTCTCCTTCAAACCCAAAACCTTCCTCAAAGCACCAATGGCTTTGAAGTACGCGTCAACCCAGCCCTTCAGCACCTTCCTGGCCTCGTCCTCACCCTTCTCTCTGACTAACTCGATGACCTCCTCGACAAGGCCTGGCGGTACGTAATCGGCATTGAACCACCTAATCCTCACCTTCCTATCATCAAAGACCTCCTTGATCAACCCCAACGCCCTACTGGCACCCGGATTGGAGGCGCATTCGTTTGGCTTTTCAACGCATTCCCACGGTATGTAGTAAGCCCTGTGAGGTGAGTCCCCTATTATCCCCTTAGCCCGCTCAACAAGGTGCTTGGGAGCTCTATCTCCGAGGACCCTCCTCAACTCCTCATCCTTAACCCTCTCCTTATCCGTAAACATCCCAATGATAGGTACTATCCTCTTGAGAATCGTCATAACCTTCTGAAGCCCCGACTCGCCCTCGGCTTCCTCACACTCGGTCTTGGCGGTCGTGGTTATGCCTAGCGTGAGCTCATCGACGGTGACGCCCTTTAGGTAATTCTCCCTGAAAAACGTCTTACCGCTCCTCGGCGGCCCGATTAGAACGAACCTACCGCAGTTGGTGCAACCACGAAGGACCTCATTAACCTCACCCTTATTGAAGCCCTCAAACAAATCGCGACCGGAGCTACTCCCCATTCAACGTGGCGTATTTCAATAAACATTTAAGGCTTCGCCCAGCTTAACGGTCTTCTTTTATCTCGATCGATGTTCTCATCGAAAACGCCGAAGGCAGCGTTAACCCCACAGGTCTCGACCTCCACTAGCCGTTCACGCGCGGTGAGCGTGCCAGAGAGCGTTGCGAAAATCGACGCTAACGACATTTATTGTCCTCAGTTAAAGAAGGTAAAAATCAATTTACGAAAGACTTTTATCTTAGGTTAGAGTGAGCACATTTATGGAATATTTAGAACTGTTAAGGAGGCTTGAGGAGCTTATAAAAGCCCCTTCGTATCGAATAGTGGGCAAGCTCAAGGACACGCCTCTGCTCTGGACGTCGACGGAGGGCGCGTTCAACTTATCCGTATTGCGTGGGGACAAGCTTGATCGAATAACTAAAGGCCCCATAGCCGGTTCAGCCAACCCTAAGTCTCAATTGGATTACGTTCCCGTAATCAGGGACGTAGAGAGAGGTAAGGAATTGCATTCGATTTTCGTGGTGAACTTGAAGGGAGAGGAGTACGAACTCGCGTCACCTAAGATGAGGATCACCTCAATCGCCTATGACGAGAAGTCAGTAGTGTTTACGGGTTCCTCACAAAATTCGACAGCATTATACATAGTTGAAGGCGGGAAGTTAAGGAAGGTAGTAGATACTCCTCCGATTAGCGTAGTTACGGACGTCCACGGAGACTACATAGCGGGCTTCGGCGTGTTTACCAGACGCTTCAGGTCTTCAGAGGTATTCCTCGCCGACAAGAGCGGTGAAGTCAAGGTCATAACTCCGAAGGAGGGGAGCGTGAATGTAGCGAATTCACTGAAAGAGGGAAAGCTGTACTTCACCAGCGATTACGAGTACTCGGGCGAGCGCGAGTGGGTCTACACTTACGACGTCGAAAGCGGCGAGATAAGAAGGGTGAAGTTCGCTCACGACGATCTGGAGAGATCACAGCCCACCAGCCTTACAATAGAGCCGGACGACAAGTTGGTGATAGCCTCTAAGAACGGTGAGAGCGGGCTCTACATCGACGGAAAGGAGATAGAGACGCCTGAAGGAAACGTCACGGGGGCCACGAAGGTAGGAGATCGGGTTTACTTCACCCACACGCATCTCTTGAGGAAATCCGCGATATACTCACACGACTTGAGGGACTCAACGACCCGAGCAGTTATAGACAGCGGTGTGAGCATAAAAGGGAAAGTGGAGTTCCTGAAGGTTAAGAACGGAGACGTAGAAGTGCCCACGTTCATCTTTACGCCGGAAAACAGGAAAGACGTAGGGGTAATATACGTGCACGGCGGCCCCTGGGGCTCGGTAGACAACAGGTGGGACACCTTCATAGCGTCGTTGCTGATCAGCGGGTACGTCGTGATCGCGCCGAACTTCAGAGGATCTACGGGCTACGGTTACAAGTTCATGTTGATGAACGTGGGAGATATAGGGGGAGGGGACTTAAGCGACGTCGTGAGAGTGAGGGATTACGTCATGGAGAAGAAGGTGGTGAGCAAGGTTGGCATCATGGGATACAGCTACGGCGGATACATGACGCTTCTGGCTTTAGGAAGGGAACCGGACAAGTGGGACTTCGGGATCGCCGGCGCGGCCGTAGCCGATTGGGTGGAAATGTTTGAACTCGGGGACAGCGCGTTCAAGGGGTTCATAATCATGGCGTTCAACGGCGACAACAAGCAGCTCATGAAGGAGAGATCGCCCATAACTTATGTAGAGAACGTCAAGGCACCTTTATGTATCATCCAATCGCAGAACGACTCCAGGACCCCCGCGTTACCGATATTGAAGTATTCACTGAGGCTACAAGAGCTGGGCAAGAAGTTCGAGTTACACCTGATACCGGACGTGGGTCACATACCGTATACTATGGATGACGTGATGAAGGTCGTGCTGCCGGCCGTGCTGTTCTTGGAACGAGAAACCAAAAAAGAGAAGAGTTAGCTGAACCGGCGTGTTAGTAATGATTTGTACGATTTTCTGACCTCTTCTTCGCTCAGGTTTTAGTCCCTTTCAGTCGTTGCCTCAGAACCGCCAGCTGGAAGATATACGTAAAAATCAACTAAAATTTAAATTAAATCTATTTTTTACATAGTTCAGCTTATTATGAGGGTCATCAACGTTAGGTATCGTTATGTCCCTCCCGTCTGTTGTTAACACGTGCCAGTCACCTATAGTAATGGTAACTAGTCTAGGTATACTACCTTTGACCGCTGGTGTGGTAGTCATGATTCTCCTGACCTTCACGACGGTTATAGTTCTTACCTGGCTCCACGGCACAACAAGCTCACCCTCTAATCCATTAACAATTTTGCCAAACCTCTTTCCAACGATCTTTACTAACTTAGTCGTTCCATACTTAGTTATTGCGTATACGCTTCCCGCAAACAGTCCGAACCCGGTTAAAATACTGATTAAAGCTGGGATCCAATCTGTAGAATAGCTGAAGCTGTCAGGCAGTGATCGGGAAACTAAAGAATACATTTCGCTTATAGTGATCGCGGCTAAAAACACTATTCCAATTATGGCTAAAAACATTATCACAAATACTATTCCTAAAGCGGTAATCGCGGCAATAAGAACTTTTATTACCTTAGCTCTTTTCATCTTCATCCTGTAAATTCCGTCGTCCGCTGCGGCGTAGAGTGTCCCAAAAAACATCCATTGGTTGAGGGTTACTATTTCGTCGTAGCTGAACCTCCTCATCGCCATTTTTTATTCTCCTTCTATAGCTAAGTACTTTTCGATTCCTATTTTAAACTCTGAGGTAGTTAGTCCTAAAACCGCCTCGAGCGAAAGGGACGTTTATGCTAGGCGCTCAAGATAAAGTAGGGGCGAACTTTAGTAGCGCTAAAAGTTACAACTCTCTCTTTTTGGATTTATAAAATACGTTACAAATATTTACAATAAGCTGTTATCTCGACTTCCTCACGCTAATTAGAACCTTATAGCGAGATCCGACTAAGGCGTTTCGCGCAAGACGTAAGTTGAAGGTTTCCACCGATCTAAGGCTTTTTGCTCGTTACTATGTACTTAACGCATGGAAGGATATTTAGATTATAAGAAGTGATTCTAAAGGTTACATTTACGCTAAATTATACGATTGTTAAGTTGAAGGAAGATTAGCCTTAGAGATGATGCAAAAGGTCGACGAATTTTGGGACGAAAAGTTGGAAAAAGCGAGAAAGGGTTTAGAGGAATTATTGAAAAATATATTCAATTAATCATCCCCGGGCTTCAACAGGGTCTCGGGAGAACCCGTTTACCCCTCCGCCCCCTCAGCGGGACGACCCCGACCCACACCCGCGGAATATCGACTTCGAAGAGCTGTGTAAGTTGAGGTCCGGAGGCCTGAGGTTCAAGGAAGAGGAGAGGATCAGGGAATACGTCAAGAAGGGTTACTTCTTCCTGGCTGACGTCAACGCTTACAAGAATCTAAGGGATAGACTCGCCAAGATCACTTGGGACAGAGAAATAGACGCCGTAGTAAAAAGCGGTGGAGAGATGATAGGCTTCGAGGTGAAGTTCGGCAAAGTCAGAGCGGAGAAGAGGGTTTTAGGGAGGATGAAGAGGGTGTACGTTTTGAGTAAGGACGAAGTGGGAGATAACGTGATACCCGTCTCGATATTCTTGGGGATACTCGACGTCCCCCAGACCACCGAACTGAAAGTTCTGGTTTAACTTGCCGACCGAAAAATAATTCCAATGTTAACTCAAATAAATACAATACTCTGCACCCGTTTCACCTCCGTCATCACTTCTATGGCTTTAATTTCACACTAAGTTTTTCATTTTGGAACTCACCCGGCTCGAGTCTATGAAGCCAATCTCTAACGCGTTGTCTGTATTCAAGCGGTAAGTTAATTATTTTGATTATCTCGCTTTTATCAAACGACTTGTCTGGAAATAGTAACTTAAACAAGCCGCTGAAAGTCTTCTTAAAGGCTTTCTCATCTCTTATCTTGAAATTCTCTGAAAATTCAACGTGTTGGCTTACGAGGTTCGCTAACGTCTCTTTCCTCATAGAATGCATGGCTTCAGCTAAATAGTCCGACGCTATGCCGTAATTCTTAGATAAATGGTACTTGGTCTGCGATATCTTCGGAAGCTCCCAGCCAGGTAACAAGCCGTGAATTCTATCTATTAACGCTGAGTCCCTCATAGGCTCTGGAAGTACGTATGTTAAGTCCTCGACCGGCACGTAACCGGCGTCACTCAATTCCACGGCTATGTTACCCATGAAGACCATTGACGCGTCTGACGTGACTCTTTTGTCGCCTCGCTCGTACTGCCCGCTTTCCATGTAATCCTTAAGCTTTCCTATCATCTCGTCGGGATTAGGGAACTTAACCTTACTGATCTCATCGAACACGACGGTGTCCTTAACCGCTAACTCTCCAGGTACCCTCGTCCTTAAGTTGTAGAAGAGGGTCGCGGGTGAGATCGTCCCTCCGGATACTATCCTCACGTAATTGCTCACGTTCCTGTAAAGGTACGTTTTGCCCGTCTGCCTGGGTCCGAACTCAGCGAGGTTCACGTTACCCTCAACTAGCGGTATAAGGCGTGAGAGGAGGAGCAACCTTTGTCTCGGGTTGTATACATTGGGGTCTAAACCAATACTGTTTATTAAGACCTCAATCCACTCGTCTAACGTAAAGCACTGCCTGGCTTCCTCTAATATTTTAGGATCGTTATCCGGCGCCTGGAACGGCTTGAAATCGGTTACCATGACTGAAATTTCTTCTCCAGAAACCTCTTTGCTGACCTCAGTCCTCTTGAGAGTTATTAGCCCCCACATTCCAGTGATTAAGGTAGCCTTGTTCTTTTCGACTATATCTACTGGTACCTCCGCCCGCAAATCCATAGATTGAACGACTCCTATATGGGAGTT
>Ga0081473_132040_pt1 | contig 11920 bp, 11 predicted proteins | sample CisSprmetagenome_FD_70977 | JGI IMG/M metagenome (GOLD analysis project Ga0081473, IMG submission 70977) | Hypoxic/sulfidic aquatic microbial communities from Cistern Spring, Yellowstone National Park, USA v2 (version 2) | ecosystem: Environmental > Aquatic > Thermal springs > Hot (42-90C) >... | reverse complement strand
GAACCATATGTTATAAAAACGTAAACAGATCAGAGTTCACATGTATCGTTCACATGTGAACTCCGAGAAACAGATCAGAGTTCACGCGAATACAAAATTCACATGTGCCTTGATCTATGTGCCTTGATTCAACACGCAATAGATCAATTCACATAGATCAATTCACATGTGCCTTGATTCACGCTATAACTTGATTCATTCTCTCGGAGTGCACATGTGAACTGCACACGTGAACAGTGTGTGAACTGTGAACAGATCAAAATTCACACTTCGCGAGAATCAAGTCACATGTGCCATGACACATGTGCCAGATTCGTGTGAACTCTGATCTGTTAACACTCTTCAAAACACGCTCAGTTCACATTATAAATAATCAATTTTCAGCAACAACCTGCATGATTTTTAGATGCGGATTGCTAATTTCTTATGTTGCTGATGCCAATATTTCTGATAATCATTTTAGTTGTGTCTGTTGTGATGAAGTCGTTCTGATCATAATATTTTGAGATCGCAGAGAAATGCGAATTCAACTATAATGTTTTTAAGGTAGGTACCTGAGAGAGATCTTTTTGATTATCACGATCTATCAGCATTATATTAGGAGGACATGATAATATGATGATTCGAGTGGAAAAGCCTCTATTTCAATCCTCTGGGCAGATGCGGACAGGACATCTTCTTGCCCTCTTTAACTTCATGACAACATGCATGTCCCCAGCCACCTTCTGTTAAAGTCTTTCTAATAATTTCTCTAACAGTTTCTGCAGAGCTGCTTTTATGATTAGCAATCACAGGCTGCCCGCATACTGAGCATGAATATGTGTAGAAAAGAGGCTCCTCGTCTGGATAAATCTTTTTAAATTTCTCATAGAATGTCTTAGGATCTTTGGTAAAATCTATTAGTGCAAACAAATAGCCTTGTTTAAAAACTCTGTCATAAACTTTATTTTCAACATCTTCATAATATTTTTCAAAGCCATCAATCAAGCTGAGAATAAACTCTTTTATGCTCATATTTTTAGACTCTGCCATAGATTTTATCATCTCATATTTATCTCTCTCGAGATAAAACGATACTCTAGGATGTTCTTTAAGCCACCTGTCTCTGTAGGTCTCTTTCTTACGTCTTGACCTCACCATATTCACACCAATATTGGCCTAATATTAGCCTGATGTTAACACCAATATTAAGAGAGGTCTGAAAAGCTAATATATGCGAATCTCAATCTGTTAAAAACAAAATCTTTGACTTTGAAGTTGCGATAGAAACTATTGCAAGTAGAAGCCTTTTCATGAATATAGACACTTTGGTGTCTATCAAGTGTCTATAGACACCAGGGTGTCTATGATTGATATCATAGACACTTTATAGACACCATGATAGACACTCGGTAGACACCGAAGCGAAAAACTCACTTCTAGGATCTTAGCAGCTTAGCTCCTTAGCTGTCTCAAGTGTCTATGATGGTGTCTAAGATATTCATTTAGACAAATTATAGACGAATGGCAGACAAAAGCTATCGTCTATATCCTGCCTATAGATGCTTTATAATAACTCTCAAAAGAAAATCTGAAAGCATTAGTTTCGCAGGAAGATATTATTTTATATCATTTAGTATATTCAAAAGACTGATATGTATACTCTATTGTTATAATAGCTGTGGCACCACTTGACGATGGATTTACAAAACTTATTTTTATAAATCCTGGAAACACAGGCACACGTACTAAGCCGTTTGTCGTCCGCTCTACATTATATGAACATCCATATGCAACACAGATCCCGCCGAGCTTACATGACAAGGTGCAGGTCTTTGATGATATGGGGTAGTAGTCTATGAGAGTAGCGTTTCCTGAAAATTGTATGTATATAGGCTCTGAAGAGTTAAAACTGATCTTGAGATATCCATAGTATTGCAGATTATAAGAAAATGATATCATATTGTTCGCAGGTATTATAACAAGTCTCTCTTTCTCAAAAGTCTCAGTCTTTGACACAGGCTTCGGAGTTATATACTCAGTAGCAGTATAGATCTTGGTTTCTGTGGCGACAGCCTTCATTGTGACAGTCTCTACAGCAGTGCTTGTTGTCGTGACAGACTGTGTATATGTAAATATTGTTGTGACAGCTCTCGAGCCTGTAAGAATGTAGCCTATGAAAATGCCCAGCAGAAGCATAGCAACAACAAAGACAACAATAATAACAACCTCTTTAAAACTCATATAAACACCAATAAAATTATGAAAAACCTATTTATAAAATAATATTAAGAAACACAGCTCTTCACAAAAAGATCGCTTGAAAATCTTAATCTCCGCATCAAACAGCCTTCGGAAGAAGACGCTACCAGCAGTCTTTAAGCAACATAGATATAACATACATAAAACATCCGTCTCATGAAGACGAGAAGACGCTCTATTTTCAGAAAGCTTCTCGGAGCATGCTTCATTAATATAAAATGCTGAAGCCACAGCCCAGAGCTTCCACAACTTCTATCACAAGATCCCTTAGATATCTATGTCAAAAGAAACTATACATAGATATTTACTTAACATCATTGCGAGAGGATCTTTTCAAGAATTGAATAAAGGTCAGAATCTTTCTCCTTAATTTTATTTAGACTTGAGGGCAAAAGCTTCTTCTCTTTCACTCTTCTAATATCTCCTCTTAGCCATGAATCATAGATCTTCTCACAGTTGTTGAAATTTCTACATGAGTTGTCAATAAACTCTTTAAGTCTTTCAAAAGCCTCATCATCACTCAAAGACAACACATTAACTAAATAAGATGTGAGAACATAAAGAATGAAACGCTTTCTACCGTCTGGCAGTCCTTTTTCAATGATCTTTTCAATCCATTCGTATTTTTTGTGATTTTCATATTTTTTAGACTTCTTCGTATGACTTCTCTCAATGACAGGGATCGATATTTTAACTCTGTAAATCTTTATATTGGAAGTGTCTAGAGGTTGCAGAAGATCCCATGTGAAATCAGACCATCTCTCAATCTTAGGTCGCAGGATCCTGGCCCACGACTTCTTATTATTCTTATAGTTTACTGTCATAGGGACTCTTGCTAGTCTATTAAATTGAAGCATCTCTTGGTCGCTAAGTTGCGTCTTGTCTTTTGGCAGAAGCTTAAGAATATGTCTCCAAAGAGCTTTGTAATGATCCCATTTCACAGGTTGCTTAAGAGGTATATAGACGTGCGCACCTTTATGACCTGACCTGACTATAATAACATCGGCATTATATTTCTCCTTGATTAATTTAGAAAATTCATAAGCAGTCTTGATCGCAACGTTAGGATCCTCTTCATAATCAAAATCATAGACAAGCCTGTCATATAGCATATTCTCTTCAATAGGATCCTGATCAGGCGTCTCCCAATATCCAACCCCCATAAAGATGTTAGAATCATAAAATCTCTTCCTAATCTCAGGCCAGTATAATAATTTAAAGCCTTCGAACACCATTGAGTCTCTTCTAAAGGAGGCTTTAGAAGACATGTCACCTATAAGAAGGCCGAATTCACGTTTAGCGTCTAAAGGGATCCTAACAGGGCCTAGAAACCATTCGAAAAGATAATCAAGAAATGTATCTAACGGCATAAACGATCATTTCCTTAAGTTTATAAGTCAATATCAACCGACCCTCATAGATCTTGAGAAGAGGTCGGTAAAGTCTGTTGAGTCGGTAAGTATTTTATAGAATATATAGGAGTATATCATGCACATCTTCAGATACGAACAGAATATGAATAATTCTCTGTGTAACTTTGCAGACCTTACCGACTTCACCGACTGATTAGCAGTTTTGCTTATGAGGTCGGTGAGGTCTTTATGTTTCTCCTGACGCGTCGCCTTCACCCTGTGAGGGGACGTAATCATAGCGTTCAGCGATCTTGATAAATTCGCTCCAGGTAAGCTCATAAACCTTTCGCGCATTTCTGCCCTTCCCGCGTGATCGTTTAAATTTGCCGAACCCTAAATTATGAAGAATGATCCCTATTTTCTGTTCACGCCATCTGGCGTCGATATCGTTGTAGAACCTCACACACCTTGGATCATCATATGCTGGTTGCCTTGTTTCAAAGCGATCATCAGTTATTTTGATGCAGTCCTCGCTCTCAAGCAACTGATTCAAAATAATGGGCTTAAGATCTCTAGCCATGAATCTGATCACTTTTTGAGATCCTACGATCTGTGCATCGGGTCTGTTAAAGAGCTCCTCAATCGCTGATAGAACTACCTTCTCCTCAGAGTACATGAGTTCGCTCTCTCTTCTCGTGGCAACGTCTTCTAATATATAACTCAGGACCTCTTTACCTCTTTTCATCAATAACGCAGCTGTGTATACTGGCGCCCAGATTTCAAGCTCGCGACCCCACAGGTCGTGAGACAGCAACTCGTTAAAAGATCTTTTCTTATGATCTATTATCTCGTGTGGTTTAGTCAGCCTGAGCAGATAAAGACTCTCTCTGAGATCTTTAAACTCATATGGCGTAGGATCCTCGACCTCTGCAGGTCTCGACTTCAACATATTAATAAGGATCATGCGTTGAAGCAAAAAGTCATCAGAAGGCGGAAACTTAAAGCTGAAGATCCTCGGCGCTGTCACTTCAAAGAGCCGTATAACTATATCTCTTCCCGAAGGATCTGCTCTAGGAACAAAGCTCCCTTTCTTGTAGCCAGAGGCAAGGATCCTTTTGGCACGCTCCGAGAGAACTGATTCATCGATGCCTAGAGTCGCGCCTGTCGCTTCAACAAGGCGATAGAGGATCGCCTCTGAAGGATCTGAGATAAAAATTCCATGTCGCGAAAGATATGTGGCAGTCATGTTCGCGCGTGTTTTGCCGCTACCTGCAGGACCGTGGAAGAACAAAAAGGGGATCGCCGTAAAGAAATCAAAGAAGTAAGTCATCACGACATAACTTGCCACCACGTCGTATAGCCGATCGTCATGAAATACTATATACGACATCAACCTCTTTACTATGTCATCCCCGACGTGATCCCACTCTATATCAACAGATTTTCTCTCTGCAACAGCTTTGAGAACGTCGAGTTTTGGAAACGTTTCGAAGAAAGAAGGAGATGCGGCGAGAAAACGATGCTGGGAAGCTTTCACTCTAATTGTCCTGTTGGCGATCCTGATTTTTGAATCATTAGCTGTAAACCATTTGATTTCTTTCATAGAGTAGCCTCTCTCATCTCGGCAATACGCGACAGCGAATCCTATAAGATCTATCCTCTCATACTCTTTCTCCACACCTATGAATCTGGTAAAGGCAGGCGCTGATTCACCTACTATTAGGCAGTCTCCGAGATCTAGAAATCCGCCGTGCAGATCTATTACTGCATCCTCGTTAGGAAAGATCTTAGCTACACCTCTCTCAGAGATGATCTCAAGAAATGGCTGTTGATCCCTCCGAATCAGTTCTTCGTATTCTTTCATTTTTTGATACTCGATCAGTTCTTTCCAATCTCTCAAAATTTTTAAAAGGCTCTCTTTTATTTGTTCCCCAGTCCCCGTAAACTTTTCATCGATCTTTTCGGCTAGTTCGTTAAGACACTCTAGATCGATCTCTTCATCTGTTCTGCAGTCCGATAAATAGATCCTCTCTTCATCGACAAATTTCAGCCTCGCCTTGATCTTCCTCTTCAATCTTTTAATACTGATCAGACCGACGGTTTTGTCATCGAGAGATAACGAGATCAAAGCTTCATCGCGTGAAATGAGGATAGGTCTCAGTTCTAATACCTTTTGATCATCCACTCTTTTCACCTTGCATTAGGTGGGCTAATGCGTCTTGAGGAACAGGTGCTGGAGAGCATTTTATCTCCTGTATCACTCTTTGAAATGCAGATCTTTTCTGTTGTTATCAGGCGAAACCAACTGATCTGTCTCATGATCTATGTTGCTCGATATCACTAGAAATACTTTCACTGGAATCTTCCTTTGCCACAAAAGATTCCAAAGATCATTTCTTAACATAGGCAGGTTTATTGCAAATCGCTGTCGTCCGCGATAACTTTTTGCCGTCCTCACAATTGTGCGAAGACCAACGTCAATCACCGAGCCTTTGAGAATAAGCTCATAGAGCGAGCTAACTGGCTGATCTCTCTCTCTAATGTTATTAGTGTGCTTCATGATGTCCCCATTTATTATATGTCGTTGGAAGCTTAAAAATGTCCACATGTGCTCATTAAATCAAAGTCACACAAGTATCAATTAAATATCCCCTTAACAAAATTTATCATCGGATCGGGATCAATGTAATGCTTATATACCTCCTTAACAAAATTTATCATCGGAGACCAGCAATTATTAAATCATATGGTCACAATGTTTGGGAGGGATCTTTATATGATGATTGAGACCAAGCTTCTTAAAGAGCATCTGGGCTCTTGTATTAATATTGTTTATCTAAGTTCTTACAGACGTGTTTTAAATGAGATTATTAAAAGATGGAGAGACGGCGATGAAAAGATATCATATTACTGGTTTTATAAAGATGGTGTGTTGAAAAGTAGAAGCGGTCTTAGAAAAATATTTGATACACTCATCAAATGTGGATATATAACTTATGAGAGTAAAACACCTGATTCAGAAGCTCCTGTAATGAAAAAAATTTACAAACCAACTCCTATGGGAGTCATAATAAGTATTATTCTGAAGCTGCTTAATCCTGAGGAGATAGATATTAAAGATGAGAATATCGCGTATTCATCTTCATGGATGATCATTAGAGAGACTATATATCAGAGACTTCCATATATCTACGACTATCTCGTTCTACTAAATGACGAGAGAAAAAAAGAGACTAAATACATAGATCTGCTGAAAGGATTTATAACAATACTATATCTAATAAACATATTATTTATGAAAGCTGTGATCGCTGAAGAGATGATCGGAAGGCCTGTGAAGCCAAACTACACAAGCAAAGATCTTTTAAAAATCTTGTCAGAACAACTTAGAGAAGACATGAGCTATCTTAATGAGGTTAAAAAAGAATTTTCAGAAAAAAGTGTGTCATACAAAATAATTGAGTATATACAGAGCTCATATGATCTATTGAAAAAATCCTTAGAAATGTAAGATAACCAAAGAGAGATCTTATATATAGATCTCTAATAAACATCTTATAAACTCTACTCATTAATACCATGGGATCTTCTGTCAAGATCTTTAAATACACAGGGTGGGCAAGGACGATCCTGTAGGACTCATGTTATTTAGGAAACTCGCGATATCATCAGATCTTATAATCTTATGCTATGAAAACACAAGGATCTATTAAATAAAAATCTTAGAAACCTTAAGTTTATATCTTCTGCAACTATCTAAAGGTCTGTCCTACCTAAAATGTTACGAATATTTTTATATCGCAAACTGAGATTTAAAATTAAAATTAGATAATGCACTTGATACTCATTGAATTTATTTTATTTTTTCTTCATAACTTTATTAAGGGAGAAGATGTTTCAAGAAGTTCCTAGCTGGTTTATACTATTTTATGTCTTGTTTCTTCCTTTTGTTTCGCTATTATACTATATTTTTCTACATCGGAAAGAAATTAATATATTGCGACATATTAAAATTGATACTTCTTTTATCTTTTTGCTTATAATTCCCCCCGCTGGTACAGTTATTTTATCTGTTTTGGTTTTAAATTTCTTATTGTATCAACTTCCTCCTGTAAATATTATTACATATTTTGTCATTAGCGGGTTTCTTACAATCATCATGGCTAAGAAATCGAGAGTATTTAGATGCTCTAAGGAGATACCGATTCAGATAGGTAGATTGGAATTTATAATATGCCATGAAGGGCCGGTAAATGCTTGGTACGATCGGAGCAAGAAAAAAATTTATATCAGCAGTAAAATTCTCACATTCGTTAATAGAAAGGAGTTAGAAGCGATTTGGTTTCATGAAGAGGGTCATAAGATAAGTAAATATTCAGGATTATTCACAATGTTATTTTTTGTTTTCTGGATTTGGTTTGCTTCTACAATAATTGCCACAGATATTGTATTGTATATACTAAACTTAGGCTATGAAGTACGCCTAAGCTTGCTTATGATCGCAATTCCTTTGGCAGCATCTTATTCACTTATGGTTACTCTTTGGAACTGGTTAAATGAGCATATGGCAGATCTACATAGTGTTAAAGAAGTAGGTGCATTTCCAATTATTTCAGCTCTTTCTAAAATATACATGTATGCAGAGATGGAAAATAGAGGTATATCATCCTACGCTATAAGACCTCCGCCAGGTGTAAATATAAGAAATCTCAATATGAGAAAACATAGTTTTTGGTATATCATCTGGATATTATTTAAGGAATCTATTAAAAACGCCTACGATATTTTCAGCTATAAAATACCCTTACCAGAAACCCATCCACCACTTGAGTTAAGAATCCGCAAAATATTAACAGAATCGTCTTGAAATATTTAAGACATTCGAGGTTCATGACAGGTTAAAGAGACCTCACGATATAGCGCATAAGTGAGCTAAAGTTCACGTTTTCACATATCGATCGTGAACTGATTCTCATCAGAGTCAAGCCTGCGGAGCCGGAGAACCCGGGTTCAAATCCCGGCGGGCCCGCCAAGATCTTCACAGCTATCGATCCTCGTTTACAAATAGTCGATCCTCTGGATCTAATCTGTATACACAAGATCTTGGATCGTTGCTCGCGCCGTTCACTGATCCTCGGGGATCTTTGTGAACATTGCATGTATTTCTTAGATATGTCTGTGAACATCGAATTTCATTTTATTATGTGTAATAGATTATATAGCTCATCACATATACACCTGTTGTGGCTACTATAATAGAAATAGATGTATCAAGACTCTCTGACTATGCAAGGGCTAGGCTTATCCAGGGTTCATGCCAGTACTTGCTAGGACTAGGACTGGGGGGCTATAGGACTACTATTCCGAGGGAGGTTAGGAAGCTCCTAGGGATTGGTGAGAGTGATGAGGCGGAGTGGGTTTTCGAGGACGGCAAGATCATAGTTAGGAATAGGATGATTAGCTACCCTTATTGCGACTTTGAGAGGGGGCTCAGGCTTATCAAGACCTGGAGGTATAGGTTCTACGATGTGACCCCTCACCGTCCTATAGGAGCGGGTTTTTATGCTGGGGTCTCGGGCGTTACCTCTCCATGTGGGGATATCCTCTAGCTTCATCGGATTGGAGGTAATCTGTGGGGATCCTCTCCCACCGGGTCATCAAGGGGCATATGGCCTCTGGAAATAGATCCCCAGGTCCTCAAACCCTTAAACTTAATCAAAAAAGCTCCTGAGCTTAAAAACCATAACCCCTCCTTAGAAAGGCGAGGTTCGCCGAAAACCTTGATATCACTATATCCCTCAGGCTGTCTGTGCCTCTGCATTGCTATGAGATAAGGATAAAATTTATTAATTAAACTTTCTATAGGTCTTTGGGATATTTTATATGCCGTTCACATCATATCACATAGCATCTGGTCTATTAGTTGGTCTACCTATTAGGAGATGGATCCATCTTCCTACCTTTCTGATAACAACAGCTGTTATTGTCGATATAGAACCTATCATGGTCATGCTCGGCGTTATAGGGGGCAGGGTGCATGGCTCTCTTCACACGATCCCGCTAGGCGTGTTTATGGGCTCTATTGCTGGATTAGCTATGTATTACCTCGAGAGATATTTTGGTTTTCTAAAAACTCTCTATAGATCTCTTTATCTATCCCAAGGATCTGAAAAGCCTCTCAGCTACATCCTCGCAGGAGTCTTTGGATGGCTATTACATATAGTTCTTGATGCTCTCATCTATAGCGATACCAGGCCTCTAGAGCCTTTTATATCTAGCTATAACCCACTCTATCTATCACATGTTATATCTCTCCCCGTGATAATTCTTGCATATAATGTGATCTTGGTTGCGGGTCTCTCCCTCTATATATATTATTTCTTCCGCATATCTCTCGCTGAAAATGGTTTTAAGCCAACACTATTTAAAGCCGGGGTTTTGATTGTGTTGGCATCCCTAACCATAGCTCCTGTGGAAATCAACATAGAAGATGATCTTCATGATGCTCTTATGGATGCGGCGCCAACAACTATAATACTGGGATTATCAGGCATAGCTCTATCAGCATCATCGCTATATCTCCTAAACCTTCTCTCCACAGGTAGACTAATAATCGTTTTATCTATACTTTCTATAATAGCCCTGCTCTCCCTAAACAAATCCCTTACAAGTTTAGAAATCTTTGTCACACTCTACATAGGGATAGCGGTTATACTTGCTATGTTAAGAAGATCTCTATCAAGAATTGAAATAACTATATATCGAGCGAGTGTAAAAGTAATAGATCTTGTGATAATGAGCTGGATAGTCACTATAGTACTTGTCGGGGTTCCCATGCTTATAGCAACGCTAGTGCTTCTATTAATAAGATCGAACCTCTTAACACATAGAGATCTAAAAGAATCTATGGTGAGTAGATAGCCTTATAGAGATCCTATATTCTGCCTTATAATCTATTTTATTCTACCTCCTCGGGTATAAGTCAGGGAGTCGGGTGGATCTTTGGATCGTTGAGGGGTTTATGCATAGGAGGTATGACGCTAAAATCTATAATTTGTGATCGTCTCTTTCACATTCTATATGGGTTTTTAATTGCGCATCTCTTGATGGTCTCCAGAAAATTATCGATCCTTATGTTCTATTGCACCACCTCTGAGATCTTCTCCATGTATTTGTTTATATATCCAAGTATAGGTGAAATCCTCTTCCCTCTTAGGGTTTTAATATCTTGTTATCTTCGCATTTATCTATCAGCTTGAAGATCTCTAGATCTCTTCTTAAGCCTAGGATCTCTAGGAGCTCCCCCTTTTCCCATGTATTTCCTTTGAGATTTTTGCTACTTCTCTCTGTCACTCCAGATCTCTCCACTCTAATCCAGATCTTTTTATCACTAGGAGGGTCTTCCGAACTGATCTTTTGCAAGTCTCCCAAGCCTATGCTTCTCGATTAGATATACCATGAGAGGTTAAATATTGCTGCATAGTAATATGCAGTCTCTTTATCACTGGCGTGGGGCGGTGCAACATGGTGATCCAAGATCAATCCGCTTGTAGATTCTCCGAAGATCTTTGAAAGATCCCCAGGCTCTATAACAGAAGATACATATGATCTCTGACATCTATATACAACTATATATCTCCCAGAGCCAGAGCCGTTGAATAGCTTCGAGGAGTCTATCGAGCTTCTCCTAGGAACCTCAAGCTTTGACAGGATTGTATTAAGAAGAGTTCCAGCCGATCCATATACACGCCTAAGGAGATCAGAGGTTTTCACACCAGCGAATAGCATTTTAAAGAGCCTAACAAATAGAAAGGGGTATATAGTGAGTCTCGTTAGAATAGCTGAGAGCCCTCCATTATATCATCATCAACGCTAAACGCAAGATCATCCATGTCGAAGGACGAGATATGAGTTGAACCTCTATATGTTCTCAAGCAAAATAATAGAGAAATATATCTACCACCCCTAGAAAGCTCAGGCGACACAACATCTCCTTCTAAGTAGATCTTATCCACCCACTCAAACCATCGAGAACCCCACCTATATATTTGATCAAAGACTCCGAAGTATCCTCATAACTATAGCCTTCAAACACAACCTCATAGTCTCCATCCAATAGCTCTCTACAACTATTTAGAGAGCCTCTAATAACAACCTTTCCACGAATACTCTACAATCATCGCTATCTCTATCCAATTACAGGCACTCTTCTAGAGGTAAAGCCTGCAGAGCCGGAGATCCCGGGTTCAAATCCCGGCGGGCCCGCTGAGTCATGCTTGTTAACTTCTAAAGTTTCAATTTCACATGATAATGTGAACAACGTATAG
>Ga0081473_123023_pt1 | contig 11980 bp, 8 predicted proteins | sample CisSprmetagenome_FD_70977 | JGI IMG/M metagenome (GOLD analysis project Ga0081473, IMG submission 70977) | Hypoxic/sulfidic aquatic microbial communities from Cistern Spring, Yellowstone National Park, USA v2 (version 2) | ecosystem: Environmental > Aquatic > Thermal springs > Hot (42-90C) >... | reverse complement strand
AGTGATATTCTAAGCTCTGGGACTCCCATCTTCCTAAGGTTGTTAAGCTCTTGTTCAAGTCCTGTGTCATCAAGGATCCCATAGGCGTAGGCATTGATCAGCTCGTTCATGTAGCTACGGATCTCTGGATACGCCTGATAGCTCATTATATATTCTTTCCACATCTGTTTCAAAAGATCTTTTGTAGCCTGATCAACTGGTAGAGCGTCTATCATCTTCACAACTCTCGTGTAGGCAAGATCAACAGCTTTATCTGTGTATCTACTCATCCCAGCTAGTCGTCCTGGAGATCCTATAGCATTGTTGAATGCTATTCTCACTTGTTCTGCTGATATAGTCTTCTGAATAATTATTCTCTCAAGATCTTCATACCCGTATGACTTTAATATCTCGAATACAGGATCAAGCTGTTTCATATCTATTATAAACTCTTGTGTAAGTCTGAACATGGCATTAGCATATCTTCTTACTTCATCAACAAGAGGTCTAAGATATATATATTTCGTCCACATATATGCCCACACACCAGAGATTTTTCTTGCTCTGAGAACTTGATCTATGTAGTTTCTCACTTCTGGTATATACTCAGACATTGATGCTAATGTTGATGGTGTAGGTATATATTCTTTTGCGTTTTCTATTAGAAGCTCTAGGTCTGCTCTCATCTTTATAATATCTATCTCTCTATCTATGAATCCAAATTCTTTAGCTTTAGCAAGTATATCGTTAAACATCTTCTCGTCTATAACTCCAAGTCTGAATCCTCTTAATGCTGTGTTTATAACAGTCTTATAATCTGATTTGACAGGCTTGACAGTTATATATCTGATCCATATCGAGATCCATTCGCTCGGGACTCTTCTCTTTGTTAATGTCTCTACTACAAGCTCCACAGGTATATTAACATATTCTGATAATGTAGCTAATGTAGATGGTGTAGGAAGCCATATTTTACTTTCATCTACTAGTGTCTCTAGTTCTAAGACAAGATCTCTTATTGTAAGCTCTTCATCTGTAACTCCATACGCTTTGACAATACTGATTATCTTATCCTCAAGCTCCTTAGTTATAGATATATATCTCTTAGCTCTGTAGAGAGCGTTCACAAGGATCCTTATCTCATCAGCTAGAGGCTTTATCTTAGCATATTTCTCAACAACAGGTCTAAACAGCGGATCTACTCTATAATACTTCATAAGATCCACAGCCTCAGGGACATACTCGATCATTGATATTAATGTTAGTAGTGTAGGTCTCCAGTTTTTAGCTTCATCTATCATAAGCTCTATCTCTGATCTCATCTGTATAAGTGATATCTCTCTACTTGTGAATCCATATTCAAATGCGATCTTAATCATCTTTTCATAATCATCTTTTGACACAACTCCATATCTAATCGCTTTCAACATTGTTGTTAAAACTGATTTGAAGTCTGATTTGATAGGTTTCATGCTTATGTATCTTCTCCAAAGATCTTTATACTCGTCTGGGACATTGTATTTAGCTAAAACATCATCAATCACTTTAGTATCTATATCTAGATACTCTGAGAATGATGCTAATTGAGATGGTGATGGGATGCTCTCTTTCTTTATAATGTTCATCAATGCCTCTACAAGCTCTTTATAAGCATTTACCTCTATATCAGTCATATAAGCATATTTCGATACTACATCAATAAACTTCTGTATGTCACTTGTTGATACATATCCATATGCTACTCGATACAAAATCCATCCTGATACTCTCATCCACCAAGATCTGATCCTCTCTTTAGCTTCAATGTCTTGAGCTAGTTTCTGTAGCTCGATCCACAGCGTCATGTATTTCTCATCAATGTTTATGCTCATCTCGACTCCTGTGATCTTTTTAGTAAGCTCTCTATAGTGTGCGTCTAAAACACTTACAAGTGTCTTAAGTCTCTCTTTAGCATCATCAACTGAGATCGCTAGTGTTCTTATTCCAGATCTTATGTATGAATAGATCTCTCTGAAAACATCCATCACTCTGTCGATAGCCATTCTCAGTTGTAACAGTCTTCTCTCGTGAGGCATCCATCTCACAGGCAGATTGATCCATCCAGTTGTCCAGATCTTCTTGGCAGGATCCAAATAGCCTACTAGATACGATACTGTTAATAGTCCTGAGAGATATTTTTCAGCGTCATCAACTGTTATAAGTCCTTCTTTGAATAGATTCAGCCAACCGGTTCTGAGTAGTGTCATCTCGTCTGATATCACCATGATGTTTTCAGCAACAGTTGTGATCGGGATCCACGCTGGGTGAAGTCCTGTTGCTTGTAGAAGCTTAGAGAACCATCTCAGATCTACTTGTATAGGTGTTGCGGGAGACATGTCCATCAGCTGGGGCACTATCTCGACTAGCGGGGCATAGCTTTCGAATTTCACTCCAAGCTTATCAAATCTTTCTCCCATCATCTGAAAGATCCCGAATCTAGACATCCATCTCATATCGATCTTCCCAGGTATATCAGCCGATACATCTATCATAAGCCATGAGTCTGCTGTCCATCCACCTAATTTACTAATGATCTCTCTACCAATGTTGATCCCATACATTGTTGTGTTCTCTGTGAACCATGAGAAGTTAGAATACTCGATCCATTTGAAATATGTGTTTAACGCTGTCTCAAATGCTTTCAGCTGTTCTGATCCTTGTATAGCTTTTTGAATATCGAGTGGAGAAATCGGCTTTCCTGCTTTAATCTCTTCAGCTTCTCTATCAAATACATATTTAATCGTGTCTGGAGCTTTGAACCACAGCATTCCAGCTACTGCTCTCATATAGAACTGCCACAGCTTTTCAAATGATGGATATTTGAATGTTAGTAGATATGTCATTGTAGTAAGATCTTCGTTCCATCCTCTGATCCATCCTATCTGTTTCATGACATCTACTCCTGGGAATATGTCTCTCTGAGTCATTCTTGCAAGTTCTGAGTGTGTAGGAAGCTCGAACAACGGGCTTATAAAGATCTTTCTTGAGGCTCCGAATCGATCTATAAACTCTACTGATAAAGCTTCTGGTTTTGATGTTATAAAGTCTATATACCACTTTGGAAGACCGTATATAGTTAGATATACTTTTATTGTTGAGAGGATCTTTTCAAGCTCTTCTGTTTTTAATGTTCTCGATATAGGATCATATGCTAACACTAATGATCTTCTGCCATACTCAAATAGCTCTGTCTCACTCAGAGGCTTTAGAAACATGTTTATCTTAGCTTTGTCAAGAACCTCTTTTGGAAATAGATCTGCAATGATATCTTTGATCTTTTTGTCATAGTATGACACTACACGAGGTATATACAACTGCTGTAGATTAACCATAAACATATTCGCTATAGCCATTGAAGATCCTAATGCGTATCCTGTAAAGTAAGTCTCTAAGCCTCTCACATACGCATCTATAAACTCTTTCACTTTAATGGTGAAGCTTATTCCACCAGCTTTTGATCCAGCGACCTCAGGCTCTATTGTTAGACTTAAGTCTCCGAATGTCCCTACGATACCTCGTAATAACAATGGTATTATAGTTAGCTCCCAAAATGGATATACCAATGATCCACCTACGATCCATAGGTTTTCAGCTACTCCACGTTCTTTTCTCAATGCTTCCTGAAAGATCTTTTCAACTTCCTCTGCAGTCTCGAGAGTAGGTATATATATGAATGGTGATCCTGATTTGAACCATCTCAATATAAATGTTTTAGCCCACTCTTTGACTCCTTGGATCATTTCAAAAAGTCCTTCTGAAACCTTCTTACTGAGATCAACTATACGATCTTTAATCCAGTTAGCTCCCTCAACAAGCCGATCCCATATCCATGACAATCCCTTGTAGATCAACTCTCCAAATGTTTTTAGTCCCTCATAGATCTTTTCACCTAAAAACGTTAATCCTTCAATGAGTGGAGTCAAAATTCTTTTTCTAATGTAGCCCAAAGGATCTTTTATAAATTCTTGTATCTCATCATATAATGTAGCGAAAAAGTTTTTCACTTTCTCAAATTCTTTTCCAAGTAAACCTGGGAGATTCAGAATCGCATTTATAAATCCCATGAATGCAGCTCCTACTTGTTTTATCACATTTGTTACGTTTTCAAACCATTCTCTTGCTCCCTCTGAGAATGATCCTAAGAATTTAGTGAACTCATTAAATTTAGTTACTATCAGTTCTGCTAATCCACCTACTCCTTTCTCAACATCTCCTATGAATCCTTTTATTCTATCTGCTACATCTGTTAATGCTTTTCCAAGATCATCACCAAATTTAGAGACTCTTCTAGTAAGCTCTTCAAAAGCTCCTGTCAATGCTTTGACTATCTCAGATACTACTTTAGATATCATGTCTGGTAGTTTTGTTATTGTATCAATAAACCATGTGAATCCACCTTTGATCTTATCAACAAGATCTCCAAAGAATCTTGCCACCGTATCTACAAAGGATCTTATCATATCAGGGATCTTAGCGACTTGATCGATAAACCATACGAATCCACTACGGATCCTATCGGCTAGGTCTCCAAAGATCTTTGCTATCGTGTCTATAAAAGATCTTATCATATCAGGTATTTTAGACACTTGTTCTATAAACCATGTGAATCCACCTTTGATTCTATCGGCTAAATCACCAAAAATTTTTGAAGCTGTGTCTATAAAAGATCTTATTACATCAGGAAGTTTCGCAACCTGTTCTATAAACCATGAGAATCCTGTTTTTATCTTATCAGCTAAATCGCTGAATATTGATGACACTCTACTCACAAGATCTTTTATAAGATCTGGTGTCTTAGATACTTGTTCTATAAACCATGACAATCCGCTTTTGATCTTATCAGCAAGATCAGAGAATGTTGAGACTACTCTATCAACAAGATTTCTCACAAGATCTGGGATTTTAACTACCTGATCGATAAACCATGAGAATCCACTTCTGATCTTATCAGCAAGGTCTGAGAATACTGATGTTATAACTGATGATGCGCTTCTAATCATGTCTCCTAATGTTGTTATTCCACTTTTGATCGCATCAGATACTTGTGATGCTAATGTTGATAATCCTGATGCAACATCTTTTAGTAATGATGATGCTTTCTCTCCTACACTTTTCAGTATATCAGCTACTGCCCCAGGGATCTTTGTTATGTTATCCCATATTGTTGAGAACAATATATATACAATGTTTTGTAGAGATGGAAGTATCGATGCGATCCAGTTCAAAACGTTTTGGATCGGCGTGATGACAACACTATTAATGATATCTGCAAGTCTCGATAAAGCCCCAGGGATCACTGACACAATATTCAGAATAGTTGATACTGTATCGGAGATAGGCTTGGCAATACTTTCATAAGCCTTCTTTATCGTATCTACAAAACCTTGTAAAACAGATGCTAACCAATCCTTCAGCTGTCCGATCGGATCTGTTATTCCTAAGACGCTTGATGTAACAAGATCCCAATCGATATTGTCAAGATCCTCAAGCTTCAAAACAGATGTAGAGTATTGTGTTATAGAAAAAGAAAACTCTTGATCAACAGCAGAAGACAAATCAATATCAAGTAGAAGACTAACATCTATGTCCTCAAGAAATTTTTCATCAAAAGGATCTTTAATGGGATCCTTCATGTCTCACACCTGCCTGACCACAAATTTGTGTCCAAGGACACACACTCTTCAGAATGTTAATGAGTATCGATCTCTAACAGTTTTTATTCTGAAAGCTCTATAAAATCTGTTAGCCCATTCTTCTGCTAGTTCATCAAGCTCCTCAGGATCTTTGGTGGGATATTTCTCCATGAGGACGTCTAGACAGAATTGTTTAAGCATTTTCATAAGCTTGTTCTCATCTATTTTTCCTGATCTATATGTATCTTGAAATAATGATAATGTAGCTATTATATCTGCTCTCGTTCTTGCATCTGTTATTCCATCTAGAAACTCTAATACAAGCTCTTGATATGTTTTACTCACGTTATCACCATATATATTATTGTTTCAAAAGTTATTTGAATTCTTCCTCAAGGATCTTTACTAACGCTCTCAATAACAAATCTTCTTTCTTCACTCCATATTTCTTCTCGATCTCTTCAAGCTTGATCATTGTTTTCTCTGGTATCTGTATACATATCTGATAGAATGGCATCTATCTCCCCAGATTCTGCTTTTAATTCTCCAAGTAATATCTTTTTCAATGCTTTGATCCTCAGTCTTGTCCCTGTGTATCTCTCTCTAAGTTTTCTTCTCATTATCTCACGGATCTTCTCGATCGTTTCTGGAGGGATCCATACTCGAGCGTGTATTTCTCCACCATATCCTTTCATACTTGTGTTTATCTCTATCTGTATAGGGATCTTCATTTTTCTAAACATCCATCGTTGGGTCGAGTAGAGGAAATTTGTAGCTAATTTCACAGCCATTGATGCGTAGTGTTGTATAAGCTCTTCTGTCATTTGATCAATGAATTTGTTTATATAATCATCTTGATCTAGAACGATCTCTTCTTTAGAAATCTCTTTTGTAAGCTCTTCTCTTACTTCTTTATCGATTTGTTTTCTTATTGTCATAAGCTTTTCCATAGATAATATGTCTCATAATTACTATATTAACATTCTTTCGAGAAGTTATTTCATATAACATCTTTAGACAAAGTTTTCTCGAGAAGAATCTATTAATCGAGTGATAGTATGCCTCTGTATCACACAGGACAGATGAGATTTAAGAAATATAGCGTGAAGCTTGATCCAACGACAATAGGAGCAAGATTTACACAAGTGAGAGATGTAGCTTTAGAAAGGGCTCAGGAAGGATTGATAACATGGGCAAGCGTTCAGGAGCTTGTTAGACCAATACTTGATAAGTATGGTGTGAACGGCCCTGATCGAGCTAAATATTTAGGTTTTGCTAACAAGCTGCTTAAACATATAAGTAGAGCTACTGGTGATTCAGCAACAGCTTTAGCAAGTGGATTGAAGAGCTTCTATGTAACAGCTTTCAAAGCAGACCCAGCAATATTGGACGAGATCATTCAAGTAGTCGCTGGATGGGTAGCTCCATACTAACGATAACATAAACATTTTTTTTGTAAAAAATATTCTTTTTTTCTTTTTCATCTATTTTTTTATTTGGATGCACATATGATTATGATCATGACTTCTAACAGAGCTGTCTCTCTACAGAATGTTGCTATTGATATTGTGAAAGTAGCTAACGTGTATAATATCGAGGCTACATGGATCGATAGGATGATCCCTTCTTTTCAGCTTAGAAGAAACAATGAGATGGCTATAATAGTCATGGCTGTAGATCCTCTCATAGCCTCTCCATGGATCCTTCTAGCTCGAGATCTTAATCATGCTGGTGTGAAAAACGTTTTCTACGGTCCTACAGAAGGGAGATTGAATAGAAGATACGTCTATGACTGGATGAGAGAAGTAAACTTTATAGCTGTATCTAACTATGTTAGAGACAAGCTTATAGAGGCAGGTCTGAAAGTTATTGATGTTGTCCACCACGGGATCGATATTGAGACAATTGTTCAAGTGAAAAACATGAAGAACTTAGGATTAGGATATCTTAGTAGCATCGGCTTAGATCCTGAGAGACATGTGATTGTTACAACAATAGCTAACTCTCATCCTCGAAAAGGATTGGCTTGGCTTGACAAAATTATTTCAGAGATAGAGAAGAGAGACTCCTCGATAAAATTTCTTGTTATAACAGAAGAAAAAGGATTAAATTACTTTAAGAAACATGACAATCTTGTTCTCAAAACAGACTTTGGAAAGCTTCCTCGAAACACTATTCTATCTGTAATAGCTAACTCTCACATCCTTGCGATCCCATCGCTTTCGGAAGGATTCGGTCTTCCAGTTCTCGAGGCAATGGCACTTGGGACACCTGTTGTTCACACAAGTCTTCCGCCTCTACTAGAGTTCTCAACAGGTTTTGTTGTCCCAGCAAGACAGATCTCTATATACGATCGTTTTGACGTAGGATCCTCAGGGATCTTTTTTGAACAACATCTTTATGATGTCAATGAATTTGCTGATGTGATTCTCCAGGTTATAGACATGTATAGAAACAAAAGAGAAGCATTGATCGATTGGAGAGCTAAAAGTTTTGAGGTTGCATATAAAATGAATATATACTCTATGTATAAAAAGCTTCTTAAACATCTAGTATCAATAGATTATGAAGACTACACACCTAAGATCCCTTCTATCGACTTCACAGATCTTCCTAAAATCCCTATATCGGATCTCCCTAAAATGATCTCTACAGATCTCCCTAAGACATCTGTTTCTTCTCAACAAGATGTATCTGATGAGATCTCTGAGGAGCTTCTCAAAGAACTTGATAAGCTTAAAGAGAGTGCCAGGCTCACAAAACCATTGAGATACCCAGGTGGCGACTGGTATATAAAAGATGAGATAATAGATCTTCTCGTTAAATCAAGATCAAAAGTATTGGTGGAGGTTTTCGGAGGCTCTGGTGTCATATCTATGTATGCTCCTCGAGATGTCTTCAAGATAATTGTTTATAACGATATCGATAGTCTTCTCACAAATTTCTTTATTGTTTTAAAAGAGAGACCTAGAGATCTACAGAAGAGACTTGTTTTGACACCTGTGTCTCGAGATGTTATAAGAAGATATGTTGAGCTTTACAACTCTGGAGAGATCCACAAGCTAGATCCTGTTGAGAAGGCTGCAGCTATTTTTCTATTGACTAGAGCGACTTTTGACGCTAGAAGAGAGACTTTTCAGACTGATGTATCAAAGTCTTTAGCTAAAAATGTTAAAAGACATGTTGCTTTACTAACTGAGTATTCAAAGATGTGGCAAGATGTGACTATTGAGAATCTTGATTTTCGAGAGCTTATCAAGAAATATGATAGAGACTATACTGTTTTCTATTGTGATCCACCTTTCTTATTATCATCTCGAGAAGGACGTAGCAGATATTACAAATATCTCTTTAAAGAACAAGACATGAGAGATCTTCTGGACATGTTAGAGAAGATAAAAGGAAGATTCGTTCTTAAGCTTCCTGAGGATCATATGAAGATTGATTTTATGAAAGAGTGGATCGAGAGAAACAAGTATAATGTAAAGACTGTTGAACATGTTCTTCTTATGAAAAGTGTTGTTGGTGGAGAAAGAGAGAGACAAAAGACATTATTAATCTATAACTACAGTATATAATTGTGAGAATATGAGTTCTAAGCTTTCTGAGTTGATTAAAGAGCTTGATAGACAGAAACAGATGTATCATGAGAAGCTTCTGAGTGTTGATGGTGAGTTCTCTCTCATGTTAAGATCTTTTCAGATATACGATCTTATGGTTGACATCTCTAATCTTCTTATTCCAGAGTTCTTCATGTCATCACTAATAGGATCTTTAACATTCAGCTTAGATCTTTCAGAGCTTGAGCCTTTAAATCTCGAATTTGATTTTAGATTTCCTACTTTAGATGAGTGGACGAATGGTGTCAGCATTGTGATTGAAAAGATCGTTCCAGACTATGTTTATTCTCTGAATGATTTTATAATGCGAAACATAAAGGATCTTTATCAAGGAGATATATTCAGATCGCTTGTCTCTAAATGTATATATGGAAGATCTTTCTATGGAAAATGTTATGCGGATCCTCAATCTGTCAGAGAGTTTCTTAGAGCGTCTCTATACAAGATCTTTAATAAACACTATACTTATACTCAGAGAAGACTTGCTTTAGATTCTCTTGCTGAAACTCTCGAGTTTAATACTAGTCTTGTTAGAATGCTTCATGACAAGATCTCTATGACAATAACTTTACAGACTGAATGTTTCACACTTGGATACTCAGTATTGTCAAAATCAAGACTTTGTCAATCTACTCATCACAGTCCACAGCTAGGGATCCTCCCGTATATCAATTATGATGGAAATGTTGTTGAAGCTCAAATAACGAAACTTGCAGACGCTCAATTCGGCTTCATCTTAGGTGTTTCAGTCTTAGGCTTCTCATATCTAATGCCTCGAGAAGACATCTACAAATCTGTTTTCAAAGAGCTTGTGAAAGGATCTTTCGTATACGGATCTCCAGAAGTTTTTGATGCTCTCAAAGAGAAGCTCGATAGATTCAGAAGAAGGATCTCTATAACACCACAGGCATTCTCAAATTATCTGAGAGGAGACGAGGCAGCTGATTATCACAAAGCTGATAGAACAGAGATCTGGGGAGAGCTTATGAGCATGAGATACACAGCAGAAGCTTATGTAGATGTCTTCTTAAGATCTATGATGCCTGACCTAGATCTTTTCACAAGAAGAAAATATATAACAGCAGCTCTACAGCTGATCGGTCATGTAGGAAAGAGACACAAATGGGGCTTCAATGTGTATAAAACACTTGAAGAGGAAGATCTTAAGAGACAATGGATAAGTTACTGGAAAGAACAGGGATTAGATCCCGCAATACTCGAAAGCTTATATGAGAACATGAAGACATGGCTCCCAGACTTCATCAAAAGAAAGCTTGATCTAGGAAGAAAACTCAGACTAGAGAGACTAAAGATCCCTCTGGATTAGAAAGATCCCTACACCATTTATAAACCTCGATCATTCTCAAGGGAGTTAAGTTTATAAGCTTCCTAACACAATATTATAATGACAAAGGTGAATAATATGAAAAGGGATCTGTATCATGAAAAGTTTCTTGATGTAATGACAGAGTGGATAGGATCAAAAGAAAATCGTGTTGAAGGTAAATATTATGTTCTTACGCTTAAAGATGAAAGGTTTATCAGACCTCCTAAAGCTACAGTAACTATAGGAATTTGGTCTATAAGAGATATAGTAGTGAGATTAATGATACGGCTGTCATATTTCTACAAGTATCCATATTCACTTGATGCTGTAATGAGGAAACTTGAGGTTTTGAAAGACAAAGTGTTTTATGTAGCACCATATGCTATTACTGAGGTAATAGCATATGTCCCGTGGAAGAAAGTATTAAGAAAAGATGAGGTAAAAATTGAAAAACTAGATGACATATTTAGATTATTAGATGAGATCTCTAGGTATTTCCCAGATGAAGCAAGAGAAGATCTAGTCAGACTTGTTAATATTGTCAGTTCATATGAAAGCTACGTAGAATACTAATTACATTAAAACAATACTCTTTTTTTGTTTTTCATCTTTTTCTCATATCTTTTTCTTTCTCTCTAAAATCTCTTCATCTATTCACCTTCTGATCCTATTTTTAAACCTAGATCATTTCTTCCACGTAAAGTTTATAAGCTTCCTAACATAATACTATGATGAGGAGAGAGATATGGTAAGTTACAAGCTTGAGTATTTGAAATGTATTGAAGAGAGAGAGAATCTTAAAAAGGAAATCGTGAGACTTGACAAGGAACTGGCGAAAGCATATACCGAGTTAAATGAATGCTTAAGAAAAGATGAGGCTGAAAAAATATTGAAGAAAGCTGAAGAAATAGCTAATGCGAAAGCAGAAGAGATACTGAAAGACGTGAAGATAAGAGATCTGATAGAAGATGAGATAATAAATATCGTTGAAGACGTCTTCAAGGACATGTCTATGTGGATAATAGAGAAAGTGTCGCAAGATATTGCTGAAAGACTTGACGAGATAATAACTAAAGCGATAGAGAAGAGAAAAGATCAAATAAGAAAACAAATTCTTAGAGCATTAAGCGATGTGATACACGGCAAAATAGTGTAAGAAACATATCTCTAGACAATATTCTTTTTTTATTTTTTCAAAGTTTTTTGTTCTCTCTCTTTTTCTCTCTGAAAATCTTTTTATGTCTGCTCATGTTCTGTTATATTTTATTTATATATAGTAAATAGGATATTATGAATTCATATTCTTCTCAATATGCTCATCTTCTGATCCTATTTATAAACCCAGATCATTCTCAAGGGAGTTAAGTTTATAAGCTTTCTAA
>Ga0081473_151005_pt1 | contig 11982 bp, 17 predicted proteins | sample CisSprmetagenome_FD_70977 | JGI IMG/M metagenome (GOLD analysis project Ga0081473, IMG submission 70977) | Hypoxic/sulfidic aquatic microbial communities from Cistern Spring, Yellowstone National Park, USA v2 (version 2) | ecosystem: Environmental > Aquatic > Thermal springs > Hot (42-90C) >... | reverse complement strand
AGCCGCGCCGACTTGGCCCCCAGCTCGGCCCTCACGGACGCCAGCTGGGACTCCAGGATCCCCAGCTTCCCCTCGACGCTCTGGAGCTCCGCCAGGAGGGTCAGGTTGGCGCCGGGGACTTGGAAGACCGCCTTGCTGACCGGGTCGAGGTACCAGCCGGCGGGGACGCGGTTGTAGAAATCTCCTATCGGCGTGGCCACCTTTATGCCGGAGGCGTTGACGAACTCGACCTTGCTAATGAAGTATTCGGGGTAGTAGTACGGCAGCCACCTCAGCCAGAACCACTGGTCGTAGTCTAGGCAGTAGACGTCGGAGACCCATATCTGCGTCGTGAGGTTCAGCACCGTTATGTTTATGGGGGCGACCATGGCGCCGTGCCTGCATATATACCGGATGGAGCCCTCTAGGTCTTCGATGGCGAAGGTGCCCACCTCGGTCGTGAGGGGGTTGGCCACCGTGAGGCCGTACTGGACCACGTAGATGGTGGCCGGCTTGTATTCGCAGGTGTAGCCCGAGCAGACGACCACGTCGTACGTGCCCTTGAACCATATGGGGTAGTTCGCCTTGTACCACGTCACGTTGATGAGCGTCAAGTTCATGGGCACGGCGTACGGCGGATACCAGGCCAGATACCAGCCCGCGGTAGATATGGTGTAGGGGCCATTGCTGCCCAGCCACGCGCCCTGCGTCTGGGCGTGGGCCGCCGCGGCTGTCGCCAGCAGCAGCAGGGCCGGTATGCCGATGGCCGGCAGGCCGATCCTCATGTGGGCTCCTGCCGGGGCCCTAAAAAACCTTATATTGGATTCCGCCGCCTCCCCCTACTCCTCCGCCCTCCTCCTCCTGTATACGACGAGGGCGGCGACCACTCCGGCCAGGGCGGCCAGCAGCACGTACATCAGCGGCGTCGAGCCTACGTCAAGGCCAGGCTGGCTGTTCGACAGCTGGGCCGCCAGCTGGGCCCTCAAGGCCGATATCTGGGAGGCGTATGTGGCGTTGAGGCTGGCCAGCGTCTCGTTCATGGAGGCGAGCCTTGCCCTCAGCTGGTCGTTTTCGGCCCTCAGCTGGGCCAGCTGGGCCTTCAGCAGGCTATTCTCCGCCTGCGCGGCGCGCAGGTTGGCCTGCAGTGCCGCCAGCTCGGACTCCCTCTGCCTCAAGGCCTCCTCCAGGGCCCGCCTCTGCGCATCGAGGCTCGCCGTCTGGGCCTCCAGCTGGGCTACCAGCGAGGCGGCCCGGCTCGCGTTGGCGCCGGCGCCCTCCAGCTCGGCCTCAAGGGCCTTGATCTGGGCCGAAAGCCTATCGACGTAGGCCAACAGCGTTAGGTTGGCGCCGGGGACTTGGAAGACCGTCTTCGTGGCGGGGTCGAGGTACCAGCCGGCGGGGATGTAGCCGGTGAACGTCCCCACAGGGGTCTCAGCGGTCGCGTTGCCGGCGTTGACGAACTCCACGTTGCCGATGTAGGCGGCGAAGCGGAGCGGGAGCCACCTCAGGGGGAGCCACATGGACCCGTCCGAGGAGCAGTAGACGTCGGCGAGCCAGAGCCACCCGCTCTTAGAGATCTGCGTGGCGTTCAGCACGTCCACGGCGACGTACCTGCACTGCGAGTAGAGGTACTGCATAACCGCCCGCGCCTCGGCCGAGGAGCCGTTGAAGGAGAGCCCGGCCTGCTCTATGTAAACCACGCTGTTGTTTACATACGCGGTGAAGCAGGTGGCGTTCAGGGGATACGCCTGTATCAGCCTCGCGTACGGCGGAAGCCAGCTGACGTACGCCAGCGCCGGGACGGCCAGCAGGAGCGCCAGCCATATCGGCCTCATGCCCCCGCGGCAGGCGGGCGGGGAAAAACCTTGCCGGGAAGAGAGGCCGGCGGAGAGTTGCAGAAAGGAGGGAAGGTGCAGAGGAAAGAGAGGAGGGAAAAAGCGGGTGTTTTTCTTACGCTATTCCAACCGTAACCACCCCCTTGGCGATCTGAACCGCCTTGCCGGTCTGCGCGTCTACGGCGTATATGACGTAGGTATACTGGATTCCGGGCTCTAGCTCCGTCCCCGCGTTGAATCTACAGGTGACCGACTGGCCGGCCACCAGCGGTTGACCGTTATATGCTAAATTTGTTGTGCCTGATTGTTGTTGCCCGTTTGGCAGTATGCAGTAGCCATTACTGGCTGGTTTCAAGCTTTGGCCAGACTCGCCGTAGTACAGCAACACGCCGCTCAGCTGTCCGTTCAATACCTCCACGGTCACGTCGAAGCCACCCTTATCGGCGGTGACTATGGCGTTGGCCCTCAGCGCCTGCGCCGCGGCCTTGCCCATGTTCTGGAACGTGAGCAGGCCTATGACCCCCACTATTATGAACGCCGCCGCTATCAGCAACGCCTCGATGGTGGTCATGCCCCTCAGCCCCTTCGACTTCTTCGACCTCTGAGTCATGGCCCGATGGAATGCCTACCGGAAAAACCCTACGTCGGGAGGGGCCCGACTACAGGAGGGGCTACAATACAAGGGATAGGGCCTGCTGCAGCGCCAGGCCGACCGCGCCTCCCAGGAGGGCCGACTTGTGCACCCCCTCGGGCGCCATGAAGATGGCGACGTAGCTGGCGGCTATCAGGGACATGGCCGTGATGAGGAGCGATCTGACCTCCTCGTAGGGGGGCGGGCTGAGGAGGGGCATGTAGCTCACGCTGGACGACAGCTGCCTCGCGGCCGAGGAGACCGCGAAGGCCACCACGACGACGGCCGCTATGAAGAGGGCGAAGAATGCCGCCGCCTGTCTAGTCATCCTCTTGACCGAGGACGACTCCACGTCGATCACGGACTGTATGTACTCGACGGCCTTGGCCGCCGCCGCGCCTCCGGCCTCCACTATGGCGCGGTACATGGCCTTGGCCAGGGCGAAGTACCTGGAGGGTATGAAGTAGCCGTAGGCGATCTTGGCGGCCACCCTGTACCTGCCAATGAGGCGCCCCAGGATCAGCTCGGGCGGGGCGCCCTCCTTGAGCATGGCGGCGGTTGACCGGAGCATCGGCGGGACCTCCCGCCTTATGCCGAACCACCAGAGGCGGTCCTTGAGGTACAGCCAGAGGTATGTAATAGCGCCGAATACCGCAAATGCCGCCGGGGCGTTGAACAAGCCAGCCACGGCGGCGGCGGCCAAGCCCAGCGGGATGGACCACTCATATGTCCTCCACAGGTTCAGGTCGATGGGCGACGCGATCAGCGCCACGGCGGCCATGGCGGCGGTCATGCCGAAGATGAGGGCCAGGAGGAGGGCGGGATCTACGTCGAAGATCCCGATGGCCCAGAGGAAGAGGAGGAACAGGGGGAGCAGGAATATCGCCCCCAGCGACGACGCGACGGACTCGTACAGCCTCGCCTTGGCCTCGGTCTTGGCCACGGCGATGGACTTAACGGACTCCAGGAAGGAGTGGACGAGGATCTGCCTGTCCACGCCGGCCTCCTCCTGGGCCAGGGCGTAGCCGAACTGCCTGGCCGCCTCCTCCCTGTCCTCTATGAACTGGGAGGAGGGCGTCGGCATGAGCGAGGCCACGAAGAGCCTCCTGGACTCAACCTCGTCGAGCTCGGCCGTGTTGAAGGAGGCGTACTTGAGCGCCTCGTTGCCCGACGTCACGCCGAGGTACGTGGCGAATATGGGGGCTGTGGATATGTAGAAGTCCTCCCTCCTCATGGGCGGGGGAGGGGGGCGGAGGAAAAACCTTAGATCAAGTTGCTCAGCACCTCCCTTATGTGGGACAGCTTGCCGGCCCTTTCGACGGCCGCCGGCAGCTCCCCCACGGCCTCGGCCGGGGAGGCGCCGGAGGCCACGCGGCGGATGACGTAGTCCACGGCCATGTCCAGGTGCCTGTTCAGGTCGAGGGCCCTCGCGACGGCCCGCCAGTCCTCGGCCTCAAGCCATACGCCGTGCTTCGCCAGCCTGAGGACGGCCTTGAGGAGCCTCCTCTCGCCCACCCCGAGCTCCTTGGCCAGCTCCTCTATCCACCTGGCCGTGCTCAGCGTCAGGCCGTGCTTAAGCGCGGCCCTCTCGATCACAAGCCTCAGCGGAGGAGGCGGGGAAAAACCTTACTGCCCCATGCAGTTTAAGCTAGGCGTAGCCGAACTTCCTCGCCTCCTCCTCCACGGTGGCCTTGAAGTCGATCCTGGACCAAAGCGCCTCCACGATGGCCCTCCTCGCCGCGGCCGGGTCCTCCACCTCCGCGGCCTTGGCGAGGGCCTCGGCCCTCAGCGCGAGCTCCTTCCTCAGATCCGTTTCGTAGACCTCCCTCACGTACTCGGCGAGCCTCGGCGCGATCTCCGAGGCGTCGGCTACCTCCACCTCCCTGCCCTTCGCGACGACGGCCTTGACCTCCTTGACGTAGCGCGTCCCCCCTGCGGCGGACAGCTGGATTATGAGCGTCCCGTCCAGCCCCTCGGGCGGCGCCTCGGCCTCCTTTATCCTGAGGAGGACGTCCTTGACGGCGTCGGCGTGCATGGTGGTGAGGGCGCCGTGCCCCGTCAGCTTGTAGTTCACCAGCGTCCTGATCTCTTGGGGAGTCCTCGCCTCGGCAAGCGCGACGAGGGTGTGGACGGTGCCGTAGCGGAGGGCCTGGTCCAGGGCCATCCACAGCTTGTCCTCGGAGGGCACCGATATGTGGAGAATCTGGCCCTCCAGAGGAGCCCATATCTCCCGGGCGCCCCTCTCCACGACCACCACCTGCGTCCAGGGCGGGGTGAGGTAGAGCAGCTGGTTCAGCTGGGTGGTCTTGCCCGAGCCCATGGCTCCCGAGAACACCACGGAGCCCCGCGTCTCGACGACGAGGGAGGCGAGCGCCAGCACCTCGAGCCCCTCCGGGCTGTAGCGTATGCCGTACGTTTCGCCCTCGGCCGCCTTCGCTACTGGCCTCGCCGTGTAGGGCCTCAGGAGGGCCTTGGAGGGCTTGGGGTACTCGGAGGTCTTCCTCACGTTCACGTTGTATTCGAGGAGGTCTGCGGCTATCCTGGCCTTGTACACCTGATCCTCCCGCGTAAGCATCGGCCTGTCCATAGTCAACGACGGCAACAACTGCTTGACGACGACGTACATGAGGGGCTCCGGGATGACGATGTTGGTGGGGAGCCGGAGCTCGTTCCTCACCGCGATGACGCGGCGGTAGCGGCCCAGCTCCACCGTCTGGAACCGGATGTAGTCCAGCTGCTCCTTGAGGTTCTTCGGTATGAAGGTGTACTTCGCGGCGGGCGCCACGGGCTGGGGGATCGCGATCTCGGTCAGCATGGGGTCCCTCATGAGGGCCTCAAGCGCCCCGTAGCCCATGTAGTCCCTGGCCCCGGACCACCTGTCCAGGAGGTAGTGGACGACGTCGCGGTGGTCCTTGTAGAGGGACCAGATGGCCTTATCTCTGAGGCCCTCCGAGACGGATTTCACGAGCTTGGGGTACTCCCTCTCGTCGGGAGGCACGGCGCCTCTGAACATTATCAGCAGAAGGGCCGTCTGGAGGTCGTCGGGGAGCTCCGGGTCCATGACGACGTACATCAAGTCTTCGGTGATGCACACGTCCGTCCTCACGCCCCTATCCACGATCACGCCCTCCCTCCTCAGCCAGCAGCGGGCGCGGAGCGCGGCGTCGGCGTGGGCGTAGATCATGCGGTTTTTATTCTGGTGATTACGTTGTCTATGGCCTTTTTGTTGTCCCTGTCCCGCAGTACGGCGTTGGCTATGCTTTCGCCGTAGTACTCGGGGATCTTGACGCGTTTGAGCACCACAGGCGCAATCTTCTTCGCCATCTTGAGCTCCTCCTTCTCGACCATGTTGGCCACCACAAGCGAGGCGTACGCCATATACCTCCTGTACTGCTCGGCCTTGACGTCGGAGATCCTAGAGACGAGCCTCCTGTCCGATATAAATATCGTGAAGACCCCCATGGGCTGGAGCTTGGAGAGGAGGTTCAGGCCGAGCGCGGCCGGGACGTCGAACACCACCGTGTCGATGGGCATCCTGAGGGACGCCACGTACTTCGGCATGGCCTCGACCCACTCCAGGAGGGCCTCCTGGAACTCCGCGGCGACCTCCTCGCCGTGTTTTTGATAGAGCTCCACGGCCTCGTAGCCGGGCATGACGTAGAGCATGGGGTTGACGCGGTGTATATAGGGCCGGAGGCCCTCCTCCATGAACGGCGCGAGCCAGCCGGGCTTCCGGGGAGCCCGAAACAGCTGAGAAATGTCGGCCTTCTCCCAGTCCGCGTCTACGATAAGCGTGTAGCCCTTGGCCACCGACAGGACCGAGGCCAGCGTTGTCTTCCCCACGCCGCCGTCGAGGGACGACATGAGGACTATCTTGACGGGCCTCATAGCCGCATGGGCCGGGAGCCGGATAAACCCTAGCCCCGCCTTCTCAGTATCTCCACCCAGGCGTTGCCGCCGACGATCTGGGGCGGATGCTGAGGCGGCCTCTGCGCCTCCGCCGGCTCCCTCCGGGCCTCCTTCTGGAGGCACTGCCCGAGGAGCGCCTCTATGTTGGCCAGCCTCTCCTCTACGCCTCTCCACGCCTCCCCCTGTCTGAGGAGGCGCCTCAACGCCTCCTCCACGAGGGCCGAGAGCGGCACGCCGAGCCTGGCCGCCGCCTCCTCGGCCTCGGCCAGGAGGGAGAGGCGTCGATGGTGACGCACTGGTCTTTTTCACGTATGCGGACTAGACCACTGGGGATAAACCCAGCCGCAATACACCACGCCGTGTCCACAATGCGGCGCAATGCGGATCAGCGGATCTGCATTACAACGGCGCAATGCGCCATGCCGCATGTATATTGTAAATAGGCGATGCCGCAATGCGGGACGCCGCATCCACATTGTAGAGAGCGGATTCGCAATATAGAGCGCCGTATCTACATTACATCGCAATGTAGATACGGCGGGGGGTATTGCGGCTATGCCCAGCGGCTTCCGCGGACGCCGCCAGTCCTACTGGCCCTCCGCTGCGTCAGGGTCCATCAGGATGTGGAAGGCGGCCAGGATGAGCTGGTAGCCGTATGCCTTGTCGTCTCTGTAGAAGATCTCGGCCCTCTCCCAGACGCGGCGCAGGGCCTCTTGCGGCACATCGCGGAGGGCCCCGGCGAGCTCCTCAAGGGAGTGCTCCCTCTCCGGCTCCACCCCCTCCACGACCCTCCAGAGGGGGTTTTGGGGTTTCCCTATACGCCTTGGAGACCCAGCCGCAGAGGGCCAAGGCCAGAAGCCTCCCGTCGAGACGCTTGGGGCGCCGGTACGTCCGCAGATACGCATGGGCTAAGGCGGCGGCCACGACATCGAGCCAGTGGGGGCGCGGCCCCAGCTTCCTCCTCAACAGGGCCAGCGCCGGCCCCTGCCTGGGCCCCAGCCCCAGCGCCTCCAGCGGCACCCTCTCGCCCATTACCCTCAAGGCCTCCCTCGCGCCGCCGGCCCGCGCGGCGTAGAGGAAGAGGGCCTCCAGCACCTCGGCGAATCCGCAGGGAGGGCCGCCGCAGAGGACGTAGTACGTCGAAAAGGCCGAGGCGAGCCTGGACAGCTCCGCGCACGCCGCCTTGACCGCAGGAGGGATATCCGCTGAACGCAGGGAGGACCTCTTGATAAAGCCAGCGGTAACGGCATATATTATCAGGCCGGCTTCAGCAACTTGACGAGTCTGTCGGCCAGCTCAGCCAGTATGGCCTCCTCGGGAGCCGTCTCGCCGAGCTTCCTCCTCAAGTCGGCGGCCAGCTCGCCCGCCTTTTTCATCAGGCTGTTTATAGCCCCGTTTCTATTTTCGAAGTCGGCCGTGAGCTCCTCGACGGCGCGGCGGACGAAGTCAGGCCTCGGGCTCACACCCATGCCTCTAGGCATATACCTGATGAACGCCGCGTGGATGCAGAGGTCGGGGTACGTCCTCAACACCTCCGGGGACTTGCACTCCCTCAAGACGTCCTCGGCGAAGTCGCGGATAGAGGCAAACGGCCTGGGCTCAGACATGGAGACAGGCCCTGAGCCTCTCCACGGCCTCCCTCTCCAGACAGCGCTCGGCGGCCTTCAGCAGTGCGGCCACGGCGGCTGGATCCAGGCCGCCCCGCGTCCCTCCCTCCGGCCCCTGGCTGGCGCCCCCGTCTGCGGGCTCCCGGGGCCCGTCGGCGTGGAGGATCCGCCCAGATGCGCCGCCCTCCCTCGCGCCGAAGCCCGCACCCCTCGCGGACTTTCCGTCCGCCTCCTCGGCGTTTGAGGCCGTTCGCCCGCCCGCCGCGCCGCCAGCCGCCTCCGCCTTGCCCGCGATTTCCGACTTGGCCGCCTCCACCATCCTCCTCCAGACCTCCTGCGGCTCGCACTCGACCCTGACCTCGTCGCAGATGCCCGCGAGGCGCAGGACCTCGGCGCGGAAGCTGACCCAGGGCAGATGCCTGGTCCTGGCCACGAACTTGACTATGGCGTTGAGGCCGTCCCTCAGAGGCTCCGCCTCCACGACGAAGGTGACCGCCCTGCAGATCCCCTCCAGCTCGGGCGTCCACGCGACGTCGCCGAAGATGTAGTATAGCCCGTTGCGGTCGGCCGCCGCGATGTAGACCAGGGGAAGGCCCTGCCTGCACGCAGCCTCGGCGTGGCTGGGGGGATGCATGTCCTTAAGCGCGTATATGCCCTGCGGGGGAGGCCCCCAGCGCTCGGTCCAGACGGCGCCCCGTACCGCGAGCCACCGCCTAACCGCCTCTACATTGGTCAAAACTTCTGCGGTCATGCTCTGGCTGAGTATAGGCAGTTTAAGCGCCGCCTATTTTGCCTACAGCCCGCCGAGGCCTCCACGCAATCCTTCATAAGTCTGTCCAGGGAGGATCTGGGGATGAACCTGTCGAGTATTAAATCAATGTGGGGCATCCTGGCGTGGTCTAGCCAGTAGAGCCACTCGGCGAGAGGGGCGTTGCGCCTGCCCCTGCTCCTCGTGTTGGCCACCCAGACGTAGCCCCGTGCCGCCAGGCCTCTGAGACGGGGCGGAAAAACCATGGAGATGTAGTAGTGGGGGTCCACGGCCGTGGGTATCTCGGGGATGTATCTAAGGAGGGTAGCGGCGTTTCTCTGCCAGTTCCGCTTGGTGTCGTCGAAGGGAAGGAGCAGGTAGGCCGGGGAGATCCTTATGTCCACGTCCAGCTCGGCGCCCACGTCCACCCGGGGGAAGGGGGTCCTGGCGCCCATGCCGATGCGCCGCCGGCGGACGTAGTCCTCCCAGCAGGGGGCGCACTCCCCCTCGAACTCCACGCCGGCCAGCAGAATCCACATGGTGGACGGCGCGCCGAAGCTGTAGTCCACAAGGCCCGGGAGGTCCTTTACTCCCACATCCCTACCCCTCTCAATAAAAGCATCTACGCAACGGCCCAACAGCTCCTCCCAGGCGCGGGGGTCGCGGTGGATCAGTATGGAGGGGTCTACGCCGGGCCTACAGGCCATGGCCCGGGAGGCGCGGCGCCTCGGGGATCCGAAAAAGCGGCAGAGGGGGCCTCCGGCACGCCCTCGGCGCGAGGGCCGGGGCGGCGCCTCTCCGCGACGCGCGCGGCAGGCATATATACGCCCTGGGGGATGTATATACATCCGGCGTAGCCATATATACCTCCCGCCGAGGCGGGACGCGGCCCGGCGCAAGGCCCGAGGAAAGGGCCCGACGCGCGGGCGGCCAAGGCGCAGTCCGGCATCGGGCGGAACGCGCATCCCAACCAAGCGCCCACGCGCCGCTGCGCAGACACGACGGCAGACACGCGCCCCACTAAAAACGCGCTAGCTACGCCCGAAGAAGTGGAGAGACACCTCACAAAAACTTCCCCCACGCGCGGAAAAGTGTAGCGTCCATTATACTTTCAGCGTGGACTCTCCGCTGAGGCCTCGATCACCCGTGGAGATATTAGGCTGGGAGGGGCTGAGTCCGTGTTCGTGCGGCTCGGCGACGTGGTCAGGGCGTTGAGGGCGCTTGAGGCGAGGGGCGGGTCGGCGCGCCTCGCGCTGTTCGAGCGCACGTGGGGCCACTACGCGTACGCCGCCCTGGGCCTGGCGCTGGAGTGGGGGCTGGCTGAGAGGAGGGGCGACGTCTACAGGCTGTCGGGGAGGGGCAGGAGGCTCCTCCGCGAGCTCGACGGATGCCCCGTCGAGGCGAGGGCCGCGAGGGGGAGGCTGCTGCTGGAGACCCCGTTCGGCGAATACGCCGTGGAGCCCACGGCCGGCGGCCTGCTGTCCGTCGCCTACAAGCTGGCCGAGGCATGCCGCGAGAGGCCGCAGGAGGTGCATAGGAGAATCGTGGAGGAGGCCGCGAAGGCGATAGAGAGGGCGCCCGGGCTCGAGAGGTGGCTATACCCGGCGACGAGATGAGGCGGTTTGAGGCCCGCGGCCATGCCCGGCCGCGGGAGGCGCCGCTAGTAGTGGTAGTAGTACAGCTTCAGCAGAGCCGTCCTGCTCCCCTCGCCGTTTAGGTCGATGCAGCTCTCGTAGACGGCGCGGAAATGGAGAGTAACCATCCACAGCAACTGTGTAGGTGGGATGAATGGGATGCGAGGTTTGTTATGCCAAACGCCCTATGGCGTTGTCGAGGCTCCTCAGTCTCCTTTGACCCGGTATGCATCGCCTGTTAACTCTTGGCGCCTTCTGAAGTTTGACTTCGCTGAGCCGGCTTCTCGGAATGCCGAGAGGAGACAATTAGTTGCAGAAGAATGTACGCCGTCAACAAGTCGCTACGCGCAGTTTTCCTTCTCCACTCATAAAAAATCAGGTGAGCGATGCGATTAAGCTCGGTGACGTCCTCCTCACTTAGCTCTTTCTTGCTCAGAATAGCCTTAGCCTTTTCGATATCGCTAAGATGTAGGTACTTGAACTTTGCCATTCTAGCGCCCTCCCCAGCACGCATAACGGTCACCACACCACGCGACTTTGGAAGCCTGTCTAGGACATCCCTGACCACTTCATATGGTATTATGTTCCTAGCTCTAAGTTCAGATAGGAGTATAGACAGAGCTTGATTTGTGCCGTCGACGACCGAGGCTAATGCTTCTCTGACCCTCCTGGCTATTAATTCATACGTCACGATCAGCGATATAATTAACGCTAGCCAGACAGAGCCGTACGTTGCGAGAGCGGCCAGCTTGGTAATTATTTCAATAAGAGTTTCAATCATGGGTTACTTCTCTGGATCTCTCCTGCAACAGAGACACTCCGCCTACCTCCATGGGTTTCCAGCCTTTCGCTAAGTATTTCTTAACTACGCAGTTGTCTACACGCGTCACGAAAACGATCTTGTTTGTAAAGGAGACGCCTACTACGCTTCTACAGCCTAACGGGTGAGTGAGGAGGTATCGCAATAGAAGGATGGCGACCGCGGCGACCGCCAAGACCGATAAGACCAAGACCAATATCATTAGATACAAGTTCGCTGCAGATTTATAAATTTTAATACCATATCTGGCATGGTGTTGCTCATCTCTTAAAACCGCAGGACTGAGAAAGCAACTATAAAGCTGGGACGCATAACGGTGAGAACGGGCATACGGATCTACGGCACAGAGACGGACTCCACGCGTTCTCCCGCCTCGTAGAGGAGGTCCTGCCCACCTGTAATGCGCTGGGCAGGACCCTAGGCGCGCGATGTGCTGAGATCAAGCTGGAGCTCTGGGTCGGCCCATGCACGCAGTAGCTCGCGGCCGCTGTTACTCGCTAAAAGGCGGTAGGGCGAGACCTTGCCTGTTTCCTCGTCAACTCCTCTTCTTGAAGCCCACCCTCAGCACGAACTCCCTCCCCCTGCCCACGTAGTGGTTGAAGCGGCCTCCACAGCTCCTGCACACGTAGTGAACGACGTGGTACCCTCTCTTCGGCATGTCCCACTCCTTCATCCTCTCCACGTTAGGAGAGCCGCAGTAGGGGCACTTCATGAGATTTATTTTACTCCAAAATTTACTACTATTGTTTAAGGTAAAAACAAAAGATCTAGGTAGCGCCGTCGGGATACTATGACAAACAGAGGTCCCTCAAGCCCACA
>Ga0081473_128411_pt1 | contig 11989 bp, 13 predicted proteins | sample CisSprmetagenome_FD_70977 | JGI IMG/M metagenome (GOLD analysis project Ga0081473, IMG submission 70977) | Hypoxic/sulfidic aquatic microbial communities from Cistern Spring, Yellowstone National Park, USA v2 (version 2) | ecosystem: Environmental > Aquatic > Thermal springs > Hot (42-90C) >... | reverse complement strand
CAAAAAACCTCGAGGGTGTTCAGATGATGACTGAGAGGCATTGGAAGGTTGTTAAGTACCTGAGGCAGTACTGGGAAACCTACGGAGTATGTCCACCAATAAAAATGCTCCTAAAGGAAACAGGAGAAACACTCGAAGGGATCTACGAACTATTCCCAGACGGACCAGCCCACGGAGCATGCAAAGTAGCAGGAGCACCAAAACCAACAGGATGCGTATAACGAGAACTTATTGATTTTAAATTAAGGCTTGCTTTAAATATACGTTTTAAATCTTATATAAAGAGCGTTACATTAGCGTCGCTCGACATCTCCAGGAATGTAGCCGCACCAACAATATCATCTACGAAATCCACAAGGTCCTCCTTTCTTAACTTCATGAGCTCCATCGTTTGGCTACAGGCATAAACCCTGACATTACTACCACCTAACTCCTTTGCCTGCTTAATAAATTCCCACCAGGGTGGAAAGTTCATGGACTTTAAACGATCAGAAAATATTGGTGCATATTGTGAGTAATCCGTTGATACCTTCTCCATGCTCTGGCTTATTGATTGCTTGGTTATTGATAGGAGCCCCCAGAAGGTGAAGAAGAGATTAACTTCCCAACCACTGGCTGCAGCTGCTGATGTGAGTATTGATACTGGGTATAACTTATCGGTGGTTCCTGACCACACTATAATGGATAGCTTGGGCATTAATCTAATGCACTCTATTGAGTATAAATGTTGTATTTCGCATGCAAAAACTGCACTATTATAAATGGTATACTTAATATTTCTCGAGGTTTATGGTAACATTCTCTAAACAATCATTTCACCTCCCTTAATAAAATAATAACTAAATTCCAATACCACATCATTAGCTAGTTATGAGCATGGGTACCTTATATATGGTTATTTACGGTTACATACCATACCTGGTAGTTTTGATATTCATAGCTGGTATACTTTACAGGTTCATTAGTTGGGTTATTTCATCATCATTAACTGGGTTGTACTCCGTTGCCATAATGCCTAATAGGGATGATTACATAAAGGTTACCCGCGAAGTCCTAAAGAGAATTTTCACCTTCTATACGCTAAATACAAATGATAGATTGTTATTCATAGGCTCATTCCTATTCCATTGGGGTATTTGGGTGGTTCTTATAGGACATCTTGGTGTTATCTTACCGGAAAGTGTGCTCTCATCATTTGGCATTACACCAAGCCTACATAGGTTAATTGCATACGTGGCTGGTGGTATTGCAGGCACCATGGCGTTGACCGGTCTTGTAATACTCACGATCAGGAGAATAATCGGTTATGAGGTGAGAGTGTATAGTTTTAATGTCAGGGTCAATACTCCTAAAATTAGTTATTTAGATGATTACTTCGCACTATCAATATTATTACTGTTAGTATTATTTGGGTTGATGCAAACCCTATGGCTTCACCCAGACTTTGAAGCTACGGTAGTTCCATGGATTGCCTCACTGGCCTCGTTCAAGCCTAGTGTCAGTTATATAGCTACCGCATCACTCATTACCCAGGTTCACGTTTTCCTGGCCATGTTGTTCATAGCCTACTTCCCATGGGGCAAGATGATGCACCCATTCTCCTTCTTGGTAATGCCCACGATAACACGCCCAGCAATAAAGATTAGCAAACTTGGTGCGTCATGAAAAAGTTATTAAATATGATCTAGTAAAACATTAGGGTTTGTTTTTATAATGGCGACACTTAAACTATTATTGATAAACCGCGAAATAATGGTTATAATGTATGAATTAATAGTGTAACGGCAATGACCGAAGCAGGTAAGACCGAATTTAAGTATGGAGATACATCGCACATAAGGCCCTATTGGGCTCGTGAAGATTTAGTAATGAAATTACACAGTAAGATTGGAATGAGGGTGCCAAGTGATAAAATCGCCCACTTTAAAAGTAGGTTATCGAAGGAGGTTAATACTAATAGAAATGTTAAGATGGCGATAGAGGTCTGTGTACATTGTGGTGCATGCCTTACAGCGTGCCCAACGTACATAACCACGGGGGACATCAAGAACTCGCCAGTGGGTAGAGCTGAGCTGATAAGGTCTGTGTTGAAGAGCGAAAAATTGAGCGGCAAGTTATTTAGAAAACTCGTTGGTGCAACTAAGTTAACTGAGGACTACTTAATGCAGGTGGCGACCTACTACTACCAATGCCTTGAATGCAGGAGATGTTCGTATGTATGCCCATTCGGTATTGACCAGGCGGATTTAACGAGAACCATTAGATCAATACTCTATGAGGTTAGTATAGTGTCAAGATACGTAGCCACTGTGATCGATACCGTGTACAGGACCGGGAATAATCTCGGCATAACTCCCAAGGCTCTCTACTCAATAATTGATTTCGTAAAGAAGGAGATTAAGGAGGAGAAGGGTGTGGACGTCAATGTAAAGATAGATCAACCCGCCTATGCATTATTAGTCCCACCATCGGCGGACTTCTTCGCAAACATAGAAACACTTAAGGGGTACATATTGTTCCTTAATATGGTCGGCATAGACTTCACATTTAGTACGGAGGTTCTCGAACACGCAAACTTCGGCTTATTTGTAGATGAGAGGCATATGAAGATGATTGGTGAACGTATAGTTAATGCAGCCAGGAAGCTTGGGGTTAAGCTTGTAATAGCTGGTGAGTGTGGTCATGGATGGAGGGCGATTAAGAATTACGTAATACCGAGACTCAGGGAGGAGGGGATGGATGGAGTCCACATATTCCACTTAGTCGTGGACGCAATAAAGAACGGCAAAATAAAGCTAAACCCTGAGGCTAATGATGATGTTGTATACACGTACCAAGACCCCTGTAACTACGCTAGAGGCGGCGACTTAACAGAGGAACCAAGGTTCATCATAAGGCATGTTGTTAAGAACTACGTTGAGCCAATAAACGGTAAGGAGAAGACCTGGTGTTGCGGTGGTGGAGGAGGTTTGTTGACGGATGAACTTATGCAAATTAGAATACGATACGCAAGGCTTTGGTACGAGGACGCATTAAAGGTTGGTGCGCAACATGTCGTAAGAGCATGCGCAATATGCAAAGCGCAAATGGGCTATGTAATCCCGCACTTAAATAAGATGTATGGCAAATCTATAACATACTCTGGATTAATGGATTTGTTGTATAAAGCAATAGTAACGGAAAATGATTCAACTAGAAAAATAGACTAGAAACGTTTAAATAGAATTTACCAAGTAAAAGATATACCGATGCATCCAGAAGTATTCAATGTAAATATACTTATTAAGGGTTTAAAGGAAATTCTTCACCCATTATATAAACTTGAGTATATTGGTGATTATGAAAAGAAGATCTTAAGTTATATAATAACTAAGGAACCAATTACCCTGTATAGAGTTGCCGTTGATCTAGGTCTTAACTTCTCAACAGCGTATAAAAAGGCATACATATTAAGTGATAATAAGTTAATTAGGGAAATTAAACTTAAGAATAATGGTGCTCATTACGAGAGTACCGTGAAAGGCTTATTATCCTGCCTAATATATGATTGCAATCTTGATATTAATTCAATATTAAATAAGGTACGGCTTAAGTGGGGAGTGTCTTCCCTAAAGAATGAAAATATACTTGCATTCCTATATACCGTTGCTAAGTTATTTCCAAACGAGAACGTAATCAACCTACTGGATTTACCAAGTATCCTAGCCCTCATGATTTATGGATACTGTGGTTTCGATATAAACCGTTGCTTAATAAGTAATGGTATTGACGGCCCCATAGTAATGAAGGCTGGCGAAGTTCTTGTTCATTATCTATTGGGATTTTTTGAATCCATTACCGGCACTTCAGGCCACTTTATAAAGGGTGATAGGTTCTCCGTAATTCTAGATTCCAGGGGGTACATAGTAGCAGCCTCCTGTAGTCTCTGTGGTCAGGGTAGGTATTGCACAGGTGAATTTGCCTGCTCTAAATTATATGATGCAATTAGGTCGTATAAAAAGTTAGGTATAAGATATAATAATAACAAAATAATTCATTATTAACTATGCCTAGTGAGGGGGAACTGAGTACTAATGTCTCATTGGATACTGTGGTTGCTGTGGGTTTACTATACATAATGTCTAGGATAAGTTCATCATACATGCTCGATGCTATTGGCATTAAAGAGGAATTGAATGATAGCATTAACTCAGCTGTGAATAAGGGTCTTATAGTTAAATTTGATAGTAAATACGAAATTTCCAAACTCGGCTACGAGATCATAAATACAATAAGTCCAGACATCACCAAGTTAGCCTTCGAGAGGATACACGAGATATACCTCAAGGCGCTTAACCGGGGATTAATAGCGCCTGAGACCTACATCAAGGCTATCTGCGAAATTGCAGACCTATTATCATCGAAGGACTTGAGTAATGAGGCTGTTCTTCACATATCAAGGGCTCTTGACTCAGTTAAAAAATACGATATTAACTGCGACCTGGTTTATAACTGCGTTAATAAGAAGGTAATGTTATTGGTAAGTGCTAATAGATTTAGTGAGGCACGTAATGCATTGAGGAGCGCCCTGACTAATTATTCAGTATGCTACGATAGAATAAATGCTGATGCGATTATGGCTAGGATAAAGCTGGGTATTCTAAATGAGTTGCTTGGTAATGAGTATGCAGCACTATTTGATTATGAGGATGCCCTGTCAATGGCATTTAGGTTAAATGATGTCAAGACACTCTCCTACTCCATGTACACTTATTACAGGCTGAGGGCATTAATGTGCAATGAGTGCAATGATTACGAAAACCTACTAAGGCCTGCTGAGGGTTGGGATCTCGAGAAATTACTTAAGCACAGTGAATTACTTGATAAGGAGATTGTAGTGAGAATAAGTAGGTTACTCGCGATCCTACTAATTGGTGTTGGTCATTATGGAGATGCCTATAAATTAATCATTAATGATGATAGTGAAGATGCTGAATTACTTAGGGAGATGATTGATGTATTAAGGGGTAATAGGAATTGTGTTGGTACTAAATGGAAAGGCAGTGTGATTAGTGGATTGGCGGATATGATCAACTCCATAAATAAGGTCAACTGCCCCTTAGTTAATTGTAAGTTCAAAAACATGGAGTTATTCCTCAACAACATATGCAGTGTTATTGAGGAAAATAAAAATAAGATGCTCTCATGCATCATACCCAAAATCATCCTACTAAATGATGAATTGCACAAACTATTATTTATCAAATAAATAACAAACCTTATAAGATGAATAATGGGAAACACGTTAATGGCGAGTGAGAAACAGAGGGTCGCCATGTTCGTAACCACACCACCAGCTGATCAAGCACGTTTAGAGACGATGCTTGGTTATGCATTAGCCGCGGCATCAATGGGTTATGAAGTCCTAATATTTCTCACACTCGATGGGGCCCTCGTGATTAGGAAGCAGATATTTGAGAAAATGGACAAGAAAATTAAAGATAGGGTTAACGAATTCATGAAGATGGGCGGCAAGATAGCCGTCTGCTCCTTTGCAGTACAGACCTTTGGTATAAAGCAGGAGGAAATTCTAGATGGTGTCGAGATTTGGGGTATAGCATCATTTTACGACTACGCTTCAAACGCTAAGGTGGTATTATCCTGGTAATAAAATATATTATCCATCCAATCACATCATTTTCAAATTATCAATAGCCCTATTTTAACGCAAAGATAATCATCCCCACTTAACTATGGCCCTTGCGTGAAGACCCCTTTCCAGGTTTTCATAGGCCTCGTTTATCTGCTCCGGCACGTATGTGTGACTCACAAGCTTCCTAACATCCACCTTTCCCGACGCAACCAATTTTATTATTTCGGGTAAATCAAGCCTAGGTCTATAGCCTAGACTACCCATTATCCTCACGCCGTTTATTACAAATGGTAAAACATTCACCGTGAATGTGGACTTAGGTCCACCTAATCCTGTAACCACTATCGTTCCAGCCCTAGCCACGACCTCCATAGATAATTTGAGATCAGGTTCGGCCGTTTATTACAAATGGTAAAACATTCACCGTGAATGTGGACTTAGGTCCACCTAATCCTGTAACCACTATCGTTCCAGCCCTAGCCACGACCTCCATAGATAATTTGAGATCAGGTTCGGGTCTTGCTTCATGAACCACATCAGCGCCATCGGGTAGTACATCCCTAATCCTACTTATTGGATCCTCCTTTGTCGAATTAATAACATGGGTTGCACCGAGCTCCTTTGCCTTCTCTAGTGCGAAGTCCCTAATATCAACGGCGATTATCGGGTAGGCACCCATGGCGCTCGCCAGTTGTATTGCCGATAAACCAACACCGCCGGCGCCAATAACCACAAGACTTGTTCCAGGTCCCACACCAGCCTCCCTCAGTGCGTGATATGCCGTGCCGTAGGCACAGGCTATTGGTGCTGCGTAGTGAATATCAACACCCTTCTCAAGCGGTATAACCGCTATCTCCGGTATTGTGATGTACTCCGCATGACCGCCATTGATACCGACCAGACCTGGCATCCTACCTGCCGCGGCTGGGCAGTAATTCTCCTTACCGCTTGCGCAGTACTTACATATGCCGTCAGGCACTATCCAGGACACAATGACAGGATCACCCTTCCTGAGGCCCCATGGATTCTTCACATCAGGCCCAAAATCCTCAACCCAACCAGAAATCTCGTGACCGGGTATGAAACCCTCCCTCACAGGTCCAAAATCACCCTTGAATAGGTGTATGTCGCTATGGCATATGCCTGTGGCGGCAACCCTCACAAGTATTTCTCCAGGGCCTGGTTTTGGCGTTGGTACCTCCTTAACTTCCAGGTAAGGCTTACTTGGGCCCTTATATGTTGCAGCCTTCATAAACTTAGAGCGATACCCTGGTTATTTAATCTACCCTATATGATGCATATTTACCAATATATTACGCTATATATTCTTCCCAACAATTTTAAAATAAGTAAATACGATACCAGGTTATGCAAGGAACTTTGTTGGTACTTTCATAGCTGTGTTCGTCATCTTTATTGCAGCTGATGAGAATTGCACTAGTGTTAGGAAGCTGCCCTTCTTAACCCTTATTTTCCTAGATAATATTGCACCGACTGGGTCCACCTTACCCTGTATTAGGTCTTTCCATAGTGAGTAATCGGCCTCTAATATGTAGTCGGCATCAGCCTTACTGGCGTCGATGTAGAACTCAGAGCCCTGACAGCTCCCATTCCTCAACTTAAACTTCATGGCTCCAGCATTCGAAGTGACGCCTGACAGGCCCATTAGCTGGGCGACAGCATTAACCACGGTGCTTGGTACGTTGGTGGCCACAAAGACAACGTCCCAAACCCAATCCTTAGCTGCCTCCCTATATTCAGGGTTTTCATTAAGGGCCTTACAGAACGCCTCAGCCCACTGTGGACTTGGGAATATAAAGCCCTCACTTGACATACATCTCAGAATAACTCATAGCAACATTAAAGAATTCCTCGTATATAAGCTATATACCTTATATGAAAGCATATTATCTATAAATAGTAATTATACTTAAAATCAAACCTAGTGAATTAATAAGCCATGGAATATTTAGACTTAGAGCGATTAAGTGATGAGGATGAGTTACTGAGGAGAAATGTACATAGGCTTGCTGAGGAGGTTTTGAGACCAATATCGATAAAACTCGACAGAATGAGCCCCAGAGATCGTATTAGACCGAACTCACCGATATTCGAGGCCATAAGGGAAATGAAGAAAATGGGTCTGCATAGAATCCACCTGCCTAGGGATCGTGGTGGTGTTGGGCTTACGAATCTACAACGATACACAATAGATGAGGAGCTTGGTTGGGGTGGATGTAGCTGTTTTGGTTTTCGTGATTATTTGTGGCGTTTATTATCGTTGGTGATGGGGCGACAGGCTTATAACCCCAATCCCAGCACCTTAACTGTACCCCTGGGTTTCCAAGACCCGTAGGGCTGGGAACCGCGGGCGACCGTTGGCGAGCCACTGCGGTGAGGGGGCCCGGGGAGACCGTCGAGAAGGAGACGGCGGAAAACCACCGAAAATAAACGAATACAACCCGCCGTCTCTGGAGAGACGGTAGCCTTGGATTGGCTACGTTAATTGGTGTGGATGCTATACCATTTACGGTAGCTGCGATGTTTGGCTCAGAGAGGGTTAGGGAGGAGGTTGTTAAGCCATGGTTGGAGGATGTTGAGGGGAGATACATTGGTTGTTGGGGCGTTACTGAGCCTGAGCACGGTAGTGATTACATACTTGCGTTTAGGGATAGGGATGTCGAGTCCTTTGGTAGAGGTAATGTGGTTATTGAGCGTGATGGCGACGAGTGGGTCATCTATGGGCAGAAATCGGCGTGGGTTTCCGCAGCACCAATATGCACACATATGGGTCTCCACGCACAGCTTAAGGATGGTAAGAGCCTTAGGGAGGGCGCGTTCGTCATAGTCCCCCTCAACAAACCGGGCGTTAGGAAGGGAGAGCCCGTGGACATGCTTGGAAATAGGGATTGCCCACAGGGTCCCGTGTTCTTCGATGGAGTACGTGTACCTGAGGATTACGTCATTGCATTATCACCATTTTACGAGGTATTCTCCGATCAACTCCTCAATATAACGAGTGTAAATATGGGCGCCTTCTCAGTGGGCTTGGCCAGGGCTGCCTTTGAGGAGGCTCTCAATTATGCAAAGACCCGTGTACAGGGTGGTAGGCCCATAATTGAGCATAAGAACATTAAGTTGAAGATTTATGAGATGTTCGAGAAGATTGTGACGGCGAGACACTACGTAGTTAAGGCCATGGACTACACATACAATAAATTCTTCCAATTATCCTTCGACGCAGCGCCTAGGTACGCGAGGACTGCGCAGATATACGCTAAGAAGATTGCATTCGAAGTCGTCAACAACGCACTCCAAATATTTGGCGCCTATGGGTTGAGCAGTGAATTCATAATTGAGAAGTTATTTAGGGATGCTAGGGCCCTACTTATTGAGGATGGTACCGTTGAGGCCTTAAGTCTCGATGCTGCCGATGACGTAATTCAAAACTATAAATAATGCCTTACAAACTATATTCACTATATATTGATTAAGAATAAAAAATACCCGCTCTTACTTAAGATATGGTATTGAAGGGTGGTGATAAGGGTTTTGGAATACCACTAAATGCACCCCTATACCCGCGCTCAGCCATAATAAGCTATGGTAAGGTTAGGGTTGCCCTGGTCCTCGCAAACATAGACCCCAAGTCCGTAGAGCCGCTATTGCCTGATGGTGTGGATTTGGCCATGGAGATGGCTGGTTTTTGGGTTGGTGATTATGGGTTATCCACAGTTGGGGTTTACAGGGAGGCTTTGGTGGCTATACCCGTGAAGACGGGGGACATTTCACTGGCCTACTACATACCGTACATATACGTAACCAACGACGCCGCATTAGCAGCCGGTAGGGAGCTGGCGGGTGCGCCCAAGAAGCTTGGTAGGATCGAGCTCTCGATAAATGATTACGGATTAGTTATTGGCACACTGGATAGGGGCGGTGAGTTAATGAGGGTTGAGATTGCGATAGCCAGTAGGCTTGGGCTTGAGCAGCTCGATGCATTTAAGGCCTTGATACCGAGGGTTGACAACACAATCACATTCCCACTACTATCACTCAGGGTATTACCTCCATTACCCGACGGCACACTTGGCATTGCCCAATTAATACTTTGGTACGCAAAATTCATATTCACACCGAGAGATAACCCACAGTTATGGACTGGCGAGGCCAGAGTGAAACTTAACGGTACCCCATTTGACCCACTTGACGATATTAAAATCACCCAGGTAATTACAGGCCTTTACCTTGAGGGTGATATGGAGCTCGGCATCACGAGGATGGTTAAAGAATGGAAGCTTTCCTGGTAACTATATAGCCTATATTTATTAAATATTTAAAAGAAATAACCATAAGGTGTAGCATAAATATGAATTTAAGTGAGACACTATTGCTGATCTGGTTTGTCTTATTCATAGTACTTGCAATAATGGTGGAAACAACCTTAAGTGAGGATGGTTTGATGTATATTTATTCACCGAATGTTTATGTCTATGGGATGTCAATAACAAATGGAACTTATAATGGCGAACCTGTGGTCATTATGACTGCCCAAACGCTTAGCATGCCCTTTGGCGAGGTTGTGGTAGGTATGGGCGTTAATTATAATGTAACCATAGGCATGGCATCAGCCACTATGTATAGCATCACGATATATGCCGCAAACATAACGGTCACTGCACCGCTCATAGGAACCATAACAATAACGCCACAGAATGCCCGATCAATCACATCCAAACTTGCGAGTTTATTATCGGAGTTTGTACCGCTACCCCTAACCAATGTTAAGATCTATGCCTATTATGTAAATGCATCCACAATATCCTATAAAGGTATTAATGCGACTATTAGTTAGGAGTTGATTGTTAGGAATTGATAATTTTACAAAGAATTAATTTATAATTATGGAATATATACCATATATATGAGGTAAATTTAAGTATATTATTAAAGTATGCCAAACCAGTATGAACTGGAAACTCCTAACAATAGGGCTTGGGCTCGTGGTTGCGTTGTTAGTGGCTGCGTCTGTTGTTGGTACTGCGGTGAACACGGACATACCTGGCCCGGTTTACATATTCATGCCCACGGCACAGTTAAGCAATGTATTAATGTACGGGTGGGTATACTCGACATCAACGCAGCCAGGTGAGTACGCACCAGTCATAGCGCAGAGCGTGGGTAGTGTAAACGCGCCCTCGGGCTTAACGATTTCCAAGACTGTGTATGTCCCGTTGCCAAATCCATTCATGCCGAGCTGCCCAAGCACTACTATTGCGATAACGGCAGAACTAGCAATGAGCAGTGCGCAGCAAAGTAATGTGTTTATGTACGCAACAAACCTAACGTCAACCTCAGGTAGTCTATCAGGTGTTACTATAATTGCCTCTGAAGTACCTTACGTTGTTAATCAAACAATAACAAGTGGTACAATGAACAATTTAGGAATATACGCCTTCTACGTAAGCGTTGGCGGCTTAACATACACTGGCTTAACAGTTACGGTAACGCCAGCGCTAATAGTATGCAACACTACCACAGGCACAGTGACTACGTCTAATTTCGTCCCATCATCATGATGATTACAACGACAATATAGATTAAAATCATTTTATTTTTCTATTTCTTTTTAATCCTTTTACTTCTTACTTATAAAATCTATATATAAGCTAAACTTTAAGGGGTAATTGAGTAATTATTACCAATGGACCTCTTTACAAGGTTTGGTCTTGGTCTAGTTAGTATGTGGAGACGCAAGTACATTGCCCTACCTGTCTCATTTGCGGCGAACCTGTTGGCGTGGCTTTACCTCTGGATAAGACCTTCGATTTTAGGTTTCTTTTTAGTAATAATTACATTGGCTATTTTCCTAACAATAGTTTTTATCGGTGTTATTCCTGTGGTTATTATTGAGGAGAACAATTATGATACTAATGTGGTTAAAAGGATGGGGATTGCTACATTCTTTTCCTTAATAATTGTCTACGCCTTGTTCCTATATGTTGGTTCTGTATTCCTGGCGTTCATTAAACCTCCACCATATCTATTCGTGTTGATGGCACTACTCTTTGCGCTACCCCTGACACCGCTTATTGTTATTGCAGTACTTGTACCACCGCTTATTGGGTACTTCATGAGACGTAGGTGGTACTCACTCAGGGGTAGGGTGCCGTTTTGGGGGATTTACCTGGGCTTGCTGTCTGGCGTCATGTTGCTACTAATGCCTATTATGTATTTCAGGGTTATTTTCGTAAGTGCGTCATTAATAAATGCATTCATACTTGGTGGGATCACCATAATACTTTCCCTGGTGCCGCTGCTGTACCCGAGAACTGAGGCCTGTAGGGTATTGGGCAT
>Ga0081473_142932_pt1 | contig 12014 bp, 12 predicted proteins | sample CisSprmetagenome_FD_70977 | JGI IMG/M metagenome (GOLD analysis project Ga0081473, IMG submission 70977) | Hypoxic/sulfidic aquatic microbial communities from Cistern Spring, Yellowstone National Park, USA v2 (version 2) | ecosystem: Environmental > Aquatic > Thermal springs > Hot (42-90C) >... | reverse complement strand
ACCCTTTGATCAACTCGAGGACTCCCCCGCTGATCTTTTCAAGCCTAATAGAGGGTAGGACAGCTCTCAGACCCCTCTCGGCGAGGTATTCGAGCAACTCAACATCCTCGCGGACCACGGGGAAGGAGAGCGCGTAGACTACGACCCTGTCCAACCCGTTGTACTCGAGGCCTCTCTCAACAAGCCCCCTAATCCTACTCATAGACCTGTGCCTGAAAGGCTGGAACAACCTTGTCTCCATGCAGAAGGAGCAGTGGAATAGGCATCCACGTGAGACCTCGAGCTTGAAGCCCAGCCCGAAAGCCGGCTCTCTCTCAGTGTCGTAGACTTGCCTGAGAGGGTACTCCACCCCGTTAAGGTCTTCGGCATACCTCCTCTCAGCACCCTCGTTGAAGCCTGGGACGTAAACGAAGCTAAGGTCGGAGAGCTCCTCCAGTAGAGCCCTCTTGCCCTCGCCTGATCTCTTTGATACAGCGTCGACGACACCGCCTATAGTAGCCTCAATCTCACCCACCACGAAGGCATCCACAACCCCCGTGTAGGGCATGGGGTTGGCCATGACTACCGGCCCACCAGCTATTACTGGTATACTTCTACCACCCCGCCTGGGGTCTATGCCCGAGGAAGATAGTAATCGAACCAGGTTGACTATGTCCAGCTCGTAGTGGAGTGTCGTGAGAATAGCGTCGAAGTCCTTCAGAGGACTACCCGTCTCAATACTCCTCAGCCCGCTTCCACTGTCCAGCGTGAACCTCTCGAGGTAGACGTCATCCCTCTTATTCACGTATGTGTAGATTAGGTCGTGTGCTAGGGAGGAAGTCATCACCTCGTAGCTCCCGGGGTAGACGTAGGCTATCCTAGCGTTGACTCTCAATGGGTTCTTCACGACCCTGTTTACTTCAACCAGTTTCGAACACCACTATACTTGATGCTTGATCAAGGTGTTTATCTATTAAACACGCCGATTATACCCATCCATACTATACATACACATTTGTTGAGGTAAAGCTTTTAATATACGATCAAAATAGGAGAAGATGGGTTGAGAGATGCCTGCTTATGAAAAGTTTTGTAGTAAGCTCGCCATGGGGGTCAAGGCTTCTGATATAAGGGAGTTGCTGGCTTTAATCAAGCATAGAAGAGACGTGATAAGCTTCGCGGGCGGCATCCCGGATCCAAAGCTGTTCCCCAAGAGCGAGCTAGCAGACATCTCGAGGGAGGTCATACTGAAATACGGGGATGAAGCCCTACAGTACAGCGAGACCAAGGGGCTGATAGAGCTGAGGGAGATCCTCTCTGATTTCATGAGGAGGGTGAAGGGTATCCAGGTAGACCCTGAGGACATACTCGTATCAACTGGAAGCCAGCAGGCTCTGGACATTGTGGCGAGAACCCTGATAGACCCAGGCGACGTGGTCGTCACCGAGAACCCCTCCTACCTGGCTGCTATAGGTAGCTTCAAGATGGCGGGGGCGAGGCTGGTGGGAGTTGAGATGGACGACAACGGGATGGATACGCAGAGGCTCGAGGAGAAGCTGAAGGCTTTGAAGAAGAATGGAGAGAAGGTCAAGTTCATATACACCATCCCAGTCGGCCACAACCCGGCTGGGACGTCTCTAACACTCGACAGGAAGAAGCATATCCTAGAGCTCGCCGAGGAGCACGATGTCCTAGTAGTCGAGGACGACCCCTACAGCTACATAATCTACGAGGACGGCGTGGACTCGACATCGCTTAAATCAATGGATAAGGATGATAGAGTAATCTACTTGAGTACAGTCAGCAAGATACTTGCCCCAGGGCTTAGAATAGGCTGGATAGTATCGCCGAGGGATCTAACTAGGAGATTCGAGCTTGTGAAACAATACCTCGACCTCCACAGCCCAACCCTAACACAGTTCATTGTAGCTGAGGCGATCAAGAAGGGTTTAATCGACAGGATGGTGAGAGTGGCCACGCCCTACTACAAGTCGAAGAGGGATGCCATGCTATCCGCTATGGAGGACTACCTACCAGACTACGCGCATTTCACGAAGCCTATTGGAGGCCTCTTCGTGTTTGTATCGGTGAATAAAGAGGGCTTCAACACAACCGCAATGCTTGAGACAGCCATCACTAAGTACAAGGTCGCCTACGTGCCAGGCGCGAACTTCTTCGTTGACGGAACAGGCTTCAACACTATGAGGATCAACTTCAGCTACCCATCCCACGACGAGATATACGAGGGTGTGAGAAGGCTGGCGAGACTTATAGAAGGCGAGTAGCAGTTTTTTATTCCCAGAGATCTTCAACCCTCCAAGGCTTGCCTCAAGCAAGGCGCTGGCTCCTAGTGGTAGGCCGTTTTTCCCTAGGAACCTTTTTCAAGGGCTTGATATCCGTATTATAACTCCTTGAGATCTCGGGGGCAGATACCCTAGGGACTCCTCAATGCTTCCAACCTCTGCTATCTTCACGAAATCCAAAAGCCTCCCTGCCAGCTTTCTCGCGACATCTCCACCACTTTGCGTTATCGAGGCGATGTAAGTCACATTAAGTTGCCTCGGGGGGAGGACTCTCAAACTTCTTAAACCAGATAAGCCGGAGACAACTATGTTACTCACGCTCGTCCTCTCCATGATATCCCATATAAATGGTCTCCCCTCGGCGATGATCAATGTGTCTAGATCAGATGGGATGTCGCCTGGATTCTTGTAGACTCTTAGCCCAAGGCTCCTCGCATGGATTAGACGTCTCTCGCAGACCATGTATGGTTCCACACTTTTCTCCCTTAAAGATAGTGCTGTCATCAACCCCACTATGTTGCAACCAACGATCACAACTCCTCCCCTAGAGAAGCCTGCTAACTCTGTTGCGTGTGCGGCGTAGGGTTCGAGCAGGTCAACCGGCTCGATGGATTGGGATGTCCTGTAGACTCTCCTAGCCTCGACCTGGAAGTATTGTGAGAGGCAGCCGTCTACGTCTAGAACGCTCCTTGAGTTTTCTACGAGAGGGTTCGTGATAATGAACTTCCCTGTTAGAGAAGGGTGGTCCACCGCCTCGATTACCCTCCCCCCGCACACCGACCCCAGGGTTTTAGGCAATAGTACTGGTTCACCACCCTCTAGCAGAGCCTCATCCTGGAAGCCAAGGTATATGAGGCTGTTTTTCACGAGGATCATCCCTTTATTCAATGTGACGGCAGGTAGATCAACCTGCTCTAAACCCCCGTCGAATAGTATGATCTTGTTCCTCACCCCAAAAGCACCTTCCCAACTCCTATTAGCTTCAAAGTATTTATGTAGCTTCCAACGGTCTTAACTATGATGAAGCCCTATGAGCCTATCCTGGGTTAGCAGGGAAGCGAGGTTGAAGATAGTGGAAACCCTGCTGTCGTCGAGGAGTATAAAACAGCTCGCCTCAGAGATAGGCGTGTCCCCGACAGCTGTGAGGAAGTATGCTAACGGCAGGGCTAGTCCGGATGACAAGGTTTTAGCGAGGCTTCTCAGTGTGGTAGCCCCTTACGAGAAGGAAAAAGTGTATGATATACTGCTGGGGGACGTAATAAATTCTATAAGAAGTCTTATAGGGTTAATAGATGACCCGAAATATAGAGATATTGTGAGAGAGAGGATAATTGAGTCGGTCAGAGGATAAGAGTGGTAGGAGACCACTATTAGCTACAGGTAGGGTAGTCGAGGATTACGAGCCTCTGCTTAAATATTTTGAGGTTGCTAAGGAGAAGGGCTTGAAGCTGGAGGCCTACACTATAACAAGGGGAGACCTAGAGTACGCCGCCCGCTTGGTTGGAGAGAGGAGGAGCATGCTGGAGCTGATAGAGGAGTTGAAGAAGGTTTTCAAGAGTAGGATTGACTGCAAGACAGCGATGGAAGCCCTAGCTCAGAGTAAGGGTGTTAAGTTGAGTGAGAGCCAGGCATGCGACTACATGGCCTTCCTCTACGCTGGTTGGCTTGTTGAGGCGTGCGAGGTGCTCGGGTTGATCAAGGTCAAAGAGAGCTGGAGGCCTGGGTAAATTGATTGCGGGCAAGAGGTTCGTGGACAACATCGCTAACGAGTCCCTGAGATTCTTGAAGAGGAGGTTCGGCCACGCGGAAATGGTGAGAGTTGAGTTGAAGAGGTCGAAGATACTGTTGGTATTCAAGCTACCGGACACCACGGTTGTCAAAGCGGTCGTTAATATAAGGAAAAAAGATATTAGAGTCTACTCGGGTAGGACAAGCCTTGATTTAGGCTTGAAGAGGGTTTTAAAGAGGATTATTGACAGCAAGGGTGCTAACCGTGGAGACAAGCCCCTATAGAGAGAGGATTAAACTAGCGGTGTACCTGCTGAGCAGGATTATCCACAATATAGAGAACATTAGTAGGGCTGACGCTGTCGAAATGTTGAGGAGAGAGTATGAGAGGCATGGGTTGAAGCCCATTATGGGGAAGGCTGTCCCCAGCGACATATACGATAAGGAGATGGCTACAGTGTACGTGGTTGCGAAGCACGGGTTGGATATAGGCAGGGACTATCCGGAGGTTCTCAGAAAAATATTCTACGTTGAGGAAGCCTTGGAGGAAGCCCTACAGAGCTTCATGTCCGGGGAGATTGAGAAGGCGAAGGGTGTTTTGAAGAGTATTTCCCCGAGTAATGTGATCGACAGTAATACTGTTGCGAGGATGCTCAGGCTACCGCTGGTGAAGTACGTTCTAGGATTCATGAGCGAGGAGGAGGTCTCCAAGATATTCAAGGTCGTCTCAGAGGCGTTGAGCGAGGAGGAGAAGACTGTTAGAAGCTACGTGAGGTTCTTCATAGCTCTCAGGATAGCGGAGGGTATTAGGAGAGGCGAGATAAGAAATAAGGTCTTCAAGGAGGCTTTCAAGCGGGCTATGGCAATTAGGCTGGGGTTCCCGAAGTCTACTCCAAGCGATGACTACATTGCTGTTATAGCTGAGAACGTTTTCGGCGTCCCAAAGGAGAGGTTGAAGGAGGTTCTCAACCTAGAGGAGGGGGGTCACGAGACACCCACAGCCCCACCAGCCTGAACCGGGTATCCAAGCTTCTTAAGCCTCTCTATCACCTGATCGTAGAGGGTGGCGAGCATTCTCCTCATATCCTCCATTAACACCACGTCACTGTAGCCGTGAACCACGATCGAGTGGGCGAATGGGCTTGGCACGTCAACGGGGCCGAAGAGCCTCACCTCAACTTCACCCTCTCTAACCCACTCGAGTACTCTCCTAGCCTCATCTATATGCATGTAGTCCTCAAGTATTTCCCTGTAAGCCTCTTTCAACACAGGGAAGTTCTCGATCTCTTCGACAGCGTTAAGCAACGCCTCCGCGTTAACCTGGAGTTTTTGAACGCTCCTCTCAACATCCCTATACCTCTTCAAGAGCATGAAAGACCTTGTAGCTACATGCCTGAACCTCCTCTTCAGAAGCTCCGTCCTTCTAAGCACTCTCACCAGGATATCGTAGATCTCATCCGGGTTGATCGATTTGAACACCCCCACCCAGTCAGCGTAGGGGTGTCCCGGGATTGTGAGCATGAACCCGTTGTCCGTCACAGTTATCTTAACGTTGACTCCCACGGCTTTTGAAACCATGTAAGCGTACGCTCTCGACAAAGCATCGTTCGCCCTCCTCCCGAACAAACTGTGGACGATGATATTCCTCCTGTTCTCCTCATCGAATATCTCAATCAAGATCAGTTTGTCGTTCGGCACCAGCCCGCCTGTATAAGTGTATTGCTCCCACACGTATCCAACAATCGACTTCGAGGCATCCCTGTCAAGGTTGTACTCCCGGGCAATGTAGTCCACTGTCTCCTCGAATCCATCCCTAGTAAGCTTCTCCGCAACAATTCTCCGGAATCTACCCACCTCTAGCGCTGAGTCGAATGCTAGTGGGAGCATCTCACTGAACCAGCTGGGTACAGTAGGCCTGGCGCCCTCGGCTCTCCTAACAATGACTTTAAGCCCCCTGCTACCGAGGTACTCGTATACTCTCCCTCCCAGCACGAAGAGGTCTCCAGGCGTCAGGTATTCTACGAAAGCCTCCTCTAGGTCTCCCACGTACTTCCCGTCCGTGGTGAAGACGTGTGCCTTACTCTCATCAGGTATTACGCCGAGGTTAAGGTAGTATATCATCCTGGTAGTCTTCTTCTTTCCGAACACGCCCTCGTTCTCGTCCAACCATATCTTAGAGTAGACTTTGTTATGCTCGTAGAAGTCGCCTAGTTGGCCGGCGAGGTATTTGACCACGCTCAGGAAGTCCTCGTAGGGGAGTGTGTGGAAGCTGAAGGATCTCCTGACCAGCCTGTATGCCTCGTCAAGCCTCCACTTACTCTCCAAGGCCATTCCGACAATATGCTGTGCGAGGACGTCAAGCGGGTTTCTCGGTATTCTTATCTTGTCGATCCTCCTCTCCATAGCCGCCTTGGCTAGTACAGTGCACTCTACGAGGTCATCTCTGTCCACGACTATTACCCTCCCCTTACTAACCTCCCTTATATGGTGCCCCGCCCTCCCCACTCTCTGGAGGAGCCGGGTCACGCTCTTCGGGCTACTCAATAAAACCACGAGGTCTATGTAGCCTATGTCTATGCCGAGCTCCAGGGACGTCGAGCTGACAACGCATTTCAAGGACCCGTTCTTCAACTTCTCCTCTATCTCCAGCCTCACATCCCTGCTTAGGCTACTGTGGTGAGCCTCGATCTCGTCGACGTCCACAACCTTCTCGCTCTCCATGATCTTCCTTAGCTTGTAGACAACTCTCTCAGTTGCGCTCCTCGTGTTGGTGAAGACGAGCGTCGTCTTATGCCTCTTTATCATCGAGGTAAGAGCCTTGTAGATAGCCTCGTTTACAACCTCCGCCGGCGTGTGTATGAGGTCTTTCACTGGTGCTATGACTCCAATATTGACCGGCTTCGAGAACCTGGCATCCACTATGACAGCATCCCTTGGCCGGCCGTCATCCCTGTAACCGGCGAGGAATAAAGCGACCTCCTCTAGCGGTGCTATTGTAGCGCTTAAACCAATCCTCTGGAGCTCCCTTCCAGCCAGGTTCTCAAGCCTCTCGATGCTGAGGCTTAAGTGGCTTCCACGCTTGCTTGAAGCGAGCTCGTGTATCTCATCGACGATCACAATTCTGGTGTTCTTAAGTTTCTCCCTGAATCTAGGGGCGTTCAGCGAGAGTGCGAGGCTCTCGGGTGTGGTTATCAGTATGTGGGGTGGGTCCCTGAGCATTCTTTGTTTATCGCTTGCCTTTGAATCGCTCGTCCTCACAGCCACTTTGATCTCCGGGAGCTCAACCCCCACCCCCCTTGCCTCATCAGCGATCTCCTTGACCGGCTCGTAGATGTTCCTCCTCATATCGTTGTTCAAAGCCCTCAGGGGGCTAACGTAAACTGCGTAAACCCCTTCGGGTAGGGCCCCCCTATCCAAATACTCCCTGTACAAATTGTCTATGATGCCGAGGAAGACGGCTAATGTTTTACCCGTCCCCGTAGGGGATGATATAAGGACGTTTCTCCCATTTTTAATATGGGGTATAGCCATTCTCTGGGGAGGGGTTAATTTCCCATATTTCCTCGTAAACCAGGATCTCACGAAAGGCAGGAGCGTGCTCAGTACCTCCTCATCGCTAAACTTGTCCTCAGCAAACTCCACCGGCATTCAAACCCCTTCTACTCTACTTATAAAAGATTCGAATTTAAGGCGGGCTACCCCAACTGGAGTACATCTTTAGGCCACCTTATTAAAGTATAAACAAGTCCTGCAAGATACATACATGTAACAAGGGCTAGGGCAGTATATCTACGTGGCAGTATAAGGGCTAGCGTCGCGACGAGGAGGGTTGTGTGGACGATCTCACCTGACAAACCTCTTCCAATGAACGATTTCTCGAAGAACCCTTTAGGAGTCCTCTTGTACTCCTGTCTCACTCTGAGGAGTGCTTTAACAACCCCCTTCAGGACAGGCGTGGAGAGGGCTGTAGTGACAGCGGCTATCCTGCCCTGGTTGACTGTTTTGAACTTGTAATCCCCTTTCAGCATCTTCAACTCAACGAGGCTGAAAACAGCCTCTGCCAACAGCCAGGCTAGTAGCATGTATAGGTATCTTGAAGCAAAATCCACTCCCGCTAGAAGGCTTGCTACAACGGTTAAAGCGAACCCAATCCACATTAAGAGGATAGTGATGTACTGGCTGAGGAAGAAGATCGACTCCAACTTGCCCGCTAAGCTGAGGGGGCTCTCAAGTATAAGTCTAAGCCTCGTTAAAACAACGTCTGTAGCCCCGTAGGCCCACCTCTCCTGCTGCAGCTTCAGCGAGTTATACCTTGTTGGGGCCTCAACATATACTCTACATGAGTCAAGGTACTCCACTGAGAAGCCCTTGTGGTGCAACCTAACACCTAGATCCATGTCGTCTTGTATTCTGTTCTCATCCCAACCTTTCAGCACGTCTCTGAGCACGGAGGCCTTGTATATTGTCCCCGTGCCTAGTGGGAACACGTTTAGCCCCAGCGCTGATCTAGCCTTGAACAAAACGTTCACAACGTAGTCCATGTTGACTCCTATCGCATCGCTCAGCCTGCTACCAGTATTCCACACGCTCCACCTGCCTACCACGGCTGCAAGCCTCTCCTCTGATTTCAGGAGGGAGACCCCCTTTGTGATGAGGCATGGGTCGAAGAAGGAGTCCACGTCCATCACGTAGACGTAGTCTCCAGTAGAGGCGAAGAGGCCCGTGTTCAGAGCACCCGCTCTAAAACCCCTCGGCTCCATTCTCCAAATGTAGTTTACTTTCAGAGCACGCCTCCACTTGTCCGCCAGTCTTCTAAGCTCGCCTAGAAATTCAGGTGGGTCGTCTGAGACTATGATCACCTCAATGTTAACCAGGTTTCTCAACTCTGCGAGCTTCGCGAGAGCTCTCTCAATATACTCAACGGGCTCTCTTCTCACAGGTATTATTATTGAGACTACCTCGCCTGAATACTGTCCGAGGCTCCTCTTCTCGCGGTACCTCTTTGATTGGAAGCCTAGGATGCTGTATGTTAATAGGAAAACCGTGGAGGGGAGGAAGAGCAGGGTGACTCCGATTAAACCGGTGAGTGTTAAAGCGTCCAATACGAACACCAGGTTAGACTTAATAGATTGGTTGGAGCTATTTTAGTGTGAGGTGCGGGTTTTGGTTACTGTAACCTGGCACGGCCACGCGTGCGTATCCTTAACCCTGTCAAGCGGGTACACTATTGTATTCGACCCCCACGACGGGGGTAGCCTGGGGCTGAAGCCGCCTAGCGTTAAAGGGGATCTAATTCTCGTAACCCACACACACTTCGACCACAACGCCGTCGAGGTTGTCAAGAAGGATAAGAGCAGGGTTTTAATAGAGTTCGCGGGCGAGAGCAGGCTTGACGACGTGTACGTCAAAGGGCTATTAACATACCACGACAAAGCCCAGGGCAGGAGGCGTGGTAGAAACTACGTCTACGTTGTGGGAGCCGGGGGCTTCAAGGTAGCCCATCTAGGAGACTTAGGCCACATCCCCTCACAAGAGGTTCTAAACGAGCTTAAAGGAGTAGACTTGCTAATGCCCCCTGTGGGAGGGACTTTCACCATCGATGCTGGTGAGGCGTGGGAGATCGTCAGCCAGGTTAAACCAGTGAACGTGATGCCGATACACTACTGGGTCAAGGGTTTAAACCTCCCCCTCACGCCGGTCGACGATTTCCTGAAGCATGTTAAGGGATACGATGTAGCTAGGCTGGACTCGAACAGCTTTAAACTCGAGGACTTCAAGGGTAAAATAATAGTTCCTGCGCTACCATCGTGATAGGCTTGGCCGAGGAGATAAAGCACTACGAGTCGATAAGTCTTGAGCTAGACGAGTTGAGGAGGCTTTCCCTCGAGTTCATTATCAGAAGGATGAAGTTGAAGAGGATAGAAGCAGAGATTAGAATCAGCGAGGCTTCCCTGGCGTGGAATATTATAAGAGACTATTTCAGGTGGTCTATAAAGGAGTGATGAATACTTTAGGCCGCCGAGTAGAAGCGATGAAGAGGGATCAACCGGCTGAACAGTGTTTAGAGACCTATTTGGGAACCAGCTCCCTGAAGATCGTAGTGCCGCCGTGGGGTTTCAGGCTAGCATGGTTTGGAGTTAGATAGATTTCAGGGTCGCACCCTCAAGGTCAAGCTGGTTGCTCAGCAACGCTCTTTGGAATAGACTGTGAGAACCGCGGGAGGCGGGTTGCCCTAATTCAAACACGCCCCCCTCTAGATACCAGGAGAACCCTCGTGTTAATATGATTGCCCTCAGAGATTCCCGTGTCATCTAGGCGGAAGTCCTCTGTTAGCAAACGTATTAAATCCCTTCGGGATGGATTAATCCAAGGGGTTGTTTCAATTGAGTTATACATGGGAGCCTAGGTGGGAGAAGTTTAAGGTCGAGTCGCACGGGATTGTTTTCTGGACTTGCCGCGACAGGATCACCGGTATGATCACCTGCCCTATATGCGTTGACGCCCGCCAGGCCTGCCTTGGCGGCGGGCAGGGGGAAGGGTCTAACCCGATATTCTTCTACACTGTGGATGACCTGATATACCACTTGAAAGAGTTCCATGCGAGAAATGCTTTCAGGGGGAAGGGTAAGTAGGGTTCCCCACGATGTTGAGGAGGGTCTGCGTATACGGGAACCCCACTGTGGACTACGTTCACTCGAGGGGAGGTGTAGCCCGCAGGTATGGTGGGGGAGTCTACTACTCGACTATGGCTTTACTAGACGAAGGGGTTCAACCCGAGATCTACTCGGTAGGCCCCCACTGGCTCTTCATGGCGAACAAGCTGTGGTTTTTCAAGGCTAACTCATCCTATTCTGCCTCCCCCATGGTTTTCAAGATAACATACCTTGACTCAAGCCGTGTAATGGAGGTTCTAGAGATCTCGCCGGAACTCACAAGCGGTGACACCCATACGGGGGTATGCTACACAATAGTCAACCCTGTCCTGGGCGAGATATCTTTTAGCTTGTTGAAAGAGCTGAGGGTTAAATCGATTATTCTAGCGGGCGATATCCAGGGGTTTGTAAGGGAGAGGAGGCGGGGTTTCCTGAGGTATAAGGGTGGCGGTCTTCTAATTGATGTGATCGGTTTATTCGACATCCTTCACATGGATGTAGAGGAGGCTATCGCTCTAACAGAGGCTGAGAGCAAGCACAGCGCTTTGCGGAGGTTGAGGGGTTTGGTGAAGGAGTCCCTGGTCGTCGTCACAGAGGGGGTTAAACCGCCTATACTAGTAACAGGCGGCTCAGTGAGCGAAGTTGGCTCTGAGAGAAGCAGAGTTTGTGATAAGACAGGGGCAGGGGATTACTTCCTAGGAAAATTGTTTCTAAGGATCGTGGAGGGCCTGAAGCCTAGGGAGGCTGTTGAATCAGCGTTGGAGGAGACGGATCGGTGGCTTAGCCGTGGGGAGGATAAGTTGCTTCATCGCGGGGTTTCACCCTTCTCAAACTTCTAGTAAATACTGTACGTCAAACGGCTTCCCCCGGGATACTTTGAAAACACTGTGATTATCGGGGTTCCTGAAAAAGCCCTGTTTGTTAAATTCTCTTATGGGATTTCTCGCAAACTACCAGTTTGGCTCCCAATACCTCGGGTGAACCCCGCTCTGCAATAATTTTTTTGTTGAAACACCCTTATAAGCTTAAAACAGGCGGATTACGCGAATGTGAATACTACTTCACGAAACCCCTCGTCGTTTCTCAAGCCCTGAAGGGCGGTCTCCTCACTTCTCGGCTTAACCTTCAAGCCAAGCCTGTCTTCAATGGCCTTCACAAGCTCGTCCTCCGAGGGGGCTCTGCCTATGAACATCAACCTCCCGTTAACAAAGACTTTCGGGTAGTCCGACATCTCAGTTAGCATCGGATCCGTCAGCCACTCGTGTGTCGGTGTTACGACAACCCAAACCCCCTTCTCAAGCATTTTCTCCGCGACATTCCAAGCCACTCTCAGAGCTTTATCGCTCTCCTC
>Ga0081473_122121_pt1 | contig 12020 bp, 7 predicted proteins | sample CisSprmetagenome_FD_70977 | JGI IMG/M metagenome (GOLD analysis project Ga0081473, IMG submission 70977) | Hypoxic/sulfidic aquatic microbial communities from Cistern Spring, Yellowstone National Park, USA v2 (version 2) | ecosystem: Environmental > Aquatic > Thermal springs > Hot (42-90C) >... | reverse complement strand
CTCCCTGCTCAGCGCTGCCTCCTCCAGGATCAGGGACTTCCTGTCCCTGGCGCTTAACCTCACCTCTATTTCCCTCACTTGCGTTTTGTCTATATACGAGAAGTATTTAGCGACGTCGATCATGCCGCGGACTTTCCCCTCTATGAACCTCTTGGCCAGGAGGACTCGGGAGTCCTCGTCGAGGGCGTAGAGCTTCCTCCTTATCTCGGCTATCGTGTTCACGAAAGGGGTGACGAGCACGGTGTCGGCCCTCTTGCCGTGTATCAGTACGGGTATGTTCAGGGAGGAAAGGAAGTTTATCACCTCGCTGGACATTTCCACGTTGTTGCCCACGATGACTACCATCTCCAAGTCCAGGGTGGACACCTGCTTGCTGGAGCCGTCCCAGCTTATCATCAGGTCCGAGCCGCGCCTCTTTATTGCGGCGTTCTTCACTATGAGTAACATTATAGGAGAATTTTTCTCGAAGGAATTTAAGGATTTAGAGTAGGCTTAGCACGCTAGTCGAAGCCTTTCAGGCCATAAGCCGGAGAGGTTTTAACCTTTCATTGAACCGCTCTTATCCCGTTGATTCCGGGCCCTTCCCGGCGGGGCGACTAGATGACCAGGTCAGCCGGTAGTGTCGAACTTCACCTTCACGAAGCCGAAGCCCGCCGCCCTCCCGGACCCCACGCCCATCTCCATCGCGTTCTCCAGCACCTTCCTTACGGCCTCCTTGGCCCTCTCGGGGACCCCCTTCCTGAGGAAGAACTTGGCGTAGCCTATGACCCCCGGCAACCACTTCCCGTCGTAATAGTACCAGACCTTCGTTACGGTGTTGAGCACGGTGTGCGACTCCACCAAAGCGTAAGACAGCCTAATTATGTTCCTCCCGTAGGTCTTCCTGAACACGTCGTAGACGTTGACCGAGAATATCAGGGGAGGGTAGGGGACGAACCTCTTCGCCCTGTCCCTGTCGAGACTGGAGAGCTTGACGAAGGGGTCCACGAATACCGCCGGGGTTACGAAGTAGACCTTGACGCTGTTGAACTCCCTGGGGACCCGCTGCTCCACCTTCTCGTATTCGACCAGCCTGACCCTCACCTGGCTCCCGTACTCCAGCTCGACCCCGCCCATGAGCTTAGTTACCGCCAGGTCTACCTCAGGTTCGAGGCCGCTCTCGTAGCCTACGTAGACGTGGTACAGGCCGTTAACGGCTATGGGGTTAGGACTGCCCTTAGGCTTGCCCGCGGCCTCCCCGAACCTCTTTATCACGACCTTGGGGTAGACGGGCTCCTCCGTCCCGTCCTCGAGGAGGGGGGTTATCCTCAGGGGCTTCGGGGAGGGGGTTCTCTTGTCCTCGAAGATCCTCTCCAGGTTCGGGTTAGCGTTGATCAGCAGGGTCTTGACGAACTTCCCGGTGAAGTCAGTGGTCACGAAGGGCGAGACCCTGAGTTTGAGCCTGACTAACGGCATTTGGCGAGCACCGCCCCCTGCATGTATTGAACTCGAGCCCGCTTTATCAGCGTTTCCCCGTTCCGTACTCCGGGCTCCCCCGACCTCCTTGAGGCCTCGATGGGAGGTCGCGGCCTCCGTTTTCCCCACGGTTCGGGCCGCGGCCGTTGCCGAGCTGAAGCCGTCGGTGAGTTTGATCACCGTCGGTAAGCTCAGAGACTCACTTTTACGTGTCGTCAAATTTCAGCGTCGTAGTTGATACGGCAAAAAGACTTCGAAAAGCTTATATAAGAGTTTAGCGGGGAAAACAAACGGTGACGGGCGAAATCGACGAGAAGCTGATCTCGCTGGTGAGGAAGTCCTTAGGTAGCATCACTCTTAGGCAGGGGGTTAAGGAGGCCAAGTACAAGTCCCCCCAGTCTTACGCTTTCCACTCGCTTTCCGTGGGTACGCTCGCCCTAGATATCTGCAGGGCCGTTTACAGCTCGAGCGAGTTAGGCAGGAGCCAGTTGGAGAAGCTCTCCGAGATTTACAAGCTCCCGTACGAGGAGCTGTGCTTCTACGGTGGGTTCCTCCACGACTGGAACAAGCTGGAGGGTAAGGAGGACGCCGCGAAGGAGATAGCGAAGAAGTTGGGCCTCCCCGAGGGGTTCCTGTACAGGTTCCCCACGATGGCCGAGGGGCCCTTGCCGGATAACCTCCACATGCCTGCTTGGGTCTCGATCAAGTTGGCTGACATGCTCATGATCAGCGACATAGGCAGCGTCAAGGACGTGTTCTATTACGCGAGCTCCGACGCGTACAGGAACGCCGTTGAGGCGCTGAAGAACTACGACTTGGAGTTAGGTTACGTTTCCTCGACCTTCAGGCTGTTCACTCTAATAGCTTCGAAAGACCTTCTAGATAAAACGTTCAGTAAAGACGCCGGTTACTTCCCGTTGATGTCATACTACGACGGCCTGGTTTTCCTGCGCAGGAGGAACGCCCAGCGGATAGCCCTGAGCAAGGTTTTGGAAGTGTTGAACAAGGAGATCTTCTCCTCGTCTTCGGTGGGGATTGACGAAAAAGTGAGCGATATAGAGAAATGCATCACCAACAAGGAAGACCTTTTCAGGGAAATGGAAATCGACGTGAAGCGGGCGATTTACGACGAGGAGGGGAAGATCAAGCAGCTGAACGCGCTACTCCCCAGCAAGGTCTGTAAGCCTTTCGAGGACGTCGTGGGTAACTTGGATAACGAGTCCAAGCTGGAGGTCGCGAAGAGGGTTATAAATAAGTTAAGGGAGAAAGTCCCGTTCGGAGTTCTAATGTACTTCGTTCATAAGTTCAGCAAGAACGACGAAGACTACATTAAGAACGGGCTCGGAATAACTGGGAAATCCTTATCCTATCTAGAGAACGTCAAGAACGTTCAAGAAATGATCGATAAGATCCTGGCGCTGTTGGAGAAGAGGTACCAGGCGACTCAGGGCGTAGATAAGACGTTATTGTTTTACGTAAAACGCTCGTTCAGCGGTGAGGTGCTGGACGACCTCCCTTCCGCTAACGAAACGCCTAAGGACTATTGCGTCGTTTGCGGCATGCCGATATACTCGGATAACCCGGTCAGGTTCGTGCAGTACGCCAGCGAGTTGAAGGGTAAGGCCGAGATCTGGATCCCTAGGGAGAAGGGCCTGGAGGAGATCGATAGGGTCAGGGACAGCTGGAAGGTGTGTCCTATCTGCATTTACGAGGCCAACTTGATGAAGGATAGAGTCGAGCCTCCGTACTTCATCGTGACGTTCTACCCCGGGATCCCGATAGACCTGTTGAACGTCATAGACTTCGACTTCAGCCAAGGGTTGAAGTACTACGTGGACGAGGGGGAGACTTACCTGAGCGCTTTCGAGAAGTTGGGAGGGAGGTTGGCGCCTTACCAGAAGAAGGCCATGCCCGCCTACTTCTCGTCCAAGGTCATCGTCAAGGCGAAGGAGATCATCAACTTCAAACTGTCCACCAGGTTGACTAAAAGCGACCTGAACCAGCTGTTGCCTTACGCCCCAATGCTCTCGATAATATTCCTCACCTCGCCGGTGTTGATCTCCTCGGACATCCACGAGATCCCGATAGTCCACGAGAACATCGTGTCGATAACGTCGACGTACAATTACAGCTTCATGAAACCCTTGGATTCCAATTTGAACACGCTGTATTCGGTATTCGCGTACTCAGCTAAGTACGACGCGATGAGGAAGATATGCAAGTCGGACCTAGACAACTGCTTAGGTTACCTGACCGCGGAGTCGGACCTGTACTCCTCCGTGGACCCCGCCCTGGGCGTTTTGAGCATAGGCATGGGCGTGGGGACTCCCATAGATAACGATGAGAAGTTTTTCTCTACTTATTTACCCGTGTCCGGGTTCTTGTTAAAGGTGGCGGGTATGGTGAGTAAAATGGGAGAAAACATAAAGTCTTCGATTTTTTCGATAGCGTATGTGTTGAAAGATGTAATAAAAAGTCAAAAGGTAAGTAAATACGACGTGACCGGTTTTTTGAGGGAAGGGATAGACGTGTTTTTCAGGACTTCGTCCGTGGTGAAGGACAAGGAGGACAGGATAGGGATCTCGGTCAACGCCTCCATAGCGTCGCTGGAGAACAAGTACTCCCTGGACGACTCCCAGAGGGCCCGCGTGTACTCCGCCCTACAGAACATATTCGAGGCGCTTCACAGAATAGAAGAACAGGCCGACAGGGGCCTGGCGATCTCCATAGCTAATACTCTCTCGAATTGGTTATATATTGCGTACAAATTAGTCTCTCAAGGTGATAAATCATGAATGGAATGGAAGCAGTTTCAAAAATCTTAGGTAAAGAAAATCTAAGTCAATTTTTTGCAGATTTAAGTAAGCCCAATAAGGAGAACGCGGTACCTAGAGGTAGAGTAGCCAACGTGTTCCTAGTGATTTTGGCGGAAGGCGAATTAGTGATAAGGCACGAGGGAGGGGAGGACGTTACCCTGGCGACGCTGGACGGAGAGAAGTACCCGATGATACTGCACGAGAAGCTGGTGTCGGCCTGGAGGAGGGAGATGCTGGAGCAGCTGAGGCACGACTACGACAGTCATAAGGAAGACATCAACAAAGTCAGGGGTAAGAACGACGAGTGGCACTGCTCCTTAAGGCCCACGGCCGCTGCCGGTAAAAAGGAGGAAAGGATGGGAGGCCTGTGCAGGGAGTGCCCGAACTGCATGGTCTTCGGCTACGCGGTGGGAGAGGAGGAGAAGTACAACCTGAAGAGCAGGATAGAGGGGGACGTGTACCTATCGACGTTGCCTGAGCAGAGGAGCGTGGTGGTAAGGACGTTCAACGCCGTGGACGAGCCGACCCACACCACCTTCATACAGTCGGAGGGGGCCAGGACCGGAGCGCTCTTCAGGCTGTCGCTGATAAGGGTGGGCACCCCGTTCGTAGGGAAAGTGGCGATGAAGGACTTGTCCCCCGCGGAGTTCGCGTTGGCCCTGTACTCGCTGATAAACACCACCAGGATAGGAGGGATCAAGAGCGACTTCGGCAAGGTGAGGATAATCATCCCCGCGATAGCCCTCTGCGACCACGAGGTGTCCTCCGGGTACGAGATGTTCCAGAAGGTCAAGGGAATCGACAACGTGGGCGAAATAGTGAGGAAGATCAACGAGCACGTGAAGGCCTACGAGAAGGAGTGCCTGGTGTTCACCTCTAACGACTTCTCCCCAGTTGTAACGGAAGTGGTAGGTAAGAACAAGCACGACATAGTTAAGGAGGCCTGGAGCAACGGCCTGAACTTCAAGAGGAGCATAGAGGAGTTCATCAAGTCAAAGTGACCCCGAATGAAGTTATACAAAGCCAATTTTTACTTACAGGGTATTCTCATTTTTTCTACAGAAGTAAGGCCCATGATCTCGGCAGGAGGTTCCATGGGCTCTTACATTTCCCCCTCCCCTCACGTTCACAACTACCCGGTAATGTACGGCATGCTCGGGAAGCCCGCGGAGGCGTACTTCGTCTTCCCTTCCCTGCACTACTTGGATTACCCGGAAAGGAGAGGGAGGGCTAAGACCAGCAAAGGGTTACAGTACACCAGCCTCAGGAAACTGCTGGAGGACTTCAAGAACGGCAGGGATTCCTTCTACTCCTTCCCGCTGTTCCCCGTGAAGTTCTCGGTCTCCTCCTTCCTGCTGTCCGCGGAGTCCTGGAGCTACGTCCTGCCCGTCAGGACCCCGACGAAGAACGTGTTCCCGAGACTCACGAGCTACTCCGCCTTCATGCCCGGGAGTCAGTTCTTCACTTACGTGGTGACTCAGGGCAACGTGAAGCTCCCGCAGTGGATAAGGATAGGCAAGAAGAGGTGGGGGATATTCAGGGTCGAGTACGAGGAGGTCAAGATCAACAAGGTGGAGAAGAGGAGGAACGAGCCCACTTCCGTACCAATAAACTACAAGGACGCGGAGTTCTTCGGCTTCAAGATCAACTCGTTCTCCAAGGTGCTGGAGACCCCGAACCCGCAGGAGGGGCTGATAGGCTGGGCGGTGCTGGACGAGTGTGAGGTCGTCAACGACAGGATCTGTTTACCTATAAGGTGGCGGTGAAATGTCGGTCTCCCTGACCGTTAAGGAGGCCTACATAGAGTACGGCGACACCACCATAAACGGGGTAAGATTGAGGAAGTTCCAGGAGGAGCTCTTCGACTCCCTAGGGAAATATAATAGGATACTGCTGAGGGCTCCCACCGGCTCGGGGAAGACCTTTACATTGATTTTAGGGGCCATAAAGTCCTACCTGGAGAGGAACCTGTACCCGGTCGTGGGCATCTACCCCTCCAGGGCTTTAGTCTACGACCAGGCCAGGAGCGTACAGGAAACGCTGAAGAGGATGGGACTAGTAAGCTCAGGGGGAAACTCCTCGAGTAGTGGGAATCAATCGCTCCAGGGAGCGGGACAGGGAGGGGAGGAACAGACCACCTTCACGGGCAGGCTCAACATCAACGGAAAGGACATGGGAGAGATCTCCATAAAGGTCTACATACTCACCAGGGAGGTCAAGCAAATCCCTAGGGAGTTCCAGTTCCCGTCCTCACCTTCGATAGTCCTCACAGTCCCGGAGTACCCCTACATGTTCATGACCGGGATGAACAGGCAGCGCGTAGCGTCGCGGGTCCTGGAGGCGGCTATGAAGTACTCCTTCGACGATGCCATAAACGAGCTGACCAAACGGGAGGGCGGCGTGCCCAGGAGCGACGTGAGGGAATTGCTGAATTACTTCTCCGTGTTCTTCAACGGTTATTGGTTCGTAGACGAGTTCCACCTGTACTCCGGCATATCGAGGGAGTCGATGCTCACGCTCGTAGAGATGTTCGAGAAGTACAACAGCGTGTTCGAGGGCAAAAAAACCGTAGTCTTCTCCTCGGCGACGCCGGTACCGCTCAAGTTCGATAAGGTGATTGAGGTCAAGACGTCGACGGAGGGCAGCAAGATAAGGGGGAGGACTAAGGTGGTGTTCCACCTGGTGGGGAAGAACCCCCAGGAGAACCTGGTCAACTACGTGGTCAGCAACCCGACGCAGGGGCAAGGCAGGAAGACAGCGGTCATTCTGGACAGGGTTTACTACTTGGCCGACCTCTGCAATAAGGTGAACGACGCCGCGGTGGTCTGGGGCATAGACAAGCCCTTCGGGAACTGCAGGAAGGTGACCGCGGGCCTCGAGAAGGAGGACTTCATAATAGGGAACCAGGCCATGTCCTTCGGCATCGACCTCCCCTTAGAGCTCGGCTTCATCCACGCGCACGACGCGGAGACCTTCATACAGAGGTTCGGGAGGTTCGGGAGGCACGGGGACGCGGAGGTCCACGTGTTCCTGGAGGCCGACCACAGGGTCGTGAGTGAGCTGAGGGCCCTGGTAAACAGGGAGATAACCTACGACGAGTTCCTCCAGTTGGTGAACGGGATCTACGGGAAGAGGGTGGACGACGGGTTAGACGGGATATTCTTCTCGAAGGCGAGGCACGACGTCCTGATCAGGGCCTTCTCCCTCATTTACGCCATATCCAACGGGGAGCAGGTTTACGACCTGGTGAGGAACTGGTACCCGGGGCAAGTAAACCCTTTGACAATCAGACCGTCGTATGACGATTACTTCAACGTCTTCGCCTACAGGCCCGGGGGCCTCACGGGAAAGTGGTGCGACGGGAACGAGGACGACCTGTTCTCGCTGATAAGGAACTTCAGGTACAGTAATAACTATTGCTTCACCGACGAGATCCTGAGGGAGAGCCCCGGGATCGTACCGAGGAAGTCGGAGAACGTCAAGTGCTCCTTCATGCCCTTCAGCGAGTTCAACGAGAGCTTGAGGCCGAGGCTGGTTCTGAGAAGGCAGAACTACTCCGTCCTGATGGGCGGGATGAAGGAGTTCCAGGACTCCTACGTCGTGATCCTCACGAGGGATTGCGTGAATTGGGAGAACTTCACGGAGATGGCGAGGCTGGTCGCGACGTACGAGAGCGCGATACCGATCTATAAGGACGACGACATGAAGGTTGCCGTCGGCCTAGCGCTGTTCATATGACTCGCGTGACGCGCCTCGTCCGGTTCCCCAAACCTTTTTCTTGGAAAGATTCCCCGTTCTCATTCGATGGTTAGTTTCTCCTGAAGTTCGAAGGTGAGGTCGCTCGAGGCCAACGGCTTCCCTCACCGAAGCGCTTCGTGGAGGTCCTCAGTTTTCAACGGACTAGCCCTTAACTCGGCGTAAGGTCTAGAAGTCGTTCCGCTTCTCCTGGCTTAAGGCACGGGAGGACTCCAGCGACCCACGAGGCGCTCGCCGGGCATGCGGAGTGATAGGCCGCTACGTGTCCTAGAAGTCGTTTTTCCAATTTTTCATTTGTAATTACCAATTTATTCAACACGTTCAATGAGTTACTTCTCCCTTACCCTCCCGCCCTAGGGGGTCTCGTTAAACCCCCTTAAACGAGTTAGGGAGAGAGAACGCGTTTAAGGTCTGTTAAGATTTATAAACGCGTAAAGTTACGTGTAAATCGAGGGCGGGGAGGGTCAGTAACAACTGAAAGAAACTAAAACATATCGATGACGGCTAATCGGGGCAGGACGACTATGTAACAACTGAAAGAAACTAAAACGTACAACACGTCATCTATTCCATCTAGCAATACAGTAACAACTGAAAGAAACTAAAACTTAAGGGGACGTCGTTATACCAGGCACTCGTTAACGTAACAACTGAAAGAAACTAAAACCGTTATCGGGTGGGGCGCCTCTTTCCCGTCTTTCAAGTAACAACTGAAAGAAACTAAAACACTTCACGACGGTAGGCCACGTGAGGTTCGGCAATATGTAACAACTGAAAGAAACTAAAACCACTTGTTGGGCCCAGAGGACGAGGAGGCACGCGTAACAACTGAAAGAAACTAAAACTACGATGTTCCCGTCACGGTTGCAATGAACCCCAACGTAACAACTGAAAGAAACTAAAACGTACGCCTGGAGCGAGCTGTTGAACGCCGAGAAATGTAACAACTGAAAGAAACTAAAACCCACTTCCCTTAACATTTAAGATATTTTGAGTTACCTGTAACAACTGAAAGAAACTAAAACACTTTACCTGAGTCGCCTGGCAAAGGAGGGAATAATGTAACAACTGAAAGAAACTAAAACAACTTTTTCCTCATTCTTAGCAGCCTCTTTTAATTTGTAACCACTGAAAGAAACTAAAACAGAATTTTATCGACCAAATATAAAAAGGATGTGGGTAACAACTGAAAGAAACTAAAACAGACCAGACCCCGCCAGCGCAAACATCCGCACCACAGTAACAACTGAAAGAAACTAAAACACCACCCTTTTGTCTACTTTCTAATGAAAAAAATTATGTAACAACTGAAAGAAACTAAGACCCATTTGAGGGCCGCGACGAGTTTCTCGCTGTCCGTCACAAACATCGCTTTGATTATTTTAAATCTTAATTTTTTCCTCTCAACTTTCATCAATTCTTCAGCGTCTCTCTACTCTGCCTGAATGATGTACATAACAACGAATATTTCTTTCTAGAATTAATAAGTATTGCATTCGTTAATTTTCACGGATGCGTTCGTTTTGTAAAGCGGTTATACAAATCATTTAGCGGACACGTTAATTTACACGAGTACTAACCGAAGAATTTATATGCACCAGAGTAGGAAAATAAATTGGGGTGAAAAAATGAGAGGAAAGGATGTCTTCTTACGAATAATAGGAGTACTTGCTGTAATGTGGGGTTCATTACTTACTTATATAATGTTCGCTTCGGGGAACAAAATGGGTGGATTGGATTCTCTCGGCATAACAATCGGAGGAGTATATATCCTTTATTCCATTCATAGAAAGCAGATGGAACAGATGGAGTATTTAGTAGCGAAGCTTGGGCCGTATAACGATGTATTTTATGATGATGAAGGACTTTACTATGATAAGCCTGGCAAGCCTTATCTACTCAAATGGGATGAGGTCGTCGACTATAGGATATTAGAAGTTATGGCGGTTAATGAATATGCTCGTGCACCGCCGATATTCCATCTTTTCAGATATCTCAGGTGGAGGAATAGAAATCCGGAATATGCAATGACCGGCATAGTGAAAATAGGTACAGTTCAGTTCATTAAGAAGGACGGATCATCCATAATACTTCAAAACGTATTGTTCCCGTACCGCTTAGTCCCAGTATTTGATAAATATATAAAAGGAAATAACCAGAAACAGGGATATCACATATAACATTTTTCCTGCGTTATTTCTCTCTTTTACTAACACGGTCTGTGGTGTAGATGTCTGAGTTGATTTTGATTGTGTATTAATCTTCCCCGGTGAGAAGCTTAAGCGTCCGTGGGAACTTATCGCGACTAATGTAACAACTGAAAGGAACTGAAACTGGCCGTTTTACTTTCAACGCTCAACCTCAGTTTGGACCATTAGGATGGATCATAGATGAGATTGTGTCTGCGTTTAAAACCTTACTTAATACTCTTGTTGGAGAGCTATAATACTTAGGGAAATCATTTTTTGAAATGTAGACGTTGTCCATTAGTTATTTATAATATTCTCCTCCGATATCTTCTACCGTTTCATTGTATTTCAATGAAGTATACAACGCGTCTCTGGTACTCGCTATGGATCTTTGAACGGACTCCTGGAACAGCAACGGCGATGGCCGACGTCCCGGCTGGCCTAGTGATTGGGGGCGTCGTTAGTGAGTTTACGATCGCTATATTGACCTCATCAATTCAGGGAGCATTGCTTCTCGTACTAACTCCAGCAACAGTAGGGGCCGATTCAGCGATGTCGATGGGACTAATGGTTCTCTCGATCCGAGCCACGGAACGCATGGCTTGTAGTTCAGGGAAAATAAAAAGATAGCGCAAAAAATACCTTCTCTTATTTTAAATAAATATTCTTAATATATTCTACAATTTCTTTTGGGTTTATAACATTCGTAATATCTATTCCTCTGCCATCCTTAGTTATTACTCTAATAGTTCCCATTTTGTAACTAGACCCTCTCCCAGATCCTCTATAATATGTAAAAAACGATTCTTCGTATTCACGAATAACAAAAATATCGAAAATTTCACTCCATTTGAGAAACAGTTTATTTTCCTTGTATATTCCTTCATTCCCAATAAAATACCGAGGCGAAAATCGTCCTCCTTCAGCCAAGAGAGTCAATCCTTTTGCGATGGCTGAGTCTTTCCTTGAGGCTATAGCTCCTAATATGATATACAACACAGCGAAACTAAAGATCCCTATTGCATCCTTAGCTGAAACTAAAGAAACAAAGATACCCCCCAGAATATCAAATGCCGCTAATGTATAAAATATCACACTCAGGATTTTCCATGTCCTCATTTCGGTGTTTAGATCCTCCTTATACAGTTAAATACTTTTTTGTAACCTTTCGCCCTCGGGGTGTTGATAAAAACCCCCTTAAACAAGTTAGGGGTTGAAGCATTATAAACGCGGGAAGACAAACGTAAATCGAGGGCGCGAAGGGTCGGTAACAACTGAAAGAAACTAAAACCATATAGGGTTAAATCCTTACTGAAGTCGGGGGGCGGGAAACGATGAACGGGCGAGCTCCGAGCCTGCCCCCTCCGCAATCAAAAGGATGGATCGTGTGAACGTAGCGATTACCTGAAGGAATAGGGACCGTATCGTATCGATAGTTAGACGGCCGATGTGGCGGGTAAGAATCAGCCGCTACTCTCTCGGGAGGTGTAGCCCTTCCGGGGCGGTTAGGAGGTCCGCTAATCCTCTTGTGAAAAAGCTTTAGTAACGGTAACCGCGCGAGGAGATACGATGGCCAAACCGAAGAAGCGCGCGAGGGAGAGCAGGCTCGTGTACGTGCCTTTCGTCGCGGCCGCAGTCATAGTAGCTCTCGTAGTGGTTCTGGCCTTCGTTAAGCCTCCAGCGACCAACACGGCCCAGAACGGCGGTTCCTTCCCCTTCCTTCAGTTCGTTAAGGTCTCGAACCAGGACTACGCGTCGTCGCCCAACACCGTCGAGGTTTACCTGGTCTCCTGGGAGGGGGGCC
>Ga0081473_131100_pt1 | contig 12026 bp, 13 predicted proteins | sample CisSprmetagenome_FD_70977 | JGI IMG/M metagenome (GOLD analysis project Ga0081473, IMG submission 70977) | Hypoxic/sulfidic aquatic microbial communities from Cistern Spring, Yellowstone National Park, USA v2 (version 2) | ecosystem: Environmental > Aquatic > Thermal springs > Hot (42-90C) >... | reverse complement strand
CTGAACCTCTCGGCTGTTGGGATAGTGATAGGGGAGATATTCCTGGCGGTCTCCGGCTTATTGCTGTTCAGCTTCGCTCACCCGATCGGGTTCGGCCTATTCGTAGTCGGAGACGCGATCTTGGCCTTGAGCCTTGTGGGGGCTTTCGTGGCGTCGGTCTTCTTGGGGATCTCGCTCATTGACCTCGGGAACGCCTATTCTAGCGATATCCTTAAGATAGCTGGAGTACTCTCAGCCTTACCCTTCATTTCCCCATTAGGGTGGCTCTTAGCTTACGCTTATCTGGACAGCCTGATCCTGGACGCGTCTAGGCAGCAAGGCCCTGCTGGGCCGCGGCCCTCCTCGCAGGGGAAAAAGCTCCCGTCGGTTTACGCCGAAGGCTACGCCACCATAAGAGGGAACGGTCAAGTGACCCTGACCCTGGTGGCCAACTCGCCGTTGACTATAGCGAACGCGTACCTGCTCGGCTATCAGACCCGAGTCAGGACTATTAGCCCGAACGTCCTTAGCGTGGGCAGGAACTTGGTGGTGATATACTTCGATAATCTGCCGCCCTTAGTCCAAGGGGTTTCCTACACTCTTGTCGTGGCCTTCTCCGACGGCAGCTCCGTGTCGGTTCAGGCCTTCTACGTGCCCTGAGGGAGTAGGTGAACCCACCGTAATTAGATCGAAACGTCGTTGATCAGTTTAAGGATTCGGTAAACCTCTGAACTATATAGATTATATAGATTATATAGGTTCGAGGTATAACCTCGGGCGATAAACATGTCTCGGGAAAGACGGGCTTGAGGAGGATCATTCCTGCTCGGACTAAGGACGGGAGGAGGGCCCTAGTGGAGGTGGTCGGGAACTCGTTGAGCGTTAGGATCGAGGGCGTCGATGAGGTCAAGGAGTACAGGAACTTCGAGATCAGGATCAGAAGGAGCGTAGATTACGGGCTCCTGGGTTTGGGGGCTGGTCTAACCTCTCTTATCCCCCTCTCGGTATTGGTCGCCCCTGAGCTGGACGGCTTCGCGAAGTACTTCGTTTCCGTCTCGGTCCTGGCGGCCCTGATCGGTCTGGCGCTGGCGGTTAAGGCTTGGAGGGAGAAGAAGTACGTCGTGGAGGTAGTGACTCCAGACGGGGAGCTGTTCTCGAGCTGACCGGATTCGTCCCATCCTTGAGGAGATAGAAAGGGGGAAATGGATCCTCGATACGAGTTTAGAATTTTAAATTTTGTAGATTTCAAAAAGATATTCGTTTAAGTTTTTAAATTTAGGGTAAGAAAGCGGTACTGATCAACCGTGGGCGGCCTCAGGCTCAGGCTGGACAAGGACGTCCTCAAGTGTGAGCACTGTGGGATGCCGCTCACAGAGCACAACGTTTACACCAGGGAGATAGGTGGTAAAACGCACTACTTCTGTTGCGAGCACTGTGCCGACGCCTACGAGGCGAAGTCCCGTTGAAGGATTTAGTGATCATAGGCTGGGGCGCCGCCGGTTTCGCGGCCTTAATCAAGGCTAACCAGTTGGGCTTCAAGCCCACGATAATAGGTTACGGCCCGATCGGCGGCACGTGCGTCAACGTGGGCTGTATCCCCTCCAAAAGGGCCCTCAGGATAGGCGAGCTATACTCGGTAGCCTCGAGGGTTTCGGGCGAGCGGACTTACCCCGACTTCGGGGAGGCCTTCAAGGACGTTAAGGACTTGGTGGAGAGTTTACGGAAGAGGAAGTACGAGGACGTCCTGGCCAGTTACGACGCCGAAGTCGTAGAGGGGAAGGCCCGCTTCGTCTCCCCGAGGGCGGTGAAGGTCAACGGCGAAATCATAGAGGCCAGGAAGTTCGTAATCGCTACGGGATCCTCGCCCAAGGTCCCGGAGATCAAGGGCCTCAAGGAGGCGGGCTTCTGGACCAACGGCGAGGCCCTCTACCCCGATAGGAAAGTCGACTCCCTAGCCGTCATAGGAGGGAGGGCCCAGGCCCTCGAGTTCGCCCAAATGTACAGAAGGCTCGGCGTGGACGTGGCGGTGCTCCAGCGGAGTAAAGTCCTGCTGCCCGACTGGGAGCCGGAGGTCTTCCTCCTGGCGGAGAGGGTACTCGGCGACGAGGGAGTCTACGTCTTCACTAACGTGGAGGTGAGGGAAGTCAGGAGATCCGCCGGCTCTAAGGTGATAGTGACCAACAGGGGTGAGATCGAGGCGGAGGAGATCCTCCTGGCCACCGGCAGGAAGCCGAACGTCGACCTCAACCTCGAGGCGGCCGGGGTGGAGCTCGGCCCAAACGGAGGCGTAAAGGTGAACGACGACCTGAGCACCACTAACCCCAACGTTTACGCCGCGGGGGACGTCGTAGGAGAGCCCATGTTGGAGTCCCTGGCCGGGTACGAGGGGTCCATAGCGGCTGAAAACGCTCTGACGGGGTCGAGGAAGAGCACCAACAGGAAGCTGGCCCCCCAGGTCATCTTCACTCAACCCAACATAGCGAGGGTGGGGAGCGTGGAGGGCTACGAGGTGGGCTCGCTCGAGAGCAGGGTCGTTTGGTTCAGCGAACTGCCCAAAGCCTCGATACTCGGCGACGAGAGGGGTCTGGTCAAGATGACTGTAGAGAGGGAAACCAAGAGGATAGTGTCGGTACAGATGGTCGCCGAGAACGCGGGAGACGTCATAGCTGAGGCCGCGTTAGCGATCAAGCACGGCCTGACGATCGACGACATCATCGAAGTAGTTCATCCTTTCCCTACGGTCGCCGAATCGCTCAGGCTCGCGGCCCTCTCGTTTTACGTCGACGTGAGCAGGCTGAGCTGTTGCGTTTAGCTTGAGGCCTCTCACGACCTGGAGCTTCCTCAAGGTCAAACTCAGGTGGAGGCATTTCCCCCTGACCGCGAAGCCCGGGCAGCTGCAGGAGGCCTTCCTGATCCTCCCCTCCGCTACCTCGACCTTAACGATGTATGACCTCAGGGGGTAGGAGACGCTGTCGACGACGAAAACGTAAACCTCCCTGGCTCCCCTGGCCTCACTGGATACCGCGTAGCTATACACGTTAAGCTTCAGGCAATTAAACGACGAACGGGCGGGCGAAAGTTACGTGACATAAGCTTTTCCCTGAAGGAAGTCCGCGATCGTAAGGGCATTCAAATACTGAAATTTTCGGATTTAATTTAGGAAATTTAAATCAGTAAAGGGAGTTGACCGTGTGAGACAGATCACTTTCGTCGCGGTCTCCCTGGTTTTATCGCTGTTCGATTACTTCGCGGGCATCGAGTTACTGAGGCGAACTTACGGTGAGGGGATAGCCTCGGTTTTTTCCTCTTTTCCAATAAATTTAATTTATTTCACCTTAATATTTCTAATAGAGCTCACGTTCGTCACCTCGCTCTCGAAGGTCGTAGGGAGGCTCGTCAGAAGGGTCTCCCCTCGATGGGGGTGAAGGCTTCTGAAACTTTTTGGCCAGAATTTCAAATGCAGTAAAAAACTGAGCATTAGGAGGAAATAGGGGTCAAAGTAAGGCCGAGACTTCTTCGTTGTTTCGTTGGCAATTTGTCCATAATTAACCTTATACTCCTAAAGTAGATTTTTATTTGCTTAAGAGATTTGCTCCTATACATATTATGAAATTGGCCAAAGTCGTTGTAGTTTCTATTATATTCATAATCGCTTTATTAGCTTTCTTATTAGCAATTTACATAATTAGCTTTGTAAATTTTTTTAAAGTGTATGCATACACACAGAATTCTGTAGTGGAATATTTCTTATCACCTCAGCTAATAAAACCAAATAATAAATCAATAACAGGGAACAATACGGCATTCGAGCTTATGTATTATAATGTTTCTGAAAGTGAGTTAAGAGAGGTAAGATACAATACTACAACTTACACTAACGATATTGTATGTTTTTCAGCGTCGATTGCAGGGTTAATAATACTCTACGTACTATATATTTTCCTTTATTTTGGGGTTTTTATTAGAAATAAAAATTTATTGCCAAGCTTTGTTTTCCATTCTCTATGTCCTACTGTTATTGAAGGTATCCTTATTATATTTATACCTTCATCTCTAGGATATATTTTCCTTAGTTGGTTTTTCCCTTTCCTTTTGAGTCTTCTTTATACATTAGACCATTTGCTACCTCTAGACTCTGCCTATTCAATGATAGATTCACTGATCTTTACTTTGGATATCTTTTTATTTGTGGTAGAGTTTTTAATTGAACGGGTTACCGAGAACAAAATTGCATCAGTTCCTACTACAATTGATAAAGCAATGAAATTATTTCATAACTTTAATGTAGGATTGGAACATGTTATTAAGGTATTGAAATTATTAATTAAAATTTTAGTTGTAATTACGTTTGTTATCTCAATAGGTATAGCTTTTTTGGCTTATTATAATATCGCATATTTAATAGAAGACTTTCAATTTGTAGCTAATACAATGTCAATCATTACCATTCTGGTATTGTTTGTTTTAATTACCAAATTCCTAGTCAATATAAGCTTTGAAGGAATGAGTTAGAATGAGTTATATAGAGGGGCTAATTTATACATCTGAGACGAGAAAGAGTGAAAACGGTAATAATTAAATCTAGCTAGGCTTGGTAGCCTACTAGTGCTTTTTTAATATTTTAGTTTTCTATACGCTACAAGTAGAATGAAACTTTCGTAGAGATGAAGTCTCAGCCTTCCCATAATAAGTCGACTTACTAAAACTGAATCTACGTCTAAGAAAGCTAAATTATTTATAATTAACATAGCTGCGGGGCGCTTAATGTAATAATCGCGTCATTGACATTCACCTTATGTTCTTAATTTAGGAATATCTGAGAATACCTGCCGGTGAGGCGCTAAGATATGTTTACGTTAAATATCAGGAATATAGAATGGGATCAGTTACTGAGGACACGATCTTTAATGACTCTGGTTCTTATCGAATGTCACAGAAGTAGCCTTCTTTTTGAATTTTGAATTACATACGAGACGGTGTTGCTGACTAGGAACGCGCTTTAAGTACCGGGGATGATTTATAAAAGGAACGAAGTAAATTACTAGGAGAAACAATACTGAAGAAGTAATTTAGAGGCTTAAAAACGGAAAGATAGGGGATCTGCAACATGCTACTGAGAAGTTATCTGAAGAATTTCTGATCGCACGTCATCAATAACGTTAACTCTCGTCGTAGCGAACGTAATCAACTTTAGCCTAAGATAATGAAGAAGGTGTACAGACCTTAAAGAAACAGAAGAGCCTGGGTACGAACCCACGGGAAGTCTAACTCATGGAAATTACTCTTAAACTAATTTAACATAGCTACAATAGATATATGAAGGCTGAGCAAACAGCTAGGCACTTAAATGAAGAAGAAAACTCTGTCCAAAGTTTTCCCGTTCGCATGAGGTGGAATGGTTCAGGAAGGAATTAAGGTTCGCGGAATATTATAAAAGAATGCTAGAAGTCACTCAATCTATTGAAATTTTCCCGACAGAGGGGTGTATGGGACAACCTTGAAGACGTTATCCACCTCCTTAGCTTCCTTTCTTTAACACAACGCGTTCCGGCCAACTTAACTTCAAAGGCGTCGACTCTCGATCGGGGTCGAGGCGGAGACGACCGCTTTAAATAGTTCGGAGGCTAACTTTCCTCATGAACTCAGAGACGAGGGTCGTCTTTAACGTCAGCATAGCCTCCTTCGTCGCCTTCGCGAACTACAACATAATAATAATCGCCTTACCCGCGATCCTCAACGGGCTCGACTTCAACCCTAACTCTCCCTCGTCGTTACCCTACATCGTCTGGCTGATAGTCGGCTACATGACGGTCACGGCGTCGTTCCTGAGCCTGTTCGGCAGGATAGGCGACGTCTACGGCAAGGTTAAGGTGTTCAGGGTGGGCTTCCTGATATTCTCCGTATCGGCCTTGCTCATGTCGTTGCTTCCTCCCTGGGGAGACGCCGCGGTGCTGGCCCTCATCTTGCTCAGGGTGATCCAAGGCGTTGGGGGAGGGTTCCTGATGTCCAACGGAACCGCGATAATCGCGGACCTGATCCCTAGGAATAAGTTGGGTTACGCCCTTTCCCTGACCCAGTCGATGGGGCTAGTGGGCGGAGTTATGGGCCTCGTTTTGGGAGGGGTGTTGGCGTTCTTCGACTGGAGGCTCGTGTTCCTCTTCCCGGCCGTCGTCGGACTTCTGGGCTATTTACTCACCTCCGGCCTGCCCAGCGTTTCCGCGAGGAGAAGCGAGAGCCTCGACTGGCCGGGAGGTCTTCTGTTCGCCTCGTCCCTCACTCTGATTCTGATAGGCACGACGCTGATGCTGGTTCCAGGGGAGGGAGTCGCGAGCGACTGGCTAATCGCGATGGGAGTGTTGACCTTGCTCCCCTTGATCTACGTGGAGAGGAAGGCTAGGAGTCCCCTGTTCGTCTTCTCGCTGTTCAAGCACGTGGACTTCAGCATCGCTATCGCGTCCAACACCTTGGTCTCGGGCGTAAGGCAGGGACTGACTATACTCATCATAATCTTGCTACAGGCGGTTTGGTTGCCGCTCCACGGAGTCCCCTTCAGCTTGACCCCCCTGCTGGCGGGGCTCTACATGCTCCCTAACAGCGTCGGCTTCATGGTCGCCGCTCCGGTGGCGGGGAGGCTCTCGGACAGGTTGGGTTCCAAGAAGCTGACCACCGCCGGGCTCTCGATAACGGCCATCTCCACCCTCGCCCTCTACTCCCTGCCCTACGATTTCCAGCTCTGGCAGCTCTTCGCGATAACCTTCTTCAGCGGCCTCGGAATGGGGCTCTTCTCCGCCCCCAACTTGGCGGACATAATGGCTTCCGCTCCTCCGAACTACAGGGGGGCCACCTCGGGGATGAGGGGCACGTTGCAGAACACGGCCTCCGCCATTTCGGTCGCCATCTACTTCACCCTGCTCTTCCTCTTCCTGTATCAGCCCCTGATGAACGCGGAGATGTCCTTCCGTTTGTCCCACACAGTTCCGCCGCCCGTGGTAGTATTCTCCGCCCTTTTGGGTTACGACCCGTTCCCGGGAGTGAACCTCGACCCTAAGACCTTCGGCGGCCTAGTGGCGGAACCCTTCATGGAGGCTTTCAAGGGCGTGGTCTTAGTTTCGTTCGCGATCACGGCGTTAACGGTGCCGCTCAATTACCTGAGGAAAGACGCCAGGGTCAGGGAGAGCCAGGCGAGGGTGAAAGACGTGAGGGCGAGCTGAACCCTATAGTCGTTCTCAGGACGTGTGGCTAACGAACGTCAACGCAGTGTTCTTCGCTCTCCGTGATTTAAACTCCCCCCGCTTATACGGGCGTTAATTATCTCCTGAAAACAACGAATCGTCCGCAGAGGTGGGGAAATCCCGTGAGGCTGAGCGAAGACCAACTCGCGAGGGAGCTCGCGAGTATGAAAGGTTGGGAAAGGAGGGACAACTCCATACGTAAGACCTTCGCGTTTAAGGACTTCAAGGAGTCGGTGGAGTTCCTCGGCATGATTAGGCCGATAGCTGACGCAATGAACCATCACCCTGACGTCTGCGTTAAATACAACAGGGTTGAGGTGGAGTTAACCACACACGACGAGGGAGGGGTAACCGAGAAGGACGTCCAGCTGGCCAGGAAAATAGACGAGGTGTACAAGACCCTGTACTCGTCGGGGTCTTGAGGCTCACCTTTCTGCTCAGTTTCTCGGCCAGAGCTTCAGACGATCACCGACCTCACTTCGGCTACGAGGTCGGAGTAGTCGTCGATCTTCCTCAGGAACAGGTCAGCCGACCTCAGGACTCGCTCGACGAAGCTCGGGGGCCTCCCGATGGGAAGGGCCTTAGCTATCGTTTCGGAAGTCCCCACGGGGTCCTGCTTGATTCTGTCAATTCCCTCCAGGTAGGCCGATACGATCGCGTCCTCAGCCTCTCTCTTAACTATGTGGAGCCCGCACGACGAAGGAACCTTAACCCCCAGGGTCTCGAGCAGATCCTCCAGCCTCAAGCCGTTCAACGCCGCGGTCGAACCGACCACCGAGCGGACCTTACCTTCCGCCAGGAGCTTCTGCGCCTCCGAGAGGTCCTCGTAATAAACCAGCTCGAAGTCCCTCGTTCCGAGCCTCTTGTACGCCACCCTGACCAGGACGTCGGCGGCGCTTCCTCTCCTCCAAACGGCCGTGGGGCTCCTCAGCTCCGGATGAACGGCCAATAGGCCCCTCAGCGCTCCGTAATGAGCCCTGAGCCCCCTTCTTATTAGGGAGACAATAGAGTCCGCGATCGCGTCCGCCTCGGTCCCCTCTTTGCCGAACAACAGCTCTACCTTACCTGAGACTATCAGCGGATAAGAGACCGGGCCGGGTGCGGACAGGACTTTAGGCCTCACGACGGATCGTTCGAAACCGAACTAAATAAACCCTCGCTTAATCGACTTAAGAAGTTGAACGAACCTCCTAAAAGGACGGAATTGAACGGAAAGGAGGTAGTCGAGAGGGCCCTCTCACTGGGGGAAGCCGTTCACGGGTCTGAGAAGGAGAAGGCTATCCTGAAGCTAATCGAGGGGAGTATGGATCGGGAGGTCAAGAGGGTTCCGGTTAGGACGAAGGTCTCATCAGCCCTATCCAGCGAAGTACGCGCCTCCGGTACCACGATGTCTAGATCTAGCGGCGGCTTCCCGACACGTCGTGCGGGGAGACAGAGCTGGGGCAACAGCGCCGGGCTTCGCGGCCCTCGCCGCTATTCCCTTGCTCGGCCTTCTAGTAGCGGCGTCTCGGGATGCGAAAATAGAGAGGCTCAAAGCGATGTATAAGACGGGGCAAATCACATATATGTAACTCTACGCACTCTTCCTCCGCGGCGAAATCACGGCAGAGGAACTTAGCGGAATTCTCAGGCCGTGACAGTCGGCATCCGCTCTCACGGTTATGGCTATGAGTCGCATATGCGTTAAGTTTATAAATCTGCGGAATAATAGTAATACGGGGAGGGGGGCATGTGGGACAAGATTAAGAAGGGTGAAGATAGGCTGGAAGTTCATGGAGTTTACCCAGCTGCGGTTCCACATATAGCTGACATGTGGGAGAATGAACCTTACAATGGGTATGTCATAAATAACCTTCCCCCCATGCATTACCGTGTTGCATACTTTGACGACATGTTAAAGGACATGGAGATTAGCAAGAGAGCAATGGACATGGCTAGCGAAATGGGCTACGACACTATGGAGATAGGTAAGATACATATAGGCAAACGCCACGGCTTAGCGACAGATCTATACTTCTACAACTCCGACGAAGAGTAAATGCAGTTTACCTAAAATCGAATTTTATTCATGTTTTTCATGCTTATCTATTTAGAACAACTCTATCATGTTGGCGAGACCGACTAGGACAGGCCGTCAAGCTCCTCATAGGGCCGATTCCAGTGTTTCCTTACTACTCACAATGGTGTTGATAGGTCTCGTCTTGGTTACTCTTATATGGTCAGTGTGAAAGAGGGTCTAAGTACGAAGCAGAGACCTGTGAAATTAAACTCTATCCTGTGCCCGTGAAGGAACATCGCGTTCCACGCGGCTAGTTTAGCTATTTTATTGGCCGCCCTACCATCTGGGTGGAATTCACCTTGGTGTGGGGCGTAGATCACGTTCGCCCCGGTGCTCAGAATCAGCTCTACCACCTCGTCGACCGCCTGGGGGACGTATTCGGCGAGCCTTGCGTCGGGGAAGTCCAGGAACACCAGCCTGTCGCTAGCGCATCCCAGAATGCCAAAGGCCTCTTTCGCCTCCGACTTGCGCCTTGAGGAGTATTTTTGCCTCTCGGAGCCTTGGAGGACCCTTCCTTCGTATGCCGCGGCTCCGTCAGTGAGGTAAACGACAACGACTTGGTAGCCTGACTTAACGAGGATAGCGATGGTTCCGCCCATGCCGATGACTTCACCGTCCATGTGCGGAGTGAGTACCAGCCTGACCCCCTTGTTCATGTTGACCATCTTTAATAATTCTAGTTTAAATTTATAAAATCATCCTCATTTTGTCTAGAACTTATCGCGGGTTCAATAGATTTATATAATTGGAATGTATTAAATATTATTACATAAGATTTGGGATGGAGGTTGTGACCAGGCCCCCAATTATGGCGAGGACAGAGGACGCCAGTATCAGGCCTCTCCTCGGTCGGCAAGCCTTAGCCCCAAAGCTACGCGCCCCTGCGCCCCTATTACCTTAACACGCCCAGGAAGCCCTTGACCGGCCGCCTGATGACCCTAAAGGAGTTGGGCTTCTTGGATCCCTGTGGACACTCTTTCTCATCATGAGTTAACGTTCAGCCCTTTACGCTTATACTTGTCTAAGCCCTGACGTCGTACTCGCTTAGCCCTTGAAATCAGGTAGCTCAACAACAGGTGAGCGGCGAGGCCTGCGCAGCGAGACCTCCATCATAAGATGGGTCTTAGTTTTCGTTGCTCATTTTTAGCCCTAATTCACATAGAAGTTTCGCAGGGGTCCTTGACGCCTCTTAAGCAATGATGTTAAAGAAATTAATAATACGATTTTACTTTCTATTATTGTATAATAATGAACAATTAATAAGAAACTCATAAGTTTTTTCCTATAGATTTTATAATTAATTTAAGGCTCACGTGATTACAAGTCCAATTTTTTATTTTCAACTAAAGATTGAAAATCAACTAAAGAGTGAGATTTTCAATCTTTAGTTGATGGATGAATTCTCTTTTTAGTATACGCCTTAGATTGATTTAATTCACCGTAACAATTTTATCCGACGGATAATGTAGGAGATTATTATAATACCTAATTCCAGTGAATTTATTAGGGTAACTGTATTAAGTAAGTATGCGTGAAGGAGAAAAGTGTGTTAAACACAAAAAGATTAACACTCGCAGAATGTGCAGTGGTTATAAGTATAGCTATTCTTTCTAAGGCTGGAACTCCTACTACACCTAAGGAGATAGCGGACTATTTGAAAGAGGACGTTCAGACGGTTAGAAATATTTTAGAGAGACTGAGAAATAAAGGTCTAGTTCTCTCTTCACTAGCTTTCGGTCTAGGTGGTTTTGCGAGTATAAGTTCATCTTCTCAAGTAAGAGGCAGAGAAAGGATATATAGATTGGTTGATGATGTGAAAAATATCTTGGATAAATACCCTGAAATACTAAAATGGACTAAGGTAAATCTAGGTATTGAGGATGAGAAAAAGCTAATGGAGTTTATAAATAAACGCGCGGAAGAATTAAGATTGGCGCTATCGGCATCATCAGCACGTGGAGTACCCTACGACCAGACGCCATTGCATACAGCAGCATTTAGAGGTGATGTTGAGGGTGTCAAACAGCAGCTCCTTGAGCGTGGCGCTGATCCAAACGCCAAAGATAATGCCGGTAAGACGCCACTATATTTGGCAGCATTTAGAGGTCATGTTGAGATCGTCAAACTGCTCCTTGAGCGTGGCGCTGACCCAAACGCCAAAAATAATGACGGCTGGACGCCACTGCACAAAGCAACAAATGAAGGTCATGTTGAGGTTGTCAAACTGCTCCTTGAGCGTGGCGCTGACCCAAACGCCAAAGATAATGCCGGCTGGACGCCACTGCATGACGCAGCACATGGAGGTCATGTTGAGGTTGTCAAACTGCTCCTTGAGCGTGGCGCTGACCCAAACGCCAAAGATAATTCCGGTAGGACGCCACTGCATGACGCAGCACATGGAGGTCATGTTGAGATCGTCAAACTGCTCCTTGAGCGTGGCGCTGACCCGTGGATTGCCGACAATGATGGGCGTATTCCCTTAGATTATGCTTACGATAGCACAATTCATAGTTTACTTAAAAGTGCGATGAGAAAATAAAAAATTACGCGACAGCAAAGGGTTACAAAGTGGTTGAAGTACTGAAAGATGTTGAGAAAGCGGACATCAGGAGGAAGTTGGCCAAGCTGATAGTTATTGAGGCTTTTGAAAGTAAAAGTGTAATTGTCTTGGAGGACTTGCCGAGGAGAGCTCCGGAGCATATGATAAAGGACGTGAAAGACCCTCAGCTCAGGTTGAGGATTTACAGATCCGCGTT
>Ga0081473_156428_pt1 | contig 12035 bp, 13 predicted proteins | sample CisSprmetagenome_FD_70977 | JGI IMG/M metagenome (GOLD analysis project Ga0081473, IMG submission 70977) | Hypoxic/sulfidic aquatic microbial communities from Cistern Spring, Yellowstone National Park, USA v2 (version 2) | ecosystem: Environmental > Aquatic > Thermal springs > Hot (42-90C) >... | reverse complement strand
ATTTTATGCAAATAAGGAATTATATAAAATAGCAAAAGAATTTAATGTTTATTTAATATATACAGAAAGTTTATCATTATTAAAATTGCCATTTAACTTTTTATTAAAGGATATAATAAGTTCAAATATTCATTTATTATTTCCAAAAGAAATAGATTTCTATGGAATAAACTATTATGGTATATATAAAGATATAAAAGATATATATGAAAGAAAATCATCTTTTAATATATCTATATTAGATGATATCTTAAAGAATTTGGATAAACCCATATTTATAACAGAGAATGGAGTAAATACTGAAGATGAATTTTTAAGAGTTAGAATTATTAAAAGATATTTACATTATTTTGTAAAAAATAGAGAAAAATACAATATAAAAGGATACTTTATATGGTCTTTGATGGATAATTATGAGTGGGAGTTAGGATATAATGCAAAATTTGGAATATTAAATAGAAATTTATCAAAGAAAGATTCATATTATGAGATAAAGGAAATATATAGAAAATTAAATCAAAAGCTTAATATATCCAAGTAGTGGTATTCTTAATATTCCAATTCCAATAATTCTATTTGGATCCATATTATTTTCTCCCTCAAATATTATTGGTCCTGGATTATTATCACCCATAATTATAAAATCACTATTATTATAACCAACTATTCTATGAAAAATATCTTCATTTTTATACAAAGATATTCCTTTATATAAAATTACATCGCCAATTTTTAAATATTTTGTATTAATTGGTAAAATTATTATTATATCTCCTACATACAATCCATTTGGATATGGAAATTGGGAAAATTCTTTTTGTGTAATATTATATTGTTCATATTTTTGGAAATTAAAATAATAATGCTCCATGCTTGGAGATACAATTACTGAAAATAATGGTGGATATACAATTTGAATGATAAAATATACAATAAATATAAATATTATAAATAATATGTCACTCAAATAATCATCTCCAAAAAATATTCTTAATATTAGTTTCTTTATTTTTTCAATCATATACTCTCCATGTATATCCGCATTTTACACATCTATAAAATTTTGTTTCACCTTCATCTCCAGCCCTTGTTTGAATAGACCAGAAATATGCTCCCTTATTTCCACATCTAGGACATACAATTTCATTATCAATTGGATATAAATTATAATTTTCTTCCATAATTGTAATTTCTGAAGATTTATTTATATTTTCTGTAAGTAACAAAGAATTTGCATCTTTTATTTTCTCTTTATATCCGCAATTTGGACATACTAAATAATTATTTTCTTTTTTCATTAAGCTTCCACATTTTGGACAAAATTTCATAAAAATATTTTATTTTATAGAAAGATTTATAAACCTTCTATCCTTTTATTTATTTCTAAAAATATTCCAAATAAAGTAGTAAAGAATAAGGCAATTGATATATTTATTTCAAATGAAAAACTATTTATAATATTTTCTAATTTATAATTAATAGTTTGATTATATTGATTTAAATATTCATTTATTGTTGAATTTAAGCTATTTAAGAATGTTTGATTTACATATGATAAATTGTTATATAATATATATACTCCATTTATATCTCCTTCATTTTCTAAAATACTTATTGCTGTCTCATAACCACCAATATATGTATTTAATAGTTGATATTCATATATCTGATATAGATCCTTTATGTTTGAAATATAAAGACTTTCTAATTTATTATGTATAAATTGATTTACTATATTAATAAATATTGAATTGTTAAGAACAATGAATAAAATAGATAAAAAGTAGATTATTATTGCAAAAAAAGAATATTCTGTTTTTATTATTTTAAATATAAAGAATAATGAAATTGTTATATATATGTTTATAAAATTCTTAAACAATAAAAGACCGGTAGAATAAAATATAATTCCAATAATTAAATAAAAGGTTTTATTTTTTATTTCTCTTGAAAAATATGTTCCTAAATAAAATGTTATTAAAAAAGATAATAAACTAATTGATAATATAAATAAAAGACTATAATTTATTGATGAATATAATAAATTATTTATTAAATCTAAGAAATATATATAAGAAAAATATAAAGCTATAGAAGATTCTATGTAAAAAACTGATGATAATATATGATTTTTAATCATAAACTAGTTTTTTAATAAAAATTTTTAAAGGTATTTTAATAAAGTATGAAAATGGATTTATATCCAATAATATTAGGAATAATTCAAGGTATAAGTGAATGGCTGCCAATAAGTAGTAAAACACAAATTCTAATAGCTTCAAATTATTTACTAAATATTAATCCATCAATTGGATATACTTTTGGATTATTTATGGAAATTGGAACAGTATTTTCTGCTCTATTATACTTTAGAAAAGATATATACCAAATATTAAAGGATAAAAAAATGTTATACTATATAATTATTGCAATAATTTTTACAGGATTGGTTGGTGCCCCTTTATATATTATTTCTGATAAATTATTGGAAAATACATATAATACATCAATGCCAATGATAATTTTGGGATTAATACTTATTTTAGATGGAATTTATATATATTATACAAGAAATAAGATAAAAATAAAGGATAAAAAAGATCTTAATTTAAGGGATATAATAATTATTGGAATTGCACAGGGCCTTGCTGCTCTACCTGGTGTTAGCAGATCTGGAATTACAGTATCTACTATGTTATTAATGGAATATGATCCAAAATTTTCTTTTTCTCTTTCATATATTTTATATATACCAGCAGCCCTTGGAGCATTTTTCTTAACTATATTAGCTTCTAAATCTAATATTATATATGTAGCATCTAATATAGGATATTATGGAATTTTAACTGCAATAATTGTTTCATTTATTGTGGGTTATTTAACTATTGGTATTTTAATGAAATTAGCAAAAAGTAAAAAAATATATTATATTGACTATATACTTGGTAGTATAGCAATAGTAGTTAGCCTAATAGGTTTAATATATAGTTAAAAAATAATAATTTATATATTTAAATTAAAACATAATATACATGGATTGGAAGAAGATTTTGTTGGGTATGCTAATTATACCAATAATGTTAGAGATTTATTCACAGCAGCCGATAATTGGATATCCCACAGTAATAAATAATCAAATTAATATATCTAATCCAAATAGTTATGCAATATATGAAATAAATATATATAACCCAACAAATTATACATACTATTATGATATTTCTCCATTATCATCTCAATGGTTCTTTATTATAGGAGAAAATAATACATTAGTTTCTGGATATTTATATCCTGGTCAATTAGAAGAAATAGAAATATATATGAGACCTTTAGGTTTTATTAATCAAATACCAGAAATAGTTGTATATTTGCATAACCTAAATATTACTTCAGAATATTATTCAGATATAATTCAATTTACTCCAGTATTATATTATAGTCAACCAATTGTAACAAATTCAACCACTGTTTTACCTTTATCAATAAACTTTGAATTATCAAGTTCAACAGTAGCTCAAAATAGTTTCATATATTTAATAGGAATAATAAATAATCCAAACAATTTCAGTCAATATTTATCAATTAATATATCTTCTGATTTTAATTTTTCAGCATTCTATAATGAAACATTGAGTCCGGGAGTAAATATATATCAATTTCCAATATTTATATCGAATAATGTTTCTATAGGAGAACATCATTTAATAATATATTCAAATAATTATACATATTATCTAAATTTCACAGTTTTTCAATTAAATACAACCCCAATAATAGAAATAACTAAAAATGGATTAGAATATATAATAAATATAACAAACCCATACAATTATCCAATCAATTATACATATTATTTAAAAAGTTATTATGGAATATTTTCTACATTTTATCCAAATCAATATTATACCGGCAATATAAATGGATCTAAATATGCAATATATAATGTGTTTTTATTACCAGGACAATCTTATATAATATATGAAAACTTTAATTATTTATTATTAGCAGAAATTATAGCTTCAGTACTCCTAATATTATTTATAATATTCTATGTATTCTTAAGAGATAATATAGAAATATCAAAAGAAATATTAAGGATTGATTTAGATAAAGAAACAATAGATGTAACAATAAATATAAAAAATAAAAGTATATTTCCATTAAATCAGGTTAAATTAATAGATAGAGTAAATGGACCATTAAAAGTAAAAGAATATAAAATTGTAGAACCATCTTCAGTTTATAAAGTAGATAATAATTATAGTTTGAACTGGAAATTTGATAATATAAGAAGAAATGAAGAAATAGTTATTTCTTATACATTAGAAGCAAAAGATATTAAAGAATATAAAAATATAGAATTGCCAAGAGCAGAATTAAGATATAGATATTTAATTTGGGATAGAGTTAAATATTCTAATGGATTAATTATAAGAATTACAAAATAATTTCCACTTTTTAGTTAATCTTTAACCTTTTATTTTTAGGTATGTATTATTTATATCATGGAAGATCTAAGAACCGGTTATCAAATTACATGGTGTCCTGGATGTACAAACTTTGGTATATATACAGCAATAATTTCTGCTTTAAAAGAATTGGAATCTGAAAGAAAAATTGATAGAAGAAAGATTGTATTTACATCAGGAATTGGTTGTGCAGGAAAGATACATAATTATTTAAATTTAAGTTCATTTAGTGGATTACATGGAAGAGCATTACCATTGGGGATCGGAATAAAGATGGGAAATCCAGAATTAACTGTTTTAGTATTTCAGGGGGATGGAGATACATATAATGAAGGAATAGATCATTTTGTTTCTTCATGTAAAGAAAATGCGGATGTGAAGTTATTTGTTCATAATAATCAGGTATTTGCATTAACAACTGCTCAACATACATTTACAACTGAAGAAGGATATTATTCAAAATCTTTAGGAATGAAAGTATTTGAAAAACCATTAAATCCTATTGCATTAGCATTAGTATCTGGAGCTACATTTGTTGCTAGAGGATATGCATTATGGGTAGATCACTTAAAATATATAATGAAAGAAGCAATATTACATAAAGGATTTGCATTTGTGGATATAATTCAACCATGTATTGTTCAACATGATACAAGGAAATATTATGAAACACATATGTATAAATTAGAAGATATAGGACACAATCCGACAAATTTTGATGAGGCATTAAAAAAAGCTTTAGAATATGATTATACATTAAGAGAAGATGCAAAAATTCCTGTAGGTATATTTTATAAAGGATCAAGAATCACATTACATGAAGGATTGAAAGTACAACCATTTTATAAAATAAATAGAGAATTGAATTTAGATGTTTTAAATCAAATAACTGTATAAAAATTTTTACAATATATATTTTTTATGTATACATATGAGTTCGATATAAAAGATATAAAAGTAAATGAACTTGAAAATTTATTGAAAGAGAGGAATATAAAATATAGTAGAAATAAAAATAAAATAATTATTTATTATGAAGACTTTTATTTCTTATATAAATTTGATAAATTTATAAAAGGATTAAAGGCCGGTTTTGATATTAAAAAATTATTAAATATATTAGATAATGATTGGGATATATTAGAAATTGATTTAAAACAAGTATTTGAAAAGAAAATAAATCATATAGTTAGAATAAAGGGAAGAATTATTGGAGAAGAAGGAAAGGTATTAGAAGAATTGAGGAAAAGGACAAATGCTGATATAATTATTAAAGATAAATATATATACATACTTGGAGATAACATTTCTTTACAATCAGCATATGAAGGAATAAAAAGAATAATAAAAGGGGAAAAACATAACACAGTATTCAATTATTTGGACAAATATATAAAAGATTTGAGGAATAAAGATAAGGAATTTGCAAGATATATTAAATAACATTTTAAAATATTAAAATAAATATTTTTTAAATGAAAGAAAAAATTAAACAAAATGTTCAGGAAGCTGAATTATATAAAAAGTTTAAAAGAATATCTGTAGCGGAATTCTTTGAAAGAAATAGACATCTATTGGGATTCGATAGTCCTAGAAAAGCTCTACTAATTGCAGTAAAAGAATATGTTGATAATTCATTAGATGCGTGTGAAGAATATAAAATACTTCCAGATATAAAGGTTGAAATAGATAAATTAGAAAACGATATTTATAAAGTAACTGTAGAAGATAATGGACCAGGTATACCATATGAAAACGTTCCGGAAATATTTGGTAGTTTTCTATTTGGTTCAAAGTTTCATAGGTTTATATCAACAAGGGGAAAACAAGGTATTGGTGCCTCAGCAGTTACATTATATTCACAACTTACAACAAAAGAACCTGTGGAAATTATTACAAAAATGAAAAATAAAGAAAAAGGGATAAAATATAAGATAAAGATCGATATAAAAACGAATACTCCAATAATATTAGAAAAGGAAGAAGTTGAAATGAAAAAAGAGAGTGGAACAATTGTAAAAGCAAAAGTAATAGGTCAATATATAAAAGGTAAACAATCTGTTGATGAATATATTAGATTAACTGCATTAATAAATCCACATGCAAATATAATTTATAAAAATCCAGATGGAGAGAAATTTGTTTATAAAAGAATAATAAATGATATTCCAGAATTAAAAGAAGTAAAGCCACACCCTTATGGTATTGAATTGGGATATTTTGATAGATTGATAAGAGAAACAAAAGAAAAAACATTATTGAACTTTTTAACTAAAACATTCTCATCCGTAGGACAAAATACTGCAATAGAAATACTAAAGAAAGCAAAATTAGATCCTAATATGGATCCGAAGAATTTAAATGATGATCAAATTATAAAATTATATAATTCATTACAAAATGCAAGATTGAGGGCAATTCCATCAAAATATATTGTAACCCTTGGTAGAGATATAATATTAAAGAGTATGGAAAATATACTTAAACCAGAATATACGGCTGCAACAAGAAGGAAACCAGCATTGTATAGAGGTATACCCTTTATAGTAGAAGTTGGGATTGCATATGGAGGAGAAATAACCGAATTTCAATATTATAGATTTGCAAATAGAGTACCATTATTATATAAACCTGGAGAAGATGCAATAACACATGCATTAAAAGAAATTAATTGGAAGCATTATGGATTTGAAGTTGAAGGGGAATTTCCAAAGGATCCAATGGCAATATTAGTCCATGTTGCATCTGTTTGGTTACCATTTACTTCAGAATCAAAGGAAGCAATTGCACCATATGATGAAATAGTAAGAGAAATTGAATTGGGAATTAAAAATGCTTTAAGAGAATTATCAATATATATTAAGAAAAAGAAGGCTCTAGAAACAATTGGTGATAAATATAAAAATTTGTATGGATATGGATTAGAAGTTATAGATTCTTTAAGTTCTATATTAGATATTGAAAAAGAAAAAGTGGAAGGAAGGGTAAAAGAAAGAATAAAGAAGGAATTAGTAAATGATATATATGAAATATTAAAATCTGTTAGAGAAGTAAAAAATTTGTTAAAAGAGGGAAAAGATGATAAAGCAGTAACATTAATTAAGAATATGTTAAAAGATACAGTAAAAATTAATCTATTAAGCGAAAAAGAATTAGAAGATATGATAATAGAAGTAATAAATGATGTTAAAAAGAATAAGTTGAGCTTATTAAATTAACTTATAATAAAATAAATATGGTTCAATATATAGAAAAATTATCTAAAGAAGAAGTTTTAAATAGAATAAAAAAGCTAGCTGAAGAAATATATAATGAATTTTCTTCTGGAAATCCATCAATAAAGCTTGCTGTGAGGGGTAATATAAAGAATATTGAATATGACGAAAAAAGAGATATAATTACTTTAAAGGAAAAAATTGGATCTAGGGAATTCTTTAATTTGGGTCATGTAAGAAGATTTATGCAAACATTATTAGTTGCTTCTTTAGCAAAAAAGTTGGTAGAAAAAGATAAAACTGCAAGCTTAAGAGAAGTTTATTATCAATTAAAACATACAATACCAATATTAAATGTAAATACAATAGAAGAACAGGAAGAATCTGATGCTGTAATTGAAGATTTAGAAAGGGCAATAAAAGCAATAAGAGAACAATTTCATATAAAAGCTGAAGGAAGGGGCGCAATATATGGAGATATATATTTAAGGGATAGAAAGAGAGGCGATGAATGGAATTGTTCAAAATTGGGAAGGGGTGGTTGGAGTGTTCCATCAACAATTGAAGATATAGAAATTGGGGATGTAAATGCAGATTTTGTTTTAGTAGTTGAGAAAGAGGCAATGTTTGATAGGTTAATTGAAGAAAGATTTCCAGAAAAACATGGTGCAATATTAATTACTAGTAAAGGTCAACCTCCAAGAGGTGTTAGAAGATTAATTCATAGATTAAGAAAAGAAAAAAATTTACCAGTTTATGTATTTACAGATGGAGATCCATGGGGGTTCTATATATATTCTGTAATTAAAAGGGGATCTATGAATCTATCACAATTTTCTGAATTATTAGCTACACCAGATGTTAAATTCATAGGAATGACAATTGATGATATAGATGAATATGATCTAAGGAAGAAAGGAGCGGTAATAAAGTTAAATCAAAGAGATATAAAAAGAATAAATGAAATAGCAAATTATCCTTGGTTTAAGAAATCTAAAGATTGGCAAAGACAATTTAAAAAAATGTTAGATTATGGAATAAAGGTTGAGCAAGATGCATTAGCAGCAAATTCATTAGAATTTGTTGCAGATACATATTTACCAGATAAATTAGAACATCCTGAAAAAATATTAAGTTAATGTATAAATCTTATTTTTGGTTCTCTTCTTTCAGATAACTTTGATAATATACTTTTTAATAATTCGTCATCTACTATTTTTACTTTTCCAGATTGAATATATTGATATAAAATTAAAACAGCCTGCACGAATTTTTCTGGATATACAACCTTTATATTTGATAACCTATCAATTGCCTCTTTTGTAAGAAATGGTAATATTGATTTATATATGTTTTCTATTTCTTTTAATTTTTTATCATCTTTGTTCATAATTGAATATTTTAAAATAAAGTTTTTAAGCAAAATTAAAATATTCTTAATATGGAAGAATATAGTAATATGAGACAATGGGCAATATTTTTTATACTATTATTGGTGTCATTTTTATTAATGAAGTTTGGAATATTGGGAATAATATTTGGAATATTTCTATTAATATATACATTATCTGGAATAAGAATAATATATAATTATGAAAAGGCAGTAATATTTACATTAGGATATTATTCGGGAGTCCTTTCTGGTGGTTTAATATATATTTTGCCAGGTTTTCAAAAATTAATTAAAGTTGATATGAGGATTATAAATTATGATTTACCAGAGCAAGTATTATTAACTGCAGATAATGTAAATATTACAGTAAGAAGTACAGTATTTTATAGAATAGTAGATCCTGGAAAAGTTATAATGAATATAAGAGATTTAAATAAGGCAATATTAAATTATGCACAGACAAATTTAAGGGACATATTTGGGAAATATAATTTAAATGATATATTACAAAAAAAGGAAGAAATTGGAAATGAATTAAGAGACATAATTCAAAAAGAAATTGGAGAATGGGGTGTTGATATCATCGCAATAAAAATACAGGATCTAATAGTTCCTCAAGAAATATTATCTGCATTAACTCAAAGGGCAATTGCTGAAAGACAAAGAGATGCAGAAATATTAAGAGCCCAAGGATTGGCACAGGCAAAAGTAATTGAATCACAAGGTGAATTACAAGCTGCAGAAAACTTTAAGAGAGCTGCAGAAATATTATCTGAAAGTGATTATGGTATTGTATTAAGGTTTTTAGAAATATTAAGAAATAGTCAAAACGAAAAAATAATTGTTATACCACCAGAAATATTTGATTTATTTAAGAAACATAGTAAGTAGAATACTTTTTTATTAAAATATAAATATTTTTATATAAAATAATAAATAAAATTATTGAATAAATTGAAAGGAAGATTATATATTCTGAAGTTTGTATAGTAAAATTTTTTAAGAAAATTCCCAATATATTAATTATAAAATAGACGAGATTCAATATATTAAATATTTTATAGAATTTTAAAATTTTAAAAAAAGATAAAATTTTGTATAAATCTTTGTAAATCAAATAATAAATTAGAAAATATGAAAAAGACGATATCGAAAACAGAATATTATATACTATAGAGGAATATTTAAATAATATTAGAAAATTTGCTAAGATATAAATTAATAGCAATATAGTTACGTTTGAATTATTTTTGAAATTTAAATATAATATTATTGATATTAAAAATAAAGAAATTGAAATTAATAAGAAAATAATATTATATAGTTCATTGAATAATATTAATGGATTATAATAAATAATTAAATATAGAATAATATTAACAGAATTATAATATATTGAAAATAAAGAAAAATATAGTAAATTATTAAATCTTTCAGTATTTCTCTCCATACCAATATCCTTTATATGTTTCTTTTGATTCCTTTTCTAATTTAATAAATACTAGTTGTATCCATGCTTCATTTATATTTATTTTTGCATTAATTGGAAAATAATATGTCTGTGTAAATTCTCCTTTATATCCTGGATCAAATAATGCACTTTCAAATTTTAATATTCCTAATCTATTAAATGTAGACCTTGGTAATGCTATTGCGATCATATCATTTGGAATTTCAACTTCAGGAAATACTACATAGTATAATCCTCTATTTAATACCCAATAATAATTTTTTGGTTTTATTTCAATAAAAGAATCAGGAATTTTCTTAAATGAATTTTCTAATAATTCTCTTCTTTTATTTTCATTAATTGCAATTTCTAATAGATCTTCATAATCTAAATTATAATCAAAGAAATACCCCCTCTTATCTTTATCAATTAATATATATTTTATCTTTTTAATAGGTATTTTATATATTTTTTTAGGTTTTATATCAATTCCTGCAGGATTTACTTTTACATATTCTTTTACAAATTTTTTTGCATCTTCTCCATTTATAACACTCATATAAATATATTGAATATTTTCTTATTTATGAATATAGAAGGATATAGAGATTATATAATAGATTTATATAAGAAATTTATACCAGTTAAATCTATAGGACCGGAAAATAATGGGGAAGGTGAATGGGAAAGAGCAAAAGTATTATATAACATTGTAAAAGATTTGTTTGATGAAATTAAAATAATTGAAGCACCTGATGAAAGGGTAAAAGAAAAATCAAGACCAAATATTGTTGCAATAAAATATGGAAAAAATAGGGAAAAAACTTTTTGGATAATTGCACATATTGATACTGTACCAGCGGGAAGTTTAAATCTATGGAAATACGATCCATTTAATGTTACAGTTGAATATAATAAAATATACGGAAGAGGAGTTTTAGATAATGGAAATGGAATTGTTTTAGGAATATTATTGGCAAAATATTTTAAAGATAATAATATTTTACCTAAATATAATTATGGATTAATATTAGCTTCAGATGAAGAAACTGGAAGTAAATATGGATTAAAATATATTTTGGAAAAAGAGTCAAATTTATTTAAAAAGGATGATTGGATTTTAGTACCTGATGCAGGAAGTTCTGATGGATTAGAGATTGAAGTTGCTGAAAAAGGTATACTATGGATAAAATTTAAGGTTATTGGAAAACAAGCACATGCAAGCACTCCCGATTTAGGTATTAATTCAACAAAATTAGGATCTATATTAATTTTACAATTATATGATTCTTTACATGAAAAATATGATAAAGAAAATAAATTATTTAATCCTTCAAAAAGTACATTTGAACCAACAAAAGTTGAAAAAAATGTAGATAATGTAAACACAATACCTGGAGAATTTATATTTTATTATGATTGTAGAATATTACCAGATTATAATTTAGATGAAGTATATCAAACAATACAATATATATGTAAAGAATTTGAAAGAAATTATAATTGTA
>Ga0081473_125048_pt1 | contig 12045 bp, 14 predicted proteins | sample CisSprmetagenome_FD_70977 | JGI IMG/M metagenome (GOLD analysis project Ga0081473, IMG submission 70977) | Hypoxic/sulfidic aquatic microbial communities from Cistern Spring, Yellowstone National Park, USA v2 (version 2) | ecosystem: Environmental > Aquatic > Thermal springs > Hot (42-90C) >... | reverse complement strand
GGAAACCTCACCCTCAACGGGTTTGACAAAGCCCTCCCAACCCTCACCAGGTCCTCCACGGACTCCACTTTTAAACTCAACCATTCACCTCACCCCTAATTATCGCATACCTAGCTATTAAAATTGACGCTAAGGAATAAACAAGCAAACCCAGCAACCGTCTCTCCGGAGATGGCGGGTTGTTCCCGCCGTCTCCTTCTCGACGGTCTCCCCGAGCCCCCTCACCGCAGCAGCTCCCCGCCCGTCGCCGGGGGTTCATTGCCACTACGGGTCTTGGAAACCCAGGGTAACCAGTGAGAGTAATAGAGATGGGTTTATAAGTCTAACTGGGGGATATCTCTCTGTGGATTATGTAACTCTTAGGTTGTTGTTTAATGTTGATGGTGGTGTGGCTAGGGAATTACTCTCCACTGCGTGGTGGTTTAAGACAGCCGCGCATAGGGTCTTGTCTCTAGCGAAGCAACAACAAGTCCTGCCTGGTACCAAGATTGGTTGGGTGAGTATGTTTAGGAGCATTGCCTACGAAATCATCCCGAATCGTAGGTATGCTGACGGAAGCATAACCCTAGTGATGGGCATCTACGAGTCATGCAGGGCGTTGGGCATTGACTTTAGGGGTGTTGAGTTGGGTGATTGGCTCATGTTCCAACAGAGCGAGTTGGAGTACCCAGCGAAGAGCATCACCCTGAGACAGGGCTATGAGTTCCACATAACAACGATTAAGTATGATGGGTCGATTGGTAGGGTTGTAGTTAAGCCTACCATGTCGGAGGATTATAGAGAGTTAATTGATGCAATTTACAGAGAGCGTATTAAGTACATGGGTAGGGTTGTGATTAGGGACTATGGTGTTAGGAATAACCAACTGTGGGTTCGTGGTGAGGTTCAAATAACGGTACCGATGGACATTTATTATGAGCACATGGCTAGGCATAGGCGTAATGCTGGCAAACTCATTGGTGGTGTTGACGTTAATACCGATAGGATTAATTTGGCGATTGTTGATGAGAGGGGCGACTTGAGGGATTACAAGACATTCTGGTTCAGTGAAACAACGGCACGAGGATTCCCCAAGCACAAGGCTTGGAGCATTATCGGCATGAGGATTCATGAACTGCTAAATTACGCTTATAACCATGGTGTCAAGACCTTGTTCCTAGAAAACCCGGAGATTCTTGGCAGGCTGAAGCTAATGTGGGTTTGGAATGGTGGTAGAAATCATGAGAATTATAACTATAAAGTCATGATCTTCAGAAGCACAATCATTGAGAGGATAGCCCTAAAGGCACCACTATACTCGATTAGGGCTGGTTACGTGAACCCAAGGGGAACAACAAACTCAACAGAACACGATGAATTAATGAAGAAATACGGACTAGACAGGCACACAGCATCAGCACACCTAACAGCCCTAAGAGGACTTAAACACCAATGAACATGAGCAACCGCAAATAATAATGAAAACAGAAACAGCCCTAAAAAGCTCCGCTGGGTTGAGGACGAGTGAGCCGTGTATGGCGAGGGCCATGTAGGTTGTTGGTAGGGCAAGGCTGACTAACCTAAGGGCCTGGGGTAGTATGGTTATTGGGTAGTAGACAGGGGCCAGTAGTAGGAGTGGCCAGGGTATTACCTGGCTAACCTGGTCAGTAATCCTATAGTTCTTAACCCCAATGCCCAGGGCGTAGCCGAGTAGGGATGAGGAGAGTACAATAACAAGGGCAGTCATTAGGGTAACCACTACCTGCACAACACTGTAGTGCACACCGAGTATTACCATGAGCAACAATAGGGTTGATGCAATGGATGGTAGAGTGAATAGGAGCATGTAAACCACGTAACCCAGCGCAATGTCCCAATGGTCAGCCCCATTTGAGAAGAGCACCGTGTATCTTGTTGAAGCACGCCTAAGGTGGGCCATGTCCTGGGCAGTGGCTACAAAGGGTGTTAGGAAGCTTGTGTTAACCACCGTACCCACCATGAAGTACTGTAGGTACTGGGGGTTACCCACTACCCTGAGCAGCACTAGCCACAGTATTGGGTAGATTAGCGTAAAACTCACAGCCGCATAAACCCAACTCCTACTACTGAGTAGTAGGTACTTCGATATCACCATGGCCCTACCCAGCCTCATGGGGACCACCGAAGACCTTCATGAACACGTCCTCGAGCGATGGCTCCCTAACCTCAAACCTAACCCTCCTCCTAACTAAATCATCAATTATGCCAACAGCCTCATCCCAACCAACCCTAAACGTCTCACCCGTATCGTCAACCCTAACCTCAACCCAGGGCAACACCTTCCTCAATTCGCTAGGCGAGCCCTCCATGATAATCCTCCTGTTCATCAGGTAAACCCTATCACTCAACTCCTCAGCCTCATGAATATAGTGAGTCGTCAGTATGACCGTGGACCCCTCATCCCTAGCCGCCCTAATCACATTCCATATACTCCTCCTATTCTGGGCATCAATACCGACCGTCGGCTCATCCAAAATAATAAGCCTGGGCCTACAGGCTATGGCCGAAGCCACCAACACAAGCCTCTTCATACCACCCGACAAATCATCAATCAACCTACCCCCATACTCCCCCAACCCAACAACCTCAAGGGCCTCATCGACACAACCCCTAACCGCACCCCTAGGCACACCCCTCAACCTAATAAGCATCTCCACATGCTCACGAACCTTTAGTAAGTTGAATGGGGTTGCCTCCTGAGGAACAACACCCATAACACCCCTCTCCTTAGCCTTTCTCGGGCTAAGCCCCATTACGGTAACCACACCACTGTCAGGCCTCAACTCACCATAAACCTGCCTAAGCAGTGTCGTCTTACCAGCCCCATTAGGCCCAAGAATAGAGACAACCTCACCCTCACGAGCCTCAACACTCACACACTCATTGGCAACAACACCACCAAACCGCTTCCACAGGCACTCAACCCTAACTATCACATCCTTATACTTCACCATCAGTTAAAACTGATACTGAAGCATTTTTAAATATTACTGACCATACAACTAAACCTTAAAAGCACAACCATAAAGGGACAGGCAGGTAATGAATAACAGGGAAAATAAAACCAACGCCACAACAAAACAACCCAAAACAGGGAGCCTTACCAAAATCTCTAATTTACCATATTATATTAAGTGGTTCATACTAGGCATAATAATAGGCGTTGTTGCCGGCGCCTCGGCACTGGCCTTCTACTTCACACTAAAGCTCATGGAGCACGTATTCCTAGGAATACTCGTTGGAGCCTCAATACCAGAACCACTGGGTGAGGGAGGCTCATTAACGAGCGGCTTCAGGGCGGTTAGGTACTGGTTAATACCAATATCGACAACCCTCGGAGGGCTACTCTCAGGCCTCATAGTCTACACCTGGGCCCCGGAGGCTGAGGGCCACGGCACAGACGCAGCAATAAACGCATACCATAGACTACAGGGCAGGATTAGGAGGAGGATCCCCCCAATAAAGCTCGTGGCCTCCGCAATAACGATAGGGTCGGGAGGCAGTGCGGGTAGGGAGGGACCCACGGCCCAGCTCAGTGCCGGCATTGGCTCAGCAATAGCCGACCTCCTTGGGTTACCGCCTGAGGATAGGAGGAGGGCTGTCGCAATCGGTATTGGGGCTGGTATTGGCTCGATATTCAAGGCACCAATCGGCGGTGCATTATTGGCGGCGGAGGTCCTCTACATGAGGGATATAGAGGCCGAGGTCCTCTTCCCAGCCCTGGTGGCATCCGCCGTTGGGTACTCCATCTTCGGCTCAGTCGTGGGCTTCACACCAATCTTCGGCTACTACGTGGGCACGTTCAACCCAGCAAGACTACCCCTCTACGCAGTGCTCGGCATCATCGACGGACTCTTCGCAATACTATACGTCAAGACCTTCTACGCAATCCACGACCTATTCAAGAAATGGCGCATCAACAACTACATCAAACCAGTGATTGGCGGTTTATTGGCCGGCCTAATAGGGCTAGTGGCCCCCGAGGTGCTTGGCACGAGCTACGGTTGGGTTGACCTGGCGGAGTTCGAAAAATTGAGCCTATTCACATCACCAATACTCCCACTCATCGCATTGCTGGTGGCATTACCATTCCTGAAGATCCTAGCCACATCATTCTCAATAGGCTCAGGAGGCAGCGGTGGCGTGTTCGCACCAGGCATAGTCATAGGAGCCTTCGTGGGCCTCGACATAGGCCTACTCCTCCACTACCTACTCCCATCATTAGTACCCAACGTAGCCCCCTTCGTAATAGTGAGCATGCTGGCACTATTCGGCGCCGCGGCAAAGGCGCCATTAGCCGTGATGTTCATGGTCGTTGAAATGACGGGAAGCTACCAACTACTACCGGCAGCAATGATTGCAGTCGCCATAGCATACCTAATCTCCGGAAGCAACACAATCTATAGGGCCCAGGTACCAACAAGAAGGGACTCACCAGCCCACGCGGGCGAGTACAGCGTACCAGTACTCATGAGCATCAGGGTTAGCGAGTGCGAGTTAGGGAGGGAACCCGTGGTTAGGGCCGGTGAGGACATTAATCACGCAATCAACAGGATGCTCCAGCACCGCTACACATCACTACCAGCGGTAGACAACAACGATAAGTTAATCGGCATAGTACACCTAACAGACATACTGGGCAGGAAGGGACCAATCAAGGACTATATAAAGGCTGTGAACCACGTAAACCCAGACTCGACACTATACGAAGCATGGGAGTTAATGAGCCGCGAGGGCATCAACTGGGTCCCCGTGGTGAGTAATGACGGTAGGCTCCTCGGGATACTCACGATGGAATCAATGAGGAGGGTCTACGAATCGAGGGTCAAGTCACTTGGCAAATCAGCTAGTGGGTCATAGCCCTAATGAGCTCATTATCCACATCCCTAGGCGACACGGCGAAAACCACGGCACCAAGCCCCAAAACACCCCTAAGCACATCAGCACCATCACCCTCAGCATTAACCACATTGACCAGCAGGGCATAATCAACAGAGCCAGGCCTAATTGGGGGCAGGGCACCGTCGGCACAGACAACATCAACCCAGGGCAGGGACTTGGGGAACCTAAGGACGCCGCAGGCAATATCCAAACAAACAAAGCGCTTGGCAACGCCCGATATCAACCCAGCACCAACACCAACACCACAACCAACATCAAGCACAGAGGAACCCCTGGGCTGGAAATCCTCGAGGAAGCCTAGGTAGGCCAGGGCGCCCTCGCGTAGGTATAGGTCCACGTACCTGGGTCCCAGGGATTCGTAGAGCTCGCGGACACGGATTTTATAATCAATGAGGCCCATGGTCAGGGCTTCTGCTGGGCCTTGGCCTGCGCCTTCTTCTTACTACCGCCCAACTCCTCCTCAATCCACTCAAGCTTACCAAGCATGGGCTGCCTAAGGGTTAGGCTAACCCTAACCATGTCCCTATTACCGGCGCTAACGTAGCTAACACCAACAACCCTAGCCCTAACCACATCACCCCTACCGAGCCTACGCCTACTACGCTCACCCACGAAGGCACCGCTCTGCTTATCGTAAAGTACCACGTTGTCCTCCATCATCTGCGTCCTATGCACCAGGGCCTCTATCGGGCCAACCCTAACGAACGCCCCAAACTCCTCAGTCCTAACAACCTCACCCTCAACAACCTCATTAACCAGGGGCGTGAAAACCAACGCCTTAAAACGAACCCTATTGTACGTAGCCCCATCACCAAAGATAACAACACCCCTCCTACTAACCTCAATGTCGAAGACAGCCACGTACACACCAACATCCCTCTCAACACGACCAACGTAGGAACCCCACAACTCCTCAAAGGCAACCTTCTCAAGGGGCTCACCAAACCTACTGGGCGGAATCCTGATGTGATCCTCCAACGTCAAAACCCTAAACATCAACAACGAACGGGACTAGGGAGTTTAAAAAACTAATCACCGGCGTAGATCTCAAACCACGGCCTACCCTCCTCAACCATCCTAAGCATCAAAACCCTAACCTTCTCAACACACGTAACCAAATCCCTAACAAGCATGTCCACAATCAATGAATCACCCATGGAGGCAATGAGGTCTGCCGAAAGCATAATCGCGCCGTACCTAGCCAGGACAAACTCATTACTCAAACCAACAACCCTCTCAAGAACCCTCCAAGCCACAACCCTAGGGTCACCACTGCAATCAACACCAAAGGCACCACAGCCCCTAACCAAAACCTCAACACAAAGATTAGCCAAACCCCTGAGCACTGATGCTGAATCACTACCGTTGATTACAGCCGAAACCCTACCGGGCAACTCATCCCTAAGGAAGCGTGTTAGGGCTTCATCCCTAGCAACCATTCAGGTCTCCACGATAGTCTCATCAACCAGTATATTCTCCTCCCTAAAACCAAGCTCAACAAGCAACCTCCTAACCCTAACCCTCTGGTCACCCTGAACCTCAATGACGTTACCCTTAACAGTACCACCAGCAGCCAACCTACGCTTAAGCTCCCTCGCGATACCCTCAATATCGATACTCCTCACATCAGAACTATCAAACTCAATAACAGTAACCAAATGCCTACGCCTCCTCTCAACCCTAACCCTAACCAACGCCTGCTCCTTAGCAATAACAGCCTGCTGCGCATCACCCTCATTACCAAGCAGGGAAGACAATAACTCGTCAACCACATCCCCCTGCCTATCCTCACTCATGCCCAGCAAACCCAAGGCAATAAAAGAACAACCCCTAATAAACCTTACCTCCAAAAACAAACTAAAACGAAACACCCGAGGAACCAAAATCAACAAAAACCCTACCACCAACACTAACAAGGTTGGAGTAAACAAGCAAGTAACGAGCACGGGCACCACCCACAGAAACGCCAAGGACATCGAGACAACCCCAGGGAACAGAAACATCAAAGGGCAGACCAGAAACCTCGGAAACAACGGCTAATGGCCTAGGAAAAACAACACCCCTGGGCAAGTCCCAAAGATCAAGCGGGGGGTTGAGGGGGAACGACCTACAACCCACAACCCTACGGCCAACAAAGGAAACACCAAGCACAGAATCACCAACCAAAAAACCAAGAACAACACCAAACCAGGGCTTTATGGGCGCATTAACCAGCGAGACACCCCTAACAACCAAACCACCCAACTCATAATCACGGCCGAGGTCGATTAGGGTGAACCAGGGGACGCCCTGGATCGGCAGCGCGTAGCCCTCACCAACCCTCCTAGCCCCAAACCTCCTAACCAACTCAACACTGGAGGCCCTGTAGAGGGCCTCTAAATCCTCAATACTCACGATTGGGTACCTACCACCAAAACTAAACACAGGCATTCCTCAAAACCTCCCCACACCTCTCATGCAGGTTCTTCGGAATCCTCGGTATAACGTCAACCAGGACCCTACGGGCCAAATCAAGCTTCTCACCCATAACCCTCTCCACGAGCTCAGCCGTAACAGGCTGGTGCGGAACCCATACATCGTAGTCGGTAACCAAAGCAAGCAACGCATAGCACATACCCAACTCCCTAACGAGGTTAATCTCGGGGACGAGCGTCATGCCAATAATATCACAACCAAACACATCCCTCCAAACCCTGGACTCAGCCCTAGTACTAAACCTAGGACCCTCAATGCATACGTAGCAACCACCACCATGCGTCCTATTAAACCTAGAGGCAGACTCAATGAGCAACCTCCTCAACTCCTCAGTGAAGGGCTCAAGACCAATCTGTACGTGGCAAACCCTAGGACCATCATAGAACGTGTACTCCCTACCCCTAGTCATATCAATGAACTGATCAGGAACAACAAAATCACCAGGCGCAAAATCCTCCCTAAGACTACCAACAGCACTAACACCAACAACAACCCTAACACCCAACGCCCACAAAGCCCAAACATTAGCCCTATAAGGAACCCTATGCGGCGGGTACCTATGACCACGACCATGCCTAGGCAAAAAGGCAACCCACTCACCACCTAGGCGACCAACAACAACATTATCACTGGGCAAGCCATACGGCGTGTGCAACTGAACCTCAAAAAACTCATCAAAGAAACCAGCCTCATAAAGCCCAGAACCACCGATAACGCCCACGTAGGGCAACGACTCAATACCCAACTCACGAGGATCAACAGGCCCAGTAGGGCTTAGCTTCCTAGTCACAACCACGAAACCGCAGAAACAACACCCCTTATAAGGATTACCAACCCCAACCACACAAACACCCACCCCATAAACCCCACCACCCGCACCTGGGGCGATTGGGAGTGGCGGGCTCCCCCCTCGGGAAAACCCTCGGGGGTTACACCCCCACCCCATCAACCCCGTCTTCTACGGGGACCCTCTCCCGGCACCTGGCGGGAAACCCGCCAGGTACCGAGCGGCCGCCTCTTTTCGGGGAGGGCTTCCCGCTTAGATGCCTTCAGCGGTTATCCCCTACGGCGTGGCTGCCCGGCTCTGCCCTGTAGGGCAACCGGTAGACTAGAGGCCGCGGCGCCCCGTTCCTCTCGTACTGAGGGCACCTTCCCCTCAGGCGGCCAGCACCCCCGACAGGTAGAGTCCGACCTGTCTCACGACGGTCTGAACCCATCTCACGTTCCCCTTTAATGGGCGGGCAGCCCCACCCTTGGGGGCTGCTGCACCCCCAGGATGGGAAGAGACGACGTCTGGGTACCAAACCGCGGGGTCGATGGGAACTCTCCCCCGCGACGAGCCGGTTATTCCTGGGGTAACTTTTCTGTCATGCCCGGCCCCCACTGGTGGGGGCACGAGCGTTCGCTAGGCCCGGGTTTCCCCCCTGCGCCCCTTGCGTTCAAGGGCGCAGTCAGCCCGGCATTTGGCCTTACCCTCTACGGCGGAGCTCTGACCCGCCTGAGCCGAGCTTTGGGCACCCCTGATATCCTTTCAGGGGTGTGCCGCCCCAGCCGAACTGCCCACCCGCCGCTGTCCCCCGGGGATTACCCGGGGTTAGGGGTGCGGGGAAGAGTGGGTGGTGTTTCATTGGCGCATCCGCGCGGCCCGGAGACCGCGCTTCATCGCTCCCACCTACGCTATGCACCCTCCCCCGCACCCCAACGACGGGCTGCAGTAAAGCTCCACAGGGTCTTCTCGCCCCGTCGGGGGTCCCAGGACTCTGCACCCGGAGGTGGGTTCGCCGGGCCCCGGGCCGGGACAGTGGGGACCTCGTTGATCCATTCATGCACGCCGGAACTTACCCGGCAAGGCATTTGGCTACCTTAAGAGGGTCAGAGTTACCCCCGGCCTTCAGCGGCGCTTCGCCCGGTTGTACCCGGGTTTCACGTACCGCCAGTGGCCAGGATTCAGCCCCCGTACACACCCTTACGGGCTAGCGGGGACCTATGTTTTTGTTAAACAGTCAGGTCCCCCTTGTCACTGCGGCCCACGGTTCCAGCGGAAACCGCCAGAACCGCGGGCACCCCTTCTCCCGAAGTTACAGGGCTAATTTGCCGAGTTCCCTGGCCCGGGGTCACCCGAGCCGCCTTGGGCTTCTCACCCAGGAACACCTGTGTCGGTTCTCGGTACGGTCGTGGGGGTTCGTTCCCCACCCCCTTTTCATGGGCCCCAGGAGTCGGGTGGACCGGGCTCAAGGCCCGGCTATTCCCGCCTTCAGCCGGTTCTCGCCATTACGGCACTCCCCGGCCTTCAGCGGTTAAGCGGGGTATTCCCCCGCCCACCCTATCCCGAGGCGTCGGAGGTGGGGCCTGCGTTGCCGCAGACCTACCCCCACGGCACGGGAATATTAACCCGTTTCCCCTTCGGCGGGTACCAACTAGGCCCCACCTTAGGACCGGCTAACCCATGGCTGATTGTCGTTGCCATGGAACCCTGGTCCTTTCCGGCGGAGGGGGTTCCCACCCCTCTTCGCTGCTACTACCACCGGGATCTGCATCGGCCACGGGTCCACCGGACCTCACGGCCCGGCTTCTGCCCCATGGCCGCGCCCCCCTACCCCACGCGGACCAACGGTCCGCGGGCCGGGGTCTCGGCGGCGGGCTTGAGTCCCTAGACATCTTCGGGGCCCTCCGCCTCAGCGGGTAAGGTGTTACCCACTTCTTAGCCGATGGCTGCTTCTAGGCCCACGGCCCCGCTGTCTTGGGCGGAGGACGCCCTTCTAGGTTGACACTTAGCCCGCACTTAGGGGCCTTAACCCCGGTCTGGGTTGTTTCCCTCTCGGCCCTCAGGCTTACCCCGAGGAACCCGCCTCCCCCCTTCTTCGGAGCCCACGGGTTCGGAGTTTGACCAGGGACCGGAGCCTTTCGGCCCCTGCATCCCTGATCAGTACTCTACCCCGTGGGCTTCCTCCAGGGAGGCCGGGCTGGGACCCGCTTCGGGGGGAACCAGCTATCACCGGGCTTGATTGGTCTTTTGCCCCTAGCCCCAGGTCATGGGAACGAATTGCACATCAGAACCCTTTCGGGCCTCCACGGGGCTTTCGCCCCGCTTCACCCTGCCCAGGGCTAGATCGCCCGGTTTCGGGTCTCCCACCCGTGACTACGGGCCCATTAAGACCCAGCCCCTCACGGGTTCTAACCCGCTACGGGCCTTTCGGTTTCCCTACGCCTTCGGGGTTTAACCCCTTAGGCTCGCCACGGGTGGGAACTCCCCGGCCCGTGTTTCTAGACGGAAGGGGCGACCCTGGACCCTCCTCCTCGTACTCCCGGGTTCACCCCGGTTTCCTTCGGAGGAGGGAACCCTTTCGGGCCGCCCCTCCTTTAGCCGCCCGGTTTCAGGCTCTTTTCACTCCCCTTTCGGGGTTCTTTTCAGCTTTCCCTCACGGTACTAGTGCGCTATCGGTCTCGGGACGTGATTAGCCTTGGGAGCCAGTGGCTCCCAACTTCCCACGCCAAAACCAAGGCGTGGTACTCCGGGACACCAGGACTCCGCCAGACCACCTTTAGCCTACGGGGCTATCACCCTCTACGGCGGGGCTTTCCAGCCCACTTCGGCTAGGCAGTCCCGGCGGTACCTGGGCCCATAACCCCACATCTCCCCACGGTTATCCCGTGGGGATTTGGTTTGGGCTTTCCCCCTTTCGGTCGCCCCTACTCAGGGGTTCCCTGTTGGTTTCTCTTCCTCCCCCTACTAAGATGTTTCCGTTCGGGGGGTTCCCGCTCCGGGGAAGACCCCGGAGCGCCGGGACCTATTCGGTCCCGGCAGGAATCCCCATTCGGGAATCCCGGGTTCAAAGGCTGCCTGCGCCTACCCCGGGCTTATCGCAGCTTGCCACGCCCTTCTTCGGCGCCCGAGCCGAGCCATCCACCGGGCGGCTTGCTGGTGCGGGTGGTGGTTTGGCCAGGGTGGGTGCAACCCAACCCCTCTTTGAACACCCCATCCCCGGAGGAGGTGATCCGGCCGCAGGTTCCCCTACGGCCACCTTGTTACGACTTCGCCCCCCTCGGGAGCCCCCAACTCGTCTCCCCCATCCTTGGGTTACCCCAAGGATGAAGGAGCCTCGTTGGGGGCTCCCTCGGGTGGCGCGACGGGCGGTGTGTGCAAGGGGCAGGGACGTATTCACCGCGCGTTGGTGACACGCGGTTACTAGGGATTCCACGTTCACGAGGGCGAGTTGCAGCCCTCGATCCCTACTGGGGCGGGGTTTACGGGATTACCTCCCCCTTTCGGGGTCGGATCCCGCTGTCCCCGCCATTGCAGCTCGCGTGCAGCCCCGGGGTTTCGGGGCATACTGACCTGCCGTGGCCCCCTCCTTCCTCCGGCTTACGCCGGCAGTCCCCCTAGTGTGCCCCCGATCCCGAAGGATCGGGTAGCAACTAGGGGTGGGGGTCTCGCTCGTTGCCGGACTTAACCGGACACCTCACGGCACGAGCTGACGACGGCCATGCACCTCCTCTCAGCTCGTCCGGCAAGGTCGTTAGCCTGGCCATCATCCTGCTGTCGCCCCGGGTAAGGTTTCCGGCGTTGACTCCAATTAAGCCGCAAGCTTCACCCCTTGTGGTGCCCCCCCGCCAATTCCTTTAAGTTTCAGCCTTGCGGCCGTACTCCCC
>Ga0081473_128927_pt1 | contig 12049 bp, 14 predicted proteins | sample CisSprmetagenome_FD_70977 | JGI IMG/M metagenome (GOLD analysis project Ga0081473, IMG submission 70977) | Hypoxic/sulfidic aquatic microbial communities from Cistern Spring, Yellowstone National Park, USA v2 (version 2) | ecosystem: Environmental > Aquatic > Thermal springs > Hot (42-90C) >... | reverse complement strand
GCAGCTACGACCACTATGCCGATGATTACGTACCTAACCGCAACCACAACACCACCCAAGAAAACCCACAACAACCAGCCTTTAAGCATTACGGCTCAACATAACCGCATGTGGGGTGCGGTGATGCACGCCATACATAGGCTGATCGTCATCGACAAGCTCAAGAAGCCACTTTGGATCAGGCACAAGACGACAACACCATCAATGTACGCAATACTCATGATAAGCGGGTACAACCATAACAAACACCCAAAACAACAACACGTACCAAGGAAAACAATAGAGAAACTACCAAAGGTAACACTGGCGTGAGGAACGGCGAACCACCCCAAGCAAACCCAAAAGGCGCTCCAGCAGTAGGTCTGTACCTCGGCGTTGAACGGTAGGTATAACCAATAGGTATTACCTGGTGAGTAGTTTGGTATTGCTATTTGGGCACCAAGCTCCGGCCTTACGGTGAAGCCATCTATGAAGGTTACATTATTTGATATCTCATAGGGGCCATAGTAATTGAAGTACCACGTATAATTAATCTCGTATAGATTGTATGCAGAGGCTTGGGGGGACTCTGACACACCTATGGACTTAAGCGCACCACTGCTGCTGGGTATGGTGAAGGATACGTAAACTGCAGCGAAAGCTGGCCAACCAACCTCAAAACCAAACGAGAGACTACTCGACATTGCCTTGCGGTGTTGGTTCATAATTTGAGGTTGTTGGTGTGACGATGAAAGCACTCGATAAGCCATTTTTATAGGCTTCGTAGCTTCTATAGGTATCGAAATCACCAATTAGTTGAGATAGGGCTCCAGGGCCAGGTATTGGGTATCCCCTGAAAATAATTATTCTCGAATTCCCACCCTCTGGGGTCATGAAGTAAGCAACATCACCCATTAACTGGACAGGTATTGCCGGTGGGGTGTATATGCTGAGTAAGCCTGTTGTATTCTCAATTAATACGCATGAGTCGTAGAAGAACATGTCGCCGAAGTTGTCCTGAACAGCCTCAATACCGACGGAATTCGCAATCACGGGAGTGGTGGTCTCGCTCTCCATGACCCCTGGAGCCCATATCAAGATGAGATAACTATTACCATACACCCCACCAGAACCACTTGGGCCATTTAATAAATCGGCATAGGCTACATAACACGGATCCACATTTTGGTAGCTTGGGTCTTGGTTTGTTGTTGGTAGCTTAATTAATCCCTTGGCTGCCTCTATTGATGCTAACCAGCTCCTGAGTAGGTTCGGCAACCCCTCAAGGCTGACTGGCCCTATCAGCACGGCTATCCCGTGTGGTGTCCTTATTGCGGTTGCTCCAATCAGTACGTATTTGCTGTTTATTGGTACCTCCAGGATTGGTACTATGTATTGGTGGGCAAGCAGGTATTGGCGAACCCGAACCGGCCCTAAAGAGCCACACCCGCACCCCTAGCCATTGTGTATGAGAGGAGTAGTTCAGCTATTGGTGCCTCGGACCTACTCACGTTTATCATGACCAAATCGCCCTTCACGAACAAGCCCTCCAATAAACCGACAGCTGGGCTTGTTAGGTTCAACGTGATGTTCCCATTCACAGTGCTGTAAGCTATGTAGGGCTTAATCACAGGCCAATCAATCACAATAACACTATTGTTAGGTAGGTTAGGCAACTGACCCAGGCTTATTGGCTTAATCTTTGATTGAGGTATGCCGACACCAACGAGCCTCTGGGTTAGTGATTGGAGACCAACGACGTAGATTGGTGGGCCAAGGTAAATGCTGATTGAAGAACCAATTGGTGCCGGCGTGCTCGGCTTATTGGTGACATGGGTTAGGGGTAGTACCGAGACTATTACTGCGACTAAAATCACCGCAACCACTAACGAAATGGTAAAGACAAGCTTGGGCTTGAATTTCATACAGGAACTACTTATTCCACAGTTTTTATTCCTTATTTGCTCCGACCGTTCGCGAAAAGTGAGTTGGGTTGAGGTTAATTAGTACGTGAGTAGTTCAATGATGTACCTCCTCGTCCTAGCTAGCCTTAGGCTTAGCTCCTCAACATCACCATAGCATACCAGCCCGTTTGACCTCTAGAGGCCCAGGTGATAATTTAATAAAGCCTTGGTAATAATTGTTAACTAGGTTTGAGACTTGTCTCCTAGCTTATGTAATCTCACTGTTGTTACCCAAGCTTGCTTCCTACAGCCTTCTTTACCTCGTTTAGCCCTATCATTAGTAATATTAGGGCAGGTATGCCTATGAGGAGGTTGAGGATCCCCACAACCACTGAGACGCCAGGTATCATATTGAATAGGTTAATCACAGCCATAAATACCAGCAATACGGCACCAGTCGATAAGTAACTTACGTTAAAATGATCGCCAAGCCTGTACAGGGCAATTGTAATTAGTACAGTTGCAACAAAACCAACGATTCTTCCAGGGCTCGATATTAAGTATACCATCCAAACATTACTGAGGTTAAAGGTTAGGGGTAGTAATAAGGCAGCTAATGATATACCGATAACCTGACCAGCTATACTTACTATCGAGCCAACCCTACCAATGCTGTATCTGGACGGGTCAGCCATTGCCAATTTCGTGAAACCTTTGTAGTAGTACACGTATGTTATTATAAAATCTATTAATCCAAATACTATCCCAATAATAGCACCAGCGTGTACTGCCTCGTTTATTAAATAACTCTCACGAGCCATCATGGACCATCCTGAATAAACACCGGATCCTCCTGAATAAACAACGCTAAATACTACGGCAATTGTTACAATAACAAATAAGATACCAAATATAAGCTCAAAGATTACGCCCGTGAACAGCAACGAAACACCGTCATAAATCAACGAATAGTACTTAGCATCGCCTGGACCGGGCCCGCCCATAAGCATCTATTATATTAAGTTTTAAGGATCTATAAAGGTTTTCATCACTTCTCAGTCGAGGATCGGGTCTCGCTAAATGATGAGTTCAATAATGTCTAATGTGGACAAAAATCGCTCTATTTCGAGTTAGTGGGTTGTGTATTGTTACCTACTGCTTATGTACGTCACCGTGAGGTTTGAGTCATCACTTGGTAAAGAGCTTGATCGCTGCATCATCACTCCATTGTTTACCACCATCATTATCTCCGTCACGCTACTGAATAAGCCAAAGGGCTTGGCGCCGCCGCTTATTGTTGCATAGCAGATACCCTGTATGCCCGTGCAGTCCTGCCTAAAGTATGCAGTACCGAATTTCATGAGGGCTGATGAATCTCTCTAGATGCATTCCTATGGTATTTGGGGTTTTAATGTTCATAGCCATACTATTTGGAGCGTGGTAGTATTACAGAAAACTCAATAGGGAAAAACATGGGAAGTGTTTTAATTCATTAGATCCTAGATTTCCCAAAAAGCTTGAATGTCCCCAGCCTGGTTGGTGTTTTGACCGCTTGCCTGAGAAGAATCTGGTGAAGGGGTGGTCCAAGACCTAGTTCCGTTGGCAGGATCAATGACGCTCTGAGAATGGGGCACAAGCTCGACAGCAGATGAGAGATTATTAGAAACACCGGGATGAGGGGAAATGGGGCGCGCAGATGATAGTAACGCACCGCTTACGTTACCTGTCGTGCTGATGATTTCATGCTCTGTTTAATCAATCAATGTAATGTAAGAAACTCAAAAAACTAAGGCAGTTAGTCGATTGCCGGTATCTTTAAGTCAATGGTTAAACTAACGCATGGTTTAAATAGCATGGGTTAAGCAGCTCAACAGCTACCCCAGTACCGTTAACGATAATTCCGTTCTAATTCTAAACTCGTTTAGATACCAATTCGCGTAGCACATGCCTGTCTGTGAACCTACACCCACGTAATAGACGCTAACACCTGGGCTTAACTGCATCAGATTTCTTGTACCTGGTGGTATTGTGAAACCCGTTCCCGTTCCTATTGACATTGTTCTATTGGTATACACTATTGAGATTGCCAGCATGCCGTTACTAGCGTTGTATTGCACGTAGAGGTCTAGTTTTCCGCCTGGTGATAAAGGTAGGCTAACGTGTTGTGAGCCTTGAGAGCCCGTCCCCGCAAGGGGGCCCGGGTTCAAATCCCGGCCCCGGCGCCAATTCAAGTAATCAGTCACAGGCCTTAACTGCATAGTTTTTAAGTAACCTCTTAACTTCAAACCATCGAGTATGGGTACATTCACGGTGAGGGCAATTATATGGAACCCCGTAAACCCAGGAAATAAGTTAGAACTAGAATTGATAGTTGACACGGGGGCAACATACACTGTTATACCAGCTGTGTTGTTAAGGCAATTGGGTGTTAATCCAATTAGGACCATTAGGCTTAGGTTGGCTGACAATAGTGTTATTGAGAGACCGTTGGGTGAGGTTGGCATTGAGGTGGAGGGTTATAGGGCATCAGCAACACCCGTTGTCTTTGGGAGCGAGGGAGTTAGCTTACTGGGTAGTGTAACCATGGAGCAGCTAGGCTTAGCACCAGACCCAGTATTGAAGAAGCTAAGACCAACAGAGGCGCTATTAACGCCGCTCCTAAGGTTAAAAAACAGAATAATACCTCAAGAATCAAAAGACTGAAACGCCCAGTGGTATGTTGTATTTAGGCAGGCTACTTACTTTTATGTAAAGTAACGCTTCTCGTGAATTCCAATAGCCACTGCACATGGTTTAAATCACCCTTCACGTCATTAATTGTGTACTTAGCTTCGTGGAAACCCCAGACGTGTAAGTCGTAGGCTACACTCCACGTGAACTCAACCCTAGGCTCATTAAGGATGCCAGCCAGTCTCCTGGCGGCCTTGCCGATTAGGCTAACCCACCACTTACCCTCTCCAGACGCCTTAACGTACTCCTCGATGTTGTATGCCTGGGCTAGGGCCTTTATGCACTCCTCAACAACCTTATACATCTTCTCACTGGCTTGAACTGCATCACCCTTGTTCACGTAATCCTTAGCCTCATTTAGGTACCTCTCGGCGGCTTCAAGCCTAGCCTCAATTACGGCCTCAGGGTTATCACTCAGAATTATTGATACTGCATCTAGTATAAGCTCCTCAATGTCAATATTCCGTCTCCTAGCCTCCTCAATAATCCTTCTTGGTAAGGTTACGGTGTACTCCCCCACCTCACTCAATCAACTTAACGGCACCGAACTTAAAAGACTTATGGTATAGCGTAGTGGTGCCTCATCGCTGAAGGTCGAATAAATTTCGACTCATCTTAAGTCCATGGAGCATGACTTAGCATTTAGCACATTAACTAATGGTCTTCACCACCGGGCTTAATGCTGGTCTGTCCTCCCATTATTAATATGGCTGCCATCCCTTACGTTACCATCACTCAGAGTCCTTAACACTGTTCCGGAGTCTTCGCTGTATATGTGGAGTCTCAACTGAACCCTACCCCTCTTACCATACTTCATAATCCTATCTCCTCCCCACTTTGGTCGCCAACTGTGGTTTCACGTCTCATTTAGTGTCACGATGTCTTAAAGGGTTCGTGCTGTAAAGCGTCGTTACCGTGCCAATACCTTACTTAACCTAACCCTTCTCACCTATGCCTAAAACTAGCCTTTTAACTGCTAGGTTATGGTATCTTAAGGATGGGTAAGTCTCAACAGTATTAGGGTGGGTAAGAGGAAAGGTACTAACCCTTATCACCCTCCCTCTCCCTCCTAATCTTTTCGAAGTACTTATAGGTCCTTACTATGTATGCGTATAGGAAGATTCTATAAGCCACCTCACCACCACCCTCATACCACCACCTCTTGGCTATCTCAACGACCTTATCAATCTCCTCCAGGGTTATTTCATCAAGCTTCTTGGAGGTAACTGACTTTATGTACTCAACCTCCTCCTTGCTTATGGGGTTAACCTTAATGGTGCTCGCCCATCTGTTTATCTCATGAACCAGCACCTCAACCTCATCCTTAGTTAACACGTTCTTGGCGCCTAGGTACTCTATCATTAGGGAGTTTATTGAGATTAAGGCACCCCCAACCAGGTCAGTGAACCTACTGAACCTCTCCTCAAGCCTTACAATCCTACCCTCCAGGCTACTCATTCTATTCTCTAAATTATTCATCTTGCTTTCTAGATTATTCATTCTATTTTCTAAATTATCCATTCTGCTTTCTAAATTACCGATTCTATTCTCTAGATTACTCATTCTACGTTCTAGGAGAGTCATTCTTTCATCCATTTGCTTAAACCTTTCGTCAATCTGCCTAAACCTCTCATCAATAATTCCAAACCTTCCATCGACCATCGAGAACCTCATGTCTATCTCCTTAAACTTACCCCCAAGCCAGTAAGCTACCCCAACCAGCGTCGCTACCATGGTGGCGGTTGACGCTGCGATGGCGTATATCGTGGTTAAATCCATGACTATTAACCAACTTTACCTGTAACTTATTTTTAAGCCTTTGTATTAACTGAACTTTAAGACCATCGAAGACTTAGTTAATCGGTGTCGTATGGAGGCATACTCTTCGACCCTAAGCCAAAAAGACGCGGGAAGAATCTATTCAACTTCAGTAATGAGCTTAATCTACTGGTTAAGTTGGTTAATGGCAACCGACCTCCTTCTCGCCTTTTAAGGTAAGGATCTTCTTAAGGTTTAGGGTTATCTGCCTTTTACTGCGTGTCAAGATGATTACTGAGGATCTATGAGCTGTGAAGCCAACACGCACCTATTTGACAAAATGGTCAAGCCCCGCCCCTTCTAGGGGTGGGGTTGTTCCGCTACGTGGGTTTCATTGCGTTGGGTTTTGTAAGTCTCAGTTTTGCATGGGTGTTTGGTGTTTGGGTTGGTGCCCCCGAGAGGGGGTTATTTCCCTTGCCTTAGATGAGCCGGTGGGGCAATACCCCACTGTCACCACCAACCCAAGAACAAAACCAATAACCCCGCAATAGACGGGGCGACGCCCAAGACCCCAGCAGTGAAACCCCACCCAAAAGACGGGGAAGGGGTCATGATCCCTTCACTCAACATCCTAATGAATCCGCTGTGTAGGGGTAGGTTTTTATACTTCATATAATGCGTTGTGTTATGCATGAGCTGCTTTACTACGTGATACTTGCCTTTGCAGTTAGCTTCATTAGTAATGCAACTCCGTTCTTTGGGGCTGCCTACACGGTTTACGCTTCGCTCATACTTCTTGACCTTAAGCCCACCATACCTCTGGTGGCCCTTTTCATAGTTGTCACGGCTCTGGGGGCTGCTGTATCCAAGAACATAATGTACCTCATTGGTGTTGCCCTCAGGAGGCCCATGTCTAGGGGTAGGAATATGGTGCTGTTGAGGGGTTTGCTTAAACTGGGCTACATGTGGCTTATAGTGGTTATCCTAGCCACAATACCTGGGCTACCCCTCGACGACTATGTATACGTGGGTACCGGGGCGGCTGGGGCTAGTTTAACAAGGTTAAACGCATACGTGCTGTTGGGTAAGTTAATTAAGAGCGCTATTGAGATTCCCATAGAGTTAACCATGCTTAGGGCAGCGTATGAGGCGACGTCAATGCTTGGCCTAACTAGACTGGACTTCCAGATTGCCTTCGCAGTAGCCTTCACCGTGGCCGGCATCATGCTTTATAGGTTGGATTGGCTTAGTATATACAATTGGCTTAGGGGGAGGATCAGCCTACTCCCTGAGGTACCGGAGACTGAGGATTAACGCACCCTGAGCCTAAATCCACCGTCAACGGGGATGACGGCTCCATTAACCCACTCGGATTGATCCGATAGAAGCCAAATTATGACATTGGCGATATCCTCAGGCGGTGCCGAGGAATCGCCAAGCCTCCTCGTACTCCTCCAATCCCTCCCAGGCTTAAAATCATGCCTAATACCCCCTGGCGCAACAACATTAACCCTAATACCCCTATCCAGCAACTCCGAGGCAAGGGTCTCGGCAACCCTCGATAACGCTGCCTTAGAGGCTACGTAGGCCACGTGGTTGGGCCAATTGACGTATGGACCCCAGATTGCCGTTACCATTACTATTGAGCCACGTTTCATTAATGGTACGGCTGCCTTAACCGTGAGTAGGTGGGCTGCAAGATTAACCCTAACCATGTTGAATATGTCATCCTCACTAACCTCACTAATCCCACCCTCAACATACCCGCCAAGCACGGTCACCAAGCCGTCTAAGCCGCCCAATGCTTCATAAGCCTTATGTACCGCTTCCTCAGCTCCCTTGGCCGTGCTTAAGTCACCCTTAATAGCCTCTATCCTACCGTATCTGGATAACTCAGCCTTAAGCGCATTAAGCCTGGCCTCATTCCTGGCTATAACGGCCACTGATGCACCATTCACTAAGGCTAGGTAGGCCGTGGCGGAGCCTGTACCTGGTCCAGCGCCGGCTATGATGATCCGCTTACCGTTAAGCATAGCACCCTTAACTCGACCTGGCTTTAAAGGGTAATCCTCTGTGATTCCATAGATGAGTTAAGGTTATGCTTTTAAACTAAGGGCCATTAGGTTTAATGTGGTTGAGTTTAAGGTAATGGGTAGTGATATACAGCACCTGCTCATAGACCTGGGCCCTGGAGAGAGGGTTTACGTTGAAGGCGGGCACCTAATATGGAAATCAAGCACAGTTAGCCTAAAGGCCACAACAGGCGGCTTGCTCTCAGGCCTTAAGAGGGCCTTAACTGGGGCAAGCTTCTTCGTGCTTGAGGTTGAGGGCCCTGGTGAAGCTGATGTAGCCGGCTTCGCCCCAGGTAAGGTAGTTGAGATTGACTTGGATGGTTCGAGAGGTGTTATGGTTGAGCATAGGAGCTTCCTGGCCATGGAGACCACCGTTAATTACGACGTTAAGTTAACGGGGTTAGGCTTCGGTTGGCTTGGTGGGGAGGGGTTACTCATGGCGCATCTGAAGGGTTCAGGTAAGGTGTTTATACATGCCATTGGTGACGCATTAACCATAGACCTGGGCCCAGGGGAGGCTATTGACGCCGAGGCTGGGCACATTTTAGCCTTTGAGGATGGTATGAGGGTGGGCATTAGGAGGGTTGGTGGATTGAGGACAATGCTCTTCGGGGAGGAGGGCATATGGCTAGCCCACGTTGAAGGGCCTGGTAGGGTTTGGCTTAGGACACTAAGCCGTCAACAAGTCATAATGGGCCTAATGCCGGAACTAGCCCAAGTAGCGCGGTCAACCTAAGTCCAAATACCGCGTGATTAATGCAAATACACAATTTTAATGCACCTATTAATACCAACCTCTCAGCAACCTCAGCCAGCTTAACGGTCATGAGGAACCCCTAGCTGCGTAGCCGTAGGCAGAGGTTACAGTTTTGCATCAATTTTAATGTGGAAAGGATGAAGTGGCGGGGACTTGGTGCTTAAATTTCATGTTGAAGAGAGTATTAATAAGGTGGTATTGTGTTTAACCTTAAGGGTGTTGGTGCATGTCATTGGATGTCGTGTCTCTTGGCGAGTTGCTTGTGGAGTTTGTTAGGAGGGAGAGGGATGTTATGCATACTGTGCCAGGGGATTATGTGGGTCCCTTCCCTAGTGGTGCACCCGCCATAACTATTGATAGCTGTGCCAGGCTTGGCTTGAGGTCTGGTTTCATAGGTGTTGTTGGTGCTGATGATTTCGGCGGAATGCTTGTAATGAGGCTTAAATCCGACGGCGTCGACACCTCTAGGATCAGGGTTGATGAGGGGTCAGCTACGTCCATGGCCTTCGTTGCCTATAGGTCTGATGGCAGCAGGAGGTTCGTATTTACACTGAAGTCCTCGGCATCAGCAAGGCTCTCGCCGGTTGATGTGGACCCGGAGTATGTGGCTAGGGCAAGGGTCCTCCACATTTCCGGGTCCACAATGTACATAAGCAGGTCCTCCCGTGAAGCCTGCATGAGGGCTGTGGAGGTGGTTAAGGGCAGTAACACTATCATCACCCTGGACCCTAATATCAGGTTGGAGTTGGAGCCCCTGGAGAGGATTAGGGAAGTGATGAGGGAGGTAATTAGGCATGTAAATATACTCCTTGTGGGTGAGGACGAGCTTTTAATGATTACAGGGGTCAGTGACGTAGACTTAGCGATACGCAGGGCATTTGAGTGGGGTCCGGACATGGAGATGGTTGTTGTTAAGAGGGGTAGAAGAGGCTCATTAACGGTCACAAGCCGTGGTGAAGCTGTTGAAGCACCAGCATTCACAGTTAGGGAAGTTGACCCCACGGGTGCTGGAGACGTTTTCAATGCGGCATTCATCTACGGAGTCTTAAAGAATTGGAAACTGGATAAAATCCTCCCCTTCGCAAACGCCGCAGGAGCCATTAAAGTTGGGAAGGTGGGGCCTATGGAGGGGCCTAAATCCTACAATGAGGTAGTTGAATTCATTAAAGAGAAAGGGTATACATTTTAATGGTGAAAATAATGTCCACATAAAATGCAGAAGCAGTCCTGACATGAATCACTTAACTACATCGCCCTAACATACATGAGTATAGCTATAGTAGATGTGATTAATGTAATATATTGATGTTTCAGGTCCTACGATTTACTAGTTTTGCCATATTGCATCGTTTAGTTAAGTTATGCGTAAGAATTAAGGATGATGGGTATTAGTAAGAGGATTGTGAAAAGGTGCCTATTTTAATCAACACTAAGCACTCATCGCGAACATTTTTCGTGAAGACACACAAAAGTCACCATACTGATCAGGAAGTAGCCATATTATTTATTTGAACTATCAAGTATTTCATACTACGCCGGCGCCTTCAAGATCAGTGAGCTATGCTTCATCATATTATAATCCACATGTCCCTTCTACCAATACCCACTACCAAACAGTACATATATATGGATGATATTAGCGCCGGTTAATCAAAGCCAATCCCAGCGGAACATGATGTAATGTATGCATGAGTAGTCCTGGGATTAAGCAGGAAGAGGCTTATTCTTCATGGTGCGGGGGGTGGGATTTGAACCCACGCAGGCCTACGCCAACGGGACCTGAATGCGGTCCCCTTCAATCAGGTTCGGGGATACCCGCCCCCTTTGACCAAGCTCGGGCACCCCCGCCTTGACCTTAACACCCCTCATCATTTTTAAGCTTTTCCCAAGGTACGTTTATGGTATCCGCCTTAGTGCATTGTCGAGGTCGCTTATTATGTCCTCAGGGTCTTCGAGCCCAACGGACAGCCTTAGTAGACTTTCATCGATCCCCAGTTTAGCCTTGTATTCGTCGGGTATTGGCTGTGCAGCGCTGGTTATGGGGTATGTGATTAAGGATTCGGGTCCGCCGAAGCTTGGGGCTGGCTTAATTATGCTTAGTGCGTTCAGGAATTCGCGGGCCTCCTCCCTACCACCCTTAATCTTGAATGAGACTATGCCCCCGTAGAGGCCGTTGAACATCCTTGAGGCTAACTCGTGGTACATGCTTGACTTTAACCCTGGGTAATAAACCTCCCTGACCTTTGGGTGGTTGCTTAGGAAGTCAGCAATGGCCATGGCGCTCTCACAGTGCCTCCTAACCCTTAGGCTCATTGTCTTAACCCCCCTTAAAACCAGGTAGGCGTCGAGGGGTTGTATTATAGTGCCCAGCCTCCTCCTCCACTGCCAAGCATCATTAATTATGGATTGGTTGCTGGACACTATAACCCCGGCCAAGACGTCGTTATGCCCTGAAATGTACTTTGTGGCGCTATGAACGACTAACTCAGCCCCATGCTCAATGGGCCTGTACAGGACTGGTGTGGCCATGGTGTTGTCGACGATTAGCGTTGAGCCAGTATCCCTGGACACCTTTATCAGGTGGTCCACGTCAATAACCCTAAGCATGGGGTTTGTTATGGTTTCAACGATTACTACGGAGCCTGGGTTAGCCTTAATGGCCTCAGCCAAGTCCTCAGTCTCGGGCATTGTTACTACTGTTTCAACCCCGAACTTCCTCATGCTGATGGCTAAGCCCAGCGTGGTGCCGTATACCTCGGCGGGGAGTATTAGCTTTAAACCGGACTTGAGTATCGTCATGAGTATGGTTGATATGGCCGCCATGCCGTTATTTGTGGCTAGGGCATCAA
>Ga0081473_128461_pt1 | contig 12060 bp, 10 predicted proteins | sample CisSprmetagenome_FD_70977 | JGI IMG/M metagenome (GOLD analysis project Ga0081473, IMG submission 70977) | Hypoxic/sulfidic aquatic microbial communities from Cistern Spring, Yellowstone National Park, USA v2 (version 2) | ecosystem: Environmental > Aquatic > Thermal springs > Hot (42-90C) >... | reverse complement strand
ATTCTCGGCTTAAACTCCATTTTACTCAGTATGTCCTTCTCAATATCAACACCTGGCGCATATTCCTCAAGTACGAGACCCTCATTTGTTAACCTAAAGACTGCCCTCTCCGTTATGTACATGACAATAATGCCAAGTCTCGCCCCTTTTAGGGGCGGGGTCGCCACTGCGTGGATGTAAATGCTTATTAATTCCCCTGTTCTTGCTGTTTTGTGCCTGGGGTGGTGCCTTTTTCTTCGGGTGAGCCGGTGGGGCGATACCCCACTGTTTTCACCACCCTGGGCACGTCCTCTTCTCGTAAACAGAAGGATGGAAGCAAGAGGACTGTTAGGCTTAGGCTACTGCCGAACGGTGCCCAGGAGCGTAAATTGCGAAGAATAGGAGATGCCACTGCTAGGTTATGGAATGAATTGAACTACGCTAGGTTGGTTCAGTATAGGGAAAATGGTAGGGTGGACTTCAGGGGTACGGAGCACGAATTCTACCACAGGTACAAGGATAGGCTTGGCGTAAACGCTGGGCAGGTGATTAACCTAAACAATCAAACATGGAAGTCATACTTCGAACTACTCAAGCTGTACAAGCAAGGTAAGTTACCTAAATTCATGGGTAAGCCCTCGCCGCCAGGCTTTTGGAAGGATAAGGTGCTTGGGAAGAGGGTGTTGAGGATATTCGTTAGGAACGATAGGTACTACCTAGAACCAATCAATGGTGGGGAAGGTTACTTGGTCCTAAAGGATTGGGGCTTGAGGATAAAGTACGCTGGCAGAATCAAATGGAGCGGTAAACAGGGCACGCTAGTAATCAAGCTTGAAGGCAATAGGTGGTTTGCTTATGTTCCAATCACCGTTGGTGAGAAACCAGCAAAGAGCAACCCGAGGGGTTACGTTAAGGGTGTCTACGAGAAGATACAGATAGACAAGCCAAGGGGCAGTAACAAGGCATTTATTGATATTGGCTTGAACAACCTCTTCGCGGTAGTCTTTAACCACACCGACACTGCTATCCTAATCAAGGGCTCGACAGTGAAGGCTGAGTATTACTACTGGAAGAGGGAGGTTAAGACCTACCAATCCGTTAGGGATTGGTTGAGGAACCACGGATTCGAGTCCTGGCGTAAATACCACACCTACTACCTACACGCAATCTACAAGAGGAGGAGAGGCTTAGGCATTACTATCGCACGGCAATTAGGTTCTTGGCGAGGGCAATGCATGAAATGGGCGTTGATGAGGTCTTCATCGGATACCCATACATGGTCAGCCAAGACAATGGTAATGAGTTCAACACCAATATTTGGTGGTTCAACAAAATCATTAAATGGCTCAGCGAAGTATTGCAGGAGTATGGAATCAGATTACATGTAGTTAATGAGTATGGGACCAGTAAGCAATGTTCCATCTGTAACATGGAGCACGAAAACGGGAGAGTAAAGCGTGGGTTGTACATATGCCCAGTAACGGGCATAAAAATCAACGCCGACCTAAACGCAGCAAGAAACATAGCAAAGAAGGCAGGCTATGAAGTACCAATACCAAAGAAGATACTAACCTACATAGTAACAAGCAATGGCGTGAAACCAATAACCCCCAAAGAGGGAGTAACACCCGAGACCCCCAAGGTGGAAACCCCACCCTTAAGAGCGGGGAGGGGGTCATTATGCGCGATACTACGCACTAATCAACGGCACAAGGATCCCCGCAGAATTCTACATAGGTAGTAATAAGGTGTATTTAATCTACGAGAGATTTAAGCTTGAAAGGAAAGGTCCAACATAGCCCTGGTGACACTCGCTATACTAACCTAGAAAGGTTTTTAAAGAACTACGTGTATCAAAACCCGTATGATACGAACAAAATTCAATATCACGAAGAAAAACAGGAATTACTCGAACGTAAATTACAATGGACATATATATAGTAACAATGTTCAAGAATACGCAATATATTATATGTTCATCAAACGAACACCAATGTGAATAATCACTTAAAAACACCAAAAACATTAACAACCCGTGATCGTCAATAACATGAACAACGTACCGATGGAGGACGCTTCAAAACTACTGAAGGGAACACATGGCTTCTACATACAGTGGCTAATAACTAAGGATCATGGAGCGAGGTATGCCGTCAGGAGGTTTATTGTGAAGCCCGGCGGTGCAATGCCGCTGCACAACCATAAGTACACGGAGGCAGTCATAATACTAAAGGGCAGGTTAAGAGTCAGAACCAAGGAAGGCACCTATGAATTAGGTCCCGGGGACTACTTCTTCACAGCCCAATACGAACCGCACGCTATCGAGAACGTAGGCAATGAGGATGCAGAATTCATATGCGTAATATCGTATGAGGACGATATGACACTGAAACCATTGGAGTAATTGTACATTTCCTAAAATTATTCCCAAATTCTTCTGGAATTCCTGTAAATTATATAGTGATAATTAGGTTGATGTAGATTATTTGTTAAGAAATAGTTATTAGGAGGTCGCTATTTAATTTGCGCGATGTATCCAATTAACGATTATCTAAAGGATTCTGTGAGGGAATTACAGGGCGAGAAGGCATTCGCATACCTGGCAAGGGCACGCGAGGTTGCTGAGAGGAGGGGCATTAAGGTTGTATCCTTCGGCATCGGCCAACCAGACCTACCAACCTTCGAGAATATAGTAAACGCAGCAAAGACGGCACTTGATGCTAGGTTCACGGGGCACACCGAGACGGAGGGCATAAGGGAGCTCAGGGAAGCCATAGCCGACTACCTGAACTACAGGTACCACGCAGGTGTTAGGCCGGACGAGGTAATCGTGACCACAGGGACAAAAACCGCAATATTCCTCGCAATAGCCTCATACGTAAAACCCGGCGATGAGGTAATAATACCAGACCCAACATACCCAGCCTACCCAGAATTAACAAAATTCTTTGGTGGTAAACCAATATACGTACCAATGAGGTTCAACCAAGACAGAGGATTCACACTTGACCTAGAGGCCATTGAGAACTCAATAACACAGAGAACAAGGGCCATAGTGATAAACAACCCACACAACCCAACCGGCGCTGTATTTAGGCCTGATGAGGTTTCGAAACTGTTGGAGATAGCCAAGGATCACAGGTTGTTGGTGATTGTTGATGAGATATACGACAACTTCGTGTATGAGGATAACGCGTTCAAGGGCGTACTTGAGCTGGAGCCTGAGTGGAGGAGGTACATAATATACACCAACGGCTTCAGCAAAACCTTCTCAATGACGGGCTGGAGGCTAGGCTACCTAGTGGCCAGCAGGGAAGTAATAGAACCACTCAAGAAACTAGCAGCAAACACCTACAGCTGCCCGCCAAGCATAGCCCAAAAGGCTGGAGTCGAAGCATTAAGGAGTGAGGCGTCTTGGAAGGCATCGAAAGCCATGATAGAGCTATTCAGGAGAAGGAGGGATGTTATGTACGAGGAGTTACGAAAAATACCCGGTATAGAGGTTTGGAGGAGCACCGGCGCCTTCTACATGTACCCAAGGATCAAGGGCCTACTAGATAAACTAGGCATGAACGTTGAACAATTCGCAGACTGGCTTTTGGAGAACTACGGCGTAGTGGTACTGCCCGGAACAGCGTTTTCCGAAACGCACATGGGCAGGGAATACGTGAGACTCAGCTTTGCATTGGATGAGACGCTGATTAGGGAGGGAATAGAAAGAATAAGGAAAGCCGTCATAAAGTAACTAGGCAGGGCAGACTTAAACCCACTGAAAGGAAGACCTCAACAACCAGGTAAATAAGCCCATCAACCACAAACCAGCAATCAATTCATACATGTAAAACCAAAAACAAGCAATGACACGACTAAACAATAACGAACAACCAGACCCTGGTTTACCCTCAACGTAGCTCAAAACCACACCACCGCAAACCGTTTTAGTACGAATATTTTACATAAATAAATATTTTAACAATGTAAAAAACTCACAATCTACAAAACATAATACGCAAAAAACCTTTAAATACCCCCAGAGAGAAGGTTTTTCCGAAATAAATAAGGTATGCCCGCTATCGCGGGCTAAAACAAACCCCTTCTTCTTTCCCACCCTTCATACCCTTAATACCATTCAGAACAATGTACTAACGAGCATCGAAACCATGAACAAAAACGGACGAATTGAATTATTTCTAACACCATGGTTAAAACCATGAATTTATGAATACACGGAAGAAAGACTTAAAAGATCGTGAATGCAAGCACTGTTTGCGGGGGTAGCTCAGCCCGGCTAGAGCGCCCTGGGGCCAAGGCCCCGCGTAAGGCTCATAAGGTATAAACCGGAGGCACCGGGAGGTCCCGGGTTCAAATCCCGGCCCCCGCACCAACGAGCTTTGTTCTATATTCCTCGGGTTTGGTTTTGGAAATTATTTTAACCCCATGGGTGTGGGTTTGTGGAGCCGTTCTGGCGAGGCTGAGGCCTACGGAGAAGTTGTTGGATTCGTAAAGCCAGAGGATTGGTTCGACAAGTAACTTGCCGATCCTAAACGCTATTGGCGCCATGATCGCCAGTAGGATGATGAAGAGGAGTATGAACAACACCGGCAGGGCCGGGGTTGAGGAGCCCAACAACCCTCCTAAGCCACCCTTCTCCAGCCAGCATGCTAATCAATAACATCACCATCGATTTAATACCGTTTTCCCAGGCGGTGGGTCCGCAACGAAGCCAAGCCCAACCACTTCAATTCTTCTGTATTAGATTCCAGAGGGAATACCCGTCTACGAAGTTTCACCAATCAGGAAGCGCAGCTTCAACTCTTCTGTTTTAGATTCAATCCTGGATTATTACGTCAAATACGCAAAATAATGGATGTAATGCTTCAATTCTTCTGTTTTAGATTCCAAGACGATAAGGGTAAGATACAATCCGGTAAAAGATACGTACAGCTTCAATTCTTCTGTTTTAGATTCTGAACCGTGGTTTTATCTACCTCTTTTTAAGTTTTTCCCTGCCCCGTTTATGAATCTTCGTCAGAGGGACTATCCCCTTGGTCGATGCACGGCTCGTGAAGTCTCTGACGATCTGGCGATTACGACGCACGTAAGCCTCTAACGAACAATTCAATTTCTCAATGCCGTAGGGTCTCTGATGGTGGGTTTGGTTTTTCTTTTCCTTATTTGTTTGTTTTCTGTGGAGGATTTGTTTAGGTTTGTTGAGGCGTTGGGTTTTCTTGTGGGGAGTGTTGGTGATTTTGTTGCCAGTGATTTTGTTGATCTTGGTGAGGGTGGTTTTGAGGTTGAGGCTAGGTTGGTGGATGTTGGTTCTGGACCGAGCCCGGTCCAGGTCTTTGGTCTTGATTCGCAATCATCGATTGTTAGGTTTGAGGCTGTCGATGTCTACGTGGTCACTGGGGCTCTTGTTGGTCCAGTGACAAGCCTGGTGCCTGGTGTTCCTGGTGTTGGGTGGCTTGGGCTTAGGTTTAGGTTCAGGCCTAGTGATGAGTTGGTTGGTAAGGTTGAGGGGGCCGTTGGCGGCTTTGCGCTTGTTAGGTCTGGCGTGGGTGGTAGGGTTTTCGATGGTTCGTATAACGAGGAGGCTGTTAGGGATGAGGTTAGGACTGAGGTTGAGGTTGGGCTCATGAGGAGGTTTGGGGAGCTGGGTGGCGACTCCGTCCTCCTCCTGGATGGGCCGGTGTTCCCAACACCGAAGGTCTTGACCATGGGTGGTAACCCTTACTCCGAGCTTTACTGGGGCTTGGTTAGGCTTAGGGTTGAGGCTTCGAGGGGGCTTAGGGTTGTTGGTGTTGTTAAGAGGCTTGGTCAATCAACCTACTACGCCAGGTGTAGGGGGTTTAGTGTCGATGATGACTCGCTGATTAAGAACGAGGTCTCTAGGCAGTTCGGTAATAAGCCGGCCTACACGGCCGTTGTTGGTCCCGTGAAAATAACCGCTGGTGATTACGGGAAGTACTGCTGGTACGTGGCCTCTAGGTTGGGTAGGGAGGTTAATGTGGTTAGGGTTGAGGCGCTGAATGAGGACTTGGCTGAGTACGGCGCGGAGTTGGTGGCTAGGCTTACGGGGTCTGGTGGTGTTCCAATACCCATTGGTATTGCCGATAGGGTTTCGAGAAGGTTGAATGGTAGTGTCGTTAAGCTCCTAGCCTCACTATCACCGCTTAGGCTGACCTACGAGGGCCTTGAGGAAATAGGTAGGTCGCTTAGGGAGTTGGGTGAGTAGTGTGTCGGCCAAGATTGATTGTGGTAGGTACGTTGGTTTAATAACCAGGTTGATGCCCAGCACCGTGACCCTCGAGGGTGCCGAGGTGCACATGGTGACTGAGTGCGATAGGGACTTCCCGGTAGGTGAGTACCTAGTGATTGAGTCGGGGGATACCAAGTACCTGGCCAGGGTCTCCGAGTCGAGGGTTGAGGACATCTACTCAATCGCCAAGACACCCGTGCTATCGCTCGAGCAGGAGTTGGCAATGGGTGTTAAGTACATACCGAGGTTCATAGGCCTAGAACTAATCTCGGAGTGCCAGGGCAACGAGTGCAGACCACCAAGCACGCCACCCAGGATCCACTCGCCAGTCAGGATACCCAGTGAGGGTGAGGTCTCAGAAATGCTCTCACTACCAAGGGACGGAGTCCTCCTCGGGACACTCGCCCTACCGAGTGGTGCAGAGGTGTTGGGTAATGAGGTTAGGTTGCCAATAAGTGCGTTGAGGCACCACGTGTTGGTTGTCGGCACGACTGGTAGTGGAAAAACAACGTTGCTTAAGAACATGGCCCTCGAACTAGTCAGGGGGTGGGGTAAGGCCACGGTCATAGCCCTAGACACTGTTGGTCACTACCACCACCTGGTCATGAATGGGGTCGACACGAAGGTCTTAACGCCGGTGACTAGGGGCATGCTGAGGAGGGCTGTGAGGAGGTATGGGAATGCCGTTAGGGGTTTCGTGAAATACCTGGTTGTGGGTTATGTAAACACTGCCTTTAGGAACTTCGGGATAGACATTAGGAGGGTTAGGGTTAGGTATAAGTACGCGAAGTCTAGGAAGAGCGGCTCAGTAATTATCAGGAGCATCCTAATCGAGTTCCTCGAACCAAAACTCAACGCAAAGGTTGAGTTGATACCCTGGGCCCTGAGGACTAACGACGTGCTCTACAGGGTTCATGAAGTCACGGGGATGCTCACGGAGCAGGCCAGGATGTTCTATAGGAGGGTGATTAACGAGATTAGGAGGAGGTCTAGTGGGGAGTTGACGTTTAAGGGCATGTTCGAGTTCCTGACGAGCCCGAGCAACGTCAGTGTTAGGGATAGGGCGTTGCTGAATTACGAGGTGATAGCGAGGGATCTGGGCATACATACGAGCACGCTGGAGAACATAATTAGGACAATACTAGCAATTGACGAGTCGGGCATCGTGGATGTGGAGGAGGGCGGCGTAAAGGTTGTGGAGCCCAACTACAGGGACGTACTTAGCCCCGGCTACGTGGTCGTTCACCTAGCCAGTGTTGGGCCCATGGTCCAGAGGATGGTGGTTTACAGGGTTTTGGATAGGGTCTACAGCTTCATGGGGCCTGAGCACCTCAGGGATAGGGAGAGGTTCGCCGTGGTACTAATCGACGAGGCACACCTATTCTTCCCACAGGCCAGGAGCGAGGATGAGAAGGGCATGCTCGAGCTACACCTAACGAAGCTTACCAGGCTCGGTAGGGGTAGGGGTATTGCCGTGGTCTTCGCAACCCACATGCCAGATGACCTAAACGACGCAGTCCTACAACTAACAAACACGAAGATAATCCTTAGGAGCGAGGAGAAGGTACTAGAGAGGCTGGGTGTGCCGAGTACGGAGAGGAGGTTCCTAGCAACGGCGGTGGCGGGGCTCGCCCACGCCAGTTCCTTCGCGTACAGGTACCCAATATACGTGAGGATTAAGCCAGCGGCGTACCACGTGGGTTAGCACAAACCCCTAACCCTAAGCAACTCAACAACCCACCTGGGAACCACGTACCTACCACCACGCTCAACAACGAAGCCCAACCTAACGAATTCACGAACTAACCCATCACTTACGGAACCACCCCTAGCCAACTCACACAAGCCACCCACGAACTCCCTATCCAGGGTTATGGGCAGCCTAGGCAGTATTACCACGGGCCCACCCTCAACCCTATAGACCGGCCTCGCCCCCACGAGCCAGGCAACCATTGAGGCGAGTATCGCCTCAACCTTCGCACCACCAGTCACCACCATGTACGCATCCAAGCCGCTACTTACGGCGCTGAACAACCTTCTACCAACAACATTCACGAAGGACACCAAGCCACCCTCAACATCACCACCACCGAACAGCGGGACCTGGACACTACCAACAACCTCAACGCTCGGCAGAACACCACGGTTGAGGCACTCGGCAATGGTCATGGCACACAACCAACTAGCCTTAGTATCCGTGTAAAACAACTCAACCCTGAAGACACCGCCAACAAGCCTCCTGAGACCAGCTATGGTGCCAAGCTCGGCACAGCAACCCTCAACATCACCACAGGCAAAACCCAACAAAGACCTACTCAATGAACCACCCAAACCAAGCCTACCCAACTCACGGTCAGCAACGACATCGCCACCAAGGGCTCTAATAACAACCGCATCCCTAACAACACCCCTATCAACAGCATTCCTAAGCAACGAAACACCAACCGCAACACCAACATACACAGACACAAAACAAAACAACAAAACAAACTAATAAACAAAACACCCACGCCCAGCCAAACCACGGCCATTAAACATTCTATTCTGCCGTCAGAGTCTCTTCGTTTTTGTGGGGTTGAATTGTTCGTTGGAGTCTCTCGAGCATCGTAATCGCTAGACCGTTAGAGGCTTTACGGACCGTAGGCATGGGGAGTAGATAAACCCTCTGACGAAGACCCATGAACGGGGCAGGGAAAAACTTATAAAGGAGTAAATAAAACCACGACCCGGAATCTAAAACAGAAGAATTGAAGTGTGCCTATCTACATACCGCCACCCACGACGGACGCCGTTAAGGGAATCTAAAACAGAAGAATTGAAGTAACATCTATTTCTAACACAGTCTTTTTTCCCGTGGTTTTACCCGTGGAATCTAAAACAGAAGAATTGAAGTATCAGCATTAGTTGCATTTCTCTCATTCTACCTATCACAGTGTGAATCTAAAACAGAAGAATTGAAGTTTGTACGCGATCGATGCGTTCTGCCAAACCGTGCTGAACACCCGAATCTAAAACAGAAGAATTGAAGTTTTCAACGTAGTACTTTAACTCCGTTGCAAGGCTTCTTAGCCAGAATCTAAAACAGAAGAATTGAAGTATGCATCTTCCACGTGAGGTTGAAGTTCGTGAAAGCCCCATAGGCAAGAATCTAAAACAGAAGAATTGAAGTTTGAACTCATGCACATCGGCACCCACACTATACATGAACGCTTGGATGAATCTAAAACAGAAGAATTGAAGTCCTTATCAATCACGAAGATGGGCTTGAGGGTGGGTATGCCCGAATCTAGAATAGAAGAATTGAAGTGTTAATCTAGAGTACGAGTTGAGACAGAAACAAACACCAAGCCCGAACTGAATCTAGTATAGAAGAATTGAAGCATCAGTACTTCTATCCTATCACTACCGTCTTCATTAAGTGGCATTGAGGAATCTAAAACAGAAGAATTGAAGAGACAGTATTGAAAACACGTCCGCCAGCATAGGTATCAAGAATAATGTGCGAATCTAGAACAGAAGAATTGAAGCTTGAACCCTGGTATCGGATTCGGACATACTGTAGATAACATATTTAACGAATCTAAAACAGAAGAATTGAAGCATCATGCTCTTGTTTTACGTCGTCATAGCTATTCTTGACTTAGTACGAGCTGTGAATTTAATGTAGTAGGATTGAGTTATGAAATATCGCTTTTGCGCACTGTTTTCTGTTCCTCTCTTTATGATCAATAGAAAGAAAAGGATGGTGTTATCGGGTTTTGTGGTCTAGTTTTTCGTAGGTACTCTCTTGAATTTATTTGGGATTATTGTGTGTTTTAATTTAACATTAATGTATTTTTAATACCCTTGGTTTTGTGTTGGTATTAGGAGTGGGTCTATTATTAATGCTTGGTTCTTATCGACGTAGTCTCGGTAATGCTTTGGACGTGTTACTATTGATCCTGCAGGTAGAAGTACAAGTAGTGGTAGGTGTGCTGTAAGTAGGTCCCCGGCGAAGCCGCTAATGACCTCAAACCTGCTTGCCAAGTAATCGCTATTGTCCTCAATGAGGGTCCTACCTGTTACGTAGTAGGCACTTTCACCACCCAATTTAATTCTTACACTGCCTAAGTCATCACCGAAATCGGTGAAATCCACAAGCTCGAACCTCCCATAGCCAACGCTTCTCTCACCGCCAATCCCGACCTCACCCAGTACCTTAAGTGCATCCTTTATGTGACTTTCAAAGCCCTCCTTACGTATTTGCATTAATATTGCCATCTCCGTCATTGGCATCACCGTAGCTGTTGTGAATGGAACTGCCGCGTTCGTAACCCTATCAATCACGTTCCTATACCTAACCTCATGCCTTGGTTCCCTGAGTAACTTCTCGATTTCGCTATCCCTTACTGCGTTGTAGTTCTCATTGCTTATTATGAAGCCGTTAATTACCGTGGCATCCACGTCTTGGACCTTAACGCTGATGGCGCCATCCTTTTTGTTGCAATCCGTAACTCTTAATCCACCCGTTAAGTTGAGTTCCCTACCAATCATTAATTCATAGTCCAGATACTTCGCGTTTTTGACCTCCTTCTCAAGTCTCCTATCGTTACAGCCGAGCCTTATTGGTGGAGCCCTTAGGAATAGTATTCTCTTCGACTTCATATTGAGTATTGGGAATAGTGAGGACAGCGTTACTCCACCATTTAGAAATAAATCCTTAGCTGCGTCCTCATGCCCGAGCTTTATCATTATGTTCATTAATGCCCTGTAAAGTGTCATTGAGTCTACGTAATCCTCCCCACGCCCAATCTTTATTGGCGTTAAGATCCTGGTGATGGCTATCTTAAGCATTGCATACTCATTATTAGGTAATTAATAATTTTTACACATCGCGTATTAAACAATAAAACTTATAAATAACAATAACCATTTTGATAGGTAATCATTTATGTCCATGCAACGAAAACCAGAGACTAAGGGGTTCCATCAACGTGGTGGTAAGGGCGAGCAACAGAGGGGTTTGATTGATGATTTTGTTAAAGAACTCAGTAAGTATTTGGAGGGTGATGATACTATGACGTGGGTGAATGAATTGTTTAAGGGTGATATGTATAATGAATTGGGTGAGGAGATAAAGAGTGAATCGTCGTATAGGAGGGTTCATGAGTTGTTGTCATCCATAATAGATGATACCGAGTTATTATTAAACCAGGGACAAAGTAGCGATTTCATAAGGTCACGCCTTAGTACGGATCTTGCTAGGGCCTCAGTGATTATTAGGTATCAGGAGGCAAGGGGTCAACTTGGTAAGGGTATCGCGAAGATCCTCAATGGTGTGATTGATGAAATATATAAAAACGCTAGTAACGGGAGCGTTCTCAGAAAGGTACTAAGTAACGCTAGGGTCTTGATAGATGCATTGGCTGTCATAGCGAAGGAGAAGGGATAATGAGGTGGTAATCATGTCACAACAAACCTCCCAGGTTAAGAACCCCAGGTTGCTGGGCATTGTTAAGCTGCATCTTGTGCTGGAGACCGTGACGGGGCTTTTAATATCTGCTGGCAGGCAGATGGGTAGGATTGGTGGCGCAGATGCAAGCAACGTGTTGGCTGAGAAGGTGTACGAGTGTAAAGACCAACAAGGTACGCAGCAAGTGATGTCAGGAACACGTACGTACCAAAGACAGGACCTAGAAGGTAAAGACCAACAAGGCAAAGACCGACAGAGTAATCAGCAGAACTTTCTCATAAGGGTTCCGTACATACCTGGATCCTCGATAAAGGGTAGGATGAGGTCACTGCTTGAGTTAGCTAAGAACCTTGAGTTGTTTAGCACTGAT
>Ga0081473_127169_pt1 | contig 12079 bp, 17 predicted proteins | sample CisSprmetagenome_FD_70977 | JGI IMG/M metagenome (GOLD analysis project Ga0081473, IMG submission 70977) | Hypoxic/sulfidic aquatic microbial communities from Cistern Spring, Yellowstone National Park, USA v2 (version 2) | ecosystem: Environmental > Aquatic > Thermal springs > Hot (42-90C) >... | reverse complement strand
GGAATGCGTGTGCTAGAAAGTTGGCTGTTATTACTTGGGCTGTGCTGTATTACAATAAGCCCTTTGATGCTAGTGAGTAAAGCAGGTTTCATCACTTGCGTAAGTAGTGTGGACTATGCTCAATTTTTAAGGAAAACTTTTTATACCGGAAGCTCCCCGCCCTGGAACGTAGACCCAAAATCACCTCCTTAAAAATAAATCTAATGGTAATGATCAGTCCAGCATTAAGAAGCTCAAGGAATTTGACTCTTTAGTTTTTGCTTCTATTTTTCCTTATGTAGAAGCTTTAGATGAGAGAAGTGAGTTATTGACTTCACTTTACGGTACTCCTACGCGCAGTACATATTTCTCATTTGACTTATTTATTGATCAGGTTAAGTTTTATTATTATTTGGACAGAAGAGGCTTAACTAAAGTCTACAGGGGTGAAAACGATTTATCTATAAGGATATCAACTTTTACTATCTCTCGAGGGTGCTGATGCCTTAAGAGATTACACTGATATTTACTTATTAAAGGAGCTTCATGTTTATAATTTAGGTTTAACTTAGAATTGTGATAATAAATTTGCTTCCTCTTGTATGTCTAAGAAGGATAATGGTTTAACGTCAGAGGGTGAGGAATTAGTTAAACTGGCTAATTCTTTGGGTATTATAATTGATTTAGCTCACGCAGGTAAGAAAACAGTTATCGACGTATGTAATTTGAGTAGAAAGTCAGTTATAGCATCTCATGCTAATGTGAAGAGATTAAAAGATTATACGAGGAACTTAGATGACGAGGAAATAGAGGCTATTGTTAGGACTAATGGAGTTATAGGAATTACTGCTATAGGTTCTTTACATATGAAGCCGAAGATTCCTCCCACAAGTTTTACGCTTTATCTAAACACTTAAACATTATGAAGATAACTAACATTAGAATAATTAATCCTTACAAGGACTTCTTAGGCACGATAGAAATAGAAAGAGGAATAATAAGAAGGGTTATTGAGGGTAAAGCAGAAGGGGAAGACATGAAAGGTCTTATAGCAGTACCGGGGTTCATTGACATTCACACACAGCATAGGATGGTATGATTTCACATCATGGAATTCTGAGGAAGAATTTCTTAACAATTTAACTAAAATGAAAGAGGAGTATCTTAAATATAGAGTTACCACATTTTTACCTACTACTGTCACACTTCCGAAAGAGGTGCTTTTAGAGGCTTGTAAGGTAGTAGGAGAAGTTCAAGATGATTCCATTCCCGGCATGTATTTAGAGGGACCTTTTATAAACGAGAAATATGCCGGAGCTCAAGACACAAAATATATACGTACTCCAGACCTTAGTGAGGTAAAACAATGTATAGAACTCAGTATGAATAAAGTGAAAACATCACCTTAGCTCCTGAGAAGGGCCTGGAGTACATAGATTCTTTGACAGCACTTGGTATACACGTATCTATAGGACATACAGATACGGATTATGAAGTGGCTTCAAGGGCATTCCTCTTAGGTGTTGGTCGTACTACCCACATTTTTAATGCTATGAGACCTCTTCATCACAGAGACCCTGGGTCGATCTTAGCCAGTCTTAATTTCTCACCATTTGTGGAAGTAATCCCAGATTTCGTTCACGTTGATAAAGAATTGGTTAAGTTTCTGATAAAGGCTGTAGGGGAAGATAGATTGGTCGGTGTTACGGATTCTATAATGACAGCGGGATTAGGGGACGGAGAGTACAGTTTAGGAAAAATGAGTATTACCGTAAAAGGAGGTAGAGCTCTAACGAAGTACGGAAAGTTAGCTGGTAGTACTCTGACCATGGACACAGCCTTCGTAAACCTAACTAATTTAGCCGGACTTCGAGTTGCTATAATGATGACTTCCTATAACCCGGCCAGAGCAATAGGCCTATCAGATAGGGGTGTAATAATGCCGGGTAAAAGAGCAGATCTAATGCTATCCGACGAGAAGTTAAGAATTGTAAAGGTTTTCGTTAAAGGGGTCGGACTTTCATTGAGGTTTCATGAATTTGTATTCAACCTCTCGTCCTCATTCCCCTTGTCCGGCTCCCCATGCCGTCTACGGGAGTTAAACCACTCCCTTCAAGGACATGGGGAGCCTCATCGAACCCATCCTCCCCCTCACATTGCTCATCGAGTTCACTGTAGGGCTCTCTTCTACATGATAGTACGTAACTCCAAAATTTATAAACTCTCATGAGAAGAGCTAAGAATGTTAAATAATATCAAATGGCATAAAATTCACGGCTTATCTGAAACTGTTGTTAACGGCGATTTTTATAAAAAGAATATCTCTGATTGCTTTATCTCTCCTAGTTATTTAAGGAAATTTAGAAAAAGTAACGTTTATAAACATTTCTATAAGGGGCTGTTAATCGCTTTTTTGAGATTTCTTTCTCCTAACCCTCTTCTTTACAAAGCGATTGTTTGGTTTAAAAAGAATTTATCTGACGGGAAAGGTTATCAAACCAAACAGACCCCCATGTAAAGTCTTACACAAACTTAAAAGGTGATAATAGCGAATTGATGAGAAAACACCGTTAACAAAATTTATCCTTAATCCCTTCTATTATCTTATGCTAAGATTTATGGTAGTAAATAAGGAGCAAGTTGATCTTCTTTTCGACAAATTAAATGTCATGATCATCAAAGAAATAATAAGAGAACCTCTAAATGTCACTCAGATTTCTGAGAGGCTAAATGAGCCGATACCGACGGTTTGGAGAAGGCTAAAGAGGCTCGAGAAGGGAGGATTAATAGAAGCAGTGAAGGTAGAGAAGGTGGGAAAGTTTAAGGTAAAGTATTATCGGGCTAAAGCCTTGTACTATGCTTTGCCGAATTTTATCCAAATCCATCCTAGAGACATTAAGGTTAAGTTCCTTTATGAAAAATTATTAAGTTTAAGGAATAGAGTTCTCCAAGCGTATCCTAATGAAATACCAGATGACGTAGATCCTATAGATTATGCTGTATTAATGGATATCATTATGAATTATGGGATACTTTTCGATAACGAGGGTGAGCTAAAGGAGCTCGTGGAAGAAGCTAGAAATTACTTATTTTCATTTCTGAAAAGGAACGTTAAATAGTTATTTCCTTACTTTAACCCATGGACTTGTATATACTTATAGGTAGTGTTATTTCCATTTTAGTTGGTGTTTTGCCTCTCTTTTTCGTAAAGAGGGACATACAAGCTTTCGTGGTTGCAGCAGCTGCGTATTTTACAGCTATAATTGTAAAGGTTGTAATCCAGTACTCTTTTTTAAGCTTCTTCGAAAAGCCTCAGATACCTACATACCTAGCTTATGGAGCTTTAACGGCTGCTACAGAACCTGGTTTCGCATACGTGTTCGCAAGGTTAGTTAAAGGAGACTCTCAAGTGTATGGAGTAGCCTTAGCTTTTTGGGAAAATGCAGTGTTAGAAGGGCTCCTTTTGTTACCGGACGCATTTATCCTTAATAATACAGTAGTTCTGACTACGTTACTTCAGCTTATTATCGTGAAAATTGTTGATAGAACGTCTTCACTATTATTGCATTATTCCTGGGGTGTTACGGCTTGCTTAAGCCATAGAAAGAATAATATAAAATATATAATAGTCACTGCGCCTTTCGGTTTTGTTGACTCTATTGCCACTTATGCCGATCTTAACCACCTCAGCCTCAGGTCTATGTTTATATTATTTAGTATTCCAGATTTTACATTATCGCTGCTCAGCTTTATTGTAGCTAGAAGATTTTTATATAGTTAAAGTGAAGAGCCATATTTAAATAAACCCTCAGGACTTTCTAGCTTGAGCTACAATATAATCTTATATCTCCCAGTAACTTCTAGAATTAACATCGGATTTCCATATTAACTTAACTTGTCCTTCAGCTACTCTTTAAAGCCCCACATTAAAATCCTCTTCTCCAAACTCCTCTATCTCTAGCTACTTTTTATATTAAAAATAATTATTAATTCGGAATGTACTGTTTCTCTTAGATTTTCTATTAATAACTACAAATAAATCAGTAATTGTATTAAGATAGAAACTGGATTATATATTATCGGAATCGTGAGGGGAAGGGGAATTGTTGTGAGTAACTTGCTTGAAGGAATTATTGCAACGTTTATTCTAGTGAGATACAAGTTAACTAACCTGAATACGAACACTTTCTTAATATTATCTATAAGAAATCCCAATCTTATGAGGAAAGGTGAGAACGCTAGGTAAATGAGCAGACTAGTAAGCATTACATACACTAGTTCCAACACGTTATAGTATACGATGTAAATAAGAGACGGTATGGAAATAATAGTCGATAACAAGTATGAAGGAAGTGCGTTGAATACTATTGCGTATTCTGTGTCACTCTTAGAAAGCAACAACTCATAGTTACTATGTTTTGTGTCAGAAAAGTAATCCAAGAATATACTATACGTTATACTTGGCAACATTGACATGTAATTATTGACAGTAGTCCCTACTGCTACATAAAACTGGTATTTAATACCTATAATCCCTCCCACGAAAAATAGGAAAAACAGTTCTATGAAAACGTTAGGCAATATTATCCACAGTATCGTTTTAGACCTAAGGTCTCCGATAATTTTCATTTGGATTATATAAAAATATCGTGACAGTCTCACCTAAAATTACCTCCCTCAGTTTTATCATATACGATAACGTCTATCACTACCAAAGCCGTAATTGTTATTACCGACACGATAAAGTATAACAAGTTAAACGACTCCAACCCCAGTATTTGCCTTATAAGGGCTATAATGTAGTAAAACGGGTTATAAGCTAAGAGTTGAGTAAGGATCTCACCTTTAGCCGGTAGTAGTGCGCTTGAAAAATATGAAATTAAAGCAACAATTATCTCTGTAGGAATTATGGAGTACCATTCCCAATAACGTTTAGGTGCTACTGTAGTCACTAAAATTATAGACATAAACACTATATTTACTAATACTAGTATCGGTAATAAATATATCGATAAAAGTAATAAATCCAAGAAAAAGGCTAGTGTAAAATAGATCGGCATGTAGAGTATAACGAAATAAATTGATAAGCCTAACATTATCACGAAAGGGGTTAAACGTCTATTAATAGGTAGTATTAACAAGTAATTTTTGTTCATTTTCAAATCCCACCCTATGGTATCTACCACATAATTCTTTAATGAGAGTAGAAGCATAACTGTTGAACCACCAACGAATATATACGATTTGTAAGCTGGTAAAAGTACGATTAGGAATACAACTGTAGTTAACGTACTTACGGCTATCTGTATGAAAGACGAAAGTAATGATATTAGAGTACTCGAACCCAAAAAGTAAATTGAATAGGCAAAAATGAGGTATAGATAAGAAGTAACTCTCATTGTTTAACACCTCCAGTTAACACAAGAAAGACATCATCTAGCGTAACGTGAAGTCTCCTAATCGAGACAACTCCATTCAGTGTAGAAATTTCGTTAATTATGTCTTGTAGTTTATCGGAATACACTCTTACATAATTACCCGATACTATGATTCGTCCAAGCCGATTTATCTTACTTATTACACTTGGGTCAGATACTTCAAGTTCAAGAACATCATTACCTAGAGGTTTTTTCAGTTCGTTTATTGAACCTACAGCTAGTAGTTCCCCGCTATTCAGTATTGCTACTCTGTCAGCTAAGTATTCGGCCTCATAAATATCATTAGTTGCAATAATTATTGTACTTCCGTACTTCTTCAAGTTCTTAATGAGACTCCACACTTTGTGTTTACCGTCTATATCTACTGTGACTGTGGGTTCATCGAATATAGCAATTTTAGGTCTCTGGATAATTACCTTACAGATCTCGACTCTTTTCCTCTGTCCACTGGATAATTCCCAGATTATTGAATTAGCCTTGTCTATAATGTCAAGCTCATTTAAACACTCTAAGATTCTCTGCCTTAATTCGTTTTTTGGAATGCCGTAAATTCTTCCGTGGGCCCATAGAGCCTTATGTACGGTAGTATTAAAGAGTGTAACTTCGGTGAAAGCAAAGCCTAGTAACTCCCTAATCTTTCCTGAATCCTTTGTAACATCTAAACCCATAATGTAAACGCTGCCCTCTGTAGGTTTTAATATGGTGGAAATAATATATAATAAGGTAGTTTTACCTGCTCCATTTGGTCCTAATATTACAAAAATTTCATTTTCTTTTATTTTAAGACTTAATCCTTTAAGGGCCTTTACTTCATTCTTATACACTTTAGTTAAATTTTGTATGCTAATAATTTCCCCCATTATATCATCCTTGCGGTTTCTTTAAGTTAAGATAAAATTAGTATACCTTTATGAGATATTTGATAGATTTATTATAATATAAAATTATCTATGATTTTACACTAAGTCTTGTAAATTAATCTTAATATAATAGAGAAATTCAAGGACTATCATAAAGTTAAGATAATAGATGTCGCCGCGGGGATTTAAACCCCGGACAACCGGATGTCTAAAACGTTAAATTAATAGGTTTGATTTAATATCTTTATGTTAAAGGGTTAATTTTCATTCTATTATTATAATAGATTAATTATTAGATGAAAGAATCTACATAGTATGAGACGTTAAACCCTTAAATACCTCAATTATTTTGTCAGTTCTCCTCATCTCGTATAAATTCTGTGAACTTCTTACCACAATAACTTATCTATAAACTGAACATTACTTCCTGTTTGATTTTAGAAAATTTTGCTAAAAAAGATTTTTGTCGCATTCAAGCTTTTACATTAAATAAACGTATATAGTATACTAACTTTTCCAGCTAATATTACTATTATCCTCTCATAACACTTACTTCCCTAAGTGAAAGCACATTTTAATCTTTTAAATACTAAAAGGACAAGCACATCTCTAGTTCTAAAAATTGAAACAATAGAGTGTAGCAGGCAAAGTTATAGTTCTACAAGTTTATATTTAATTTGAGAGCATGTCTGAGAACCTTAAGCTCGTAAGAAAGTATTTGGCGATAGATGAGAATAGAAACATAGTGGCTGAGGGTAATTCGTGGGAGGAAGTCGAGGAAATAATGGAAAAGAAGGGGTATAAAAGGAGTCAGTATGATATTTTAACGGTAGTGAAGCAAGAAAAGAGTTAGTATGGGTAAAGAAATAGAGATCCCTTTTATTAACGCCGAAGGTTACTCAGTACCTTTAATAAAAGTAAGGATGGAGTGTCCTAAGGCTGGGGAAGATGTTTTGATATATGCATTACCAGATAGCGGTAGTAGATTTTCTTTAATAAATAGGAGAACGCAAAACGAGTGTTTTGATAATCTAGAAGATCATTACTTTAATACCGTTATATTAACCAATCTAAATTTTCCTACAAAAAGGTACGAATTAGAATTTCATTTCGTAGAGCTAAATGAAAATTTTGAAATACCAGTTGCAATAGCCGATTTCGGCGTTTATGAGGGAGTTTTTCCAAGCCTTATTTTAGGTAGGGAAGATTTCTTTCCAAGAACGATGATATGCTTTGACAGGGACATAAGATTAATTATTAAGGCTGATAGTCTTTAACTTAACTATATATAAGAATATTGAAAATTTTCTTAAATGTACAGAGAGCTTTTTACCCCATCTTCTTACGTGAAAATTTTTCGCCCCTCGATTATCCTTAAGTAATTTATTGGAACGGCTACGGTATTTGAACTAGTTTTATCCTCTTTAACTCCAATGTAGTAATAATCCCGAGATGTTTAAGTAAATACTTCTGTTAAAATATTCAGAATTTATAAAATTTTAGTTTTTTATTATTGTATTATATTTCATCAATAAAACTAATAATATCTCCGAATTCTTTTCTAATTTCGTCCAAGACTTGAACTATTTCCTTCTCTCTTTTAAAGAGAGCCTTATCTTTTAAATAGTCTGCAGTAGCTATTACATAACAGTCTGGCAAAGCTATCCCGTATTTTTTCTTTATTTCCCCTGCTTTTATTACTATTTCGTGGTTAATCTCCGTGACTTTCAGTTTAGCTGATAGCCACTCTACAAATTCCTTTGCGTAATTGTTGGCATTACTTAACCCAGCCGTTATGTAAACCCTATAACTTACGTATAATACTTCACTCAAAGTGATTGGTGTGACATAAAGTGGTTTGTAGCTCTCAATTAGCTTCTTAACCTTTTCATGGTATGTACCAGCCTCATTAATGTACTCTATTAGAACTCCCGTATCAACTATCATTAAATATTTCCTCCTCTTTCCTCCTTTCAGCCTCACCTTCTTCCTTAAGGATCTCTTCTACCATTTTGGGATCAACCCTTACAATTTTAGGTTTTAAGGGACGTAAAACTAACTCCTCACCTTTCATCTCACCTAACAGTATATCGTTTTCTTTTACCCCGAGTTCTTCCCTAACATCTTTTGGTAAAATAATTACACCTTTCTTCCTTAACTTTATTTGATAAACCATATAATGTAAGTTAAACTAATGTCTAAAGAGTTTAACCATTAACCGAGAGGAGTATAGCACTACGAATAGTTTAAAGAATTATGAGGATTGTTGCTGAAGTAGATTCTGAAGAAGATATTGATAGGAGTACGTCTAACAATTTCAATTAGATATAGTTGCTATGGTGTATTCGCAAAACAGTGTAGCTTATAAGCACAGAATTTTGATTAAGGAAGGCGTGTCTAGATGCGGAACCAAGACTAAGAGGATAGAGAATAGGGAAGTACTAATACCAGACAAGCTATACCAACCTTACCCTTTGCAACAAAAGAGTGAAGAAGGAGATGCCAGAAAGCTGGTTTAGTTGCTAATATAATAAAATTTTATACTTTATATAATGAATTTAACTAAGGGAAGAGTTATGGAAGGAGAGAAGTTATCTTTTTCGAAATGGCTTGGTTTAGCATTGCTGTTTATAGGTTTCCCTACAACAATAGCTACTGTAGTGTCGTTTTCGATTCCTTACTATTTATTACACAATGTAACTCTAACTAATATCCTTAGTACAATAATTCCATTAGTAGTATTTGTAATCTCAGTAACATACTTTAGGAAATATCTTCAGAGTCGCAATCTTATCAGTCCCTTCATGAAAAAGAGAACGATTACAATCTCACCAGATAGTGGGCAGCCTATTGATGAAAAATACATAAGGAGCTTTGAGGTTAATCTCAAGTTTGCTAAGGGTGAGGAATATATCAAGCAGTTGGTCATGCTCGGCATGATGTATTTACAGAATGCTGTAGCTTATGATAATAAAGACCTCTACTTGAGGGCTAAGGAGTATCTGGCAAGGGCTGAGGAGGCTATGGATGGGAAGAGTGTAGGCTTTGAGACTAAAATATTGGTTGACAATTTGAGGAGTAAGATTGAGACGTATAAGTATCGTTTCGGGGAAAGATAAAGGCTTAAACGTACAGATTGTATTAATTATTGTTACCAAATCCTTACTCTTTTAGCAGTTGACTTATCGAGAAAACTGTCCGAAATTATTAGCAAATGTAGTTAAGGTGCCGCCGCGGGGATTTGAACCCCCGGACAACCGGTTATCTCACCCGTTAATCCTAACGAATCGCTGCACTCTTGATTGAGGGATAGGCTCGTACGTTTTAAGAGGACTACTAAGACAGTAAATAGGAGCATCAGTACCATGATTTACTATATGGTCCTAGTCTTGTGGGAGAGAATGTTAATTCCAGAATTTGTAGGTTAATTACGACATTATCTCCAGACTGTTGTAACTTCGGCAAAAATATATTATATAGAGTAAGATCGGAAAAAACTTAATATAATATATATTTTCTATATATTCCTCTATATTCTAAGTACAGTATCTTTATCAAACATAAACGAAATAATCTATCCAGGTATAGATGGAAATAAGTTCTAAAGTTGAATACATAATAGGGAAAAACTTAATACCCAAAATAAAGTCCATTTTTTCTAATACTGAGATAAAAATTGAAAATAGTGAGTTAGAAGATAAACAATTCAAAGATTTTCTAAAATCGTATTATAACTTTTATGATAGTTCCAAGATAGATACCATTTTTATTATTGAAGTTAATTTAAATGATGAAACTTATAGAGGACTTGGCATTGGTTCATACGATACAAAGACTAATATCTCGTCTCTCTATTTCAAGTGGGAATCATTACCTAAATATGAAGTGCAAGCTCCTAGTGGTGGCTCCTTACTTTGCTGGGATTATTCTACTTATTCAAAAGCTTATCAAGGTGCGGTTAACATAAGTTCTGTCGTGGGAACATTAGAAGGTTTTCCATTAGAAGCAAATGTTACATATTTAACCCTAAACGACGAGGGTGAGATAGTATTCCAAGGATATCAGAAAGGTATAGTTAAGACTATTAACGGGGTACGAGTTGGTAAAGTTAAATTAGTTGGGTTTATTGACGAAAAATTCCGGTTGAATACTTCGCCGGGTTATGCAGTATATCTGACACAGAAAAATGACAATATAATATCTGGAGTTTATAATCCGATACAAGTAGACTCCATGGGTAGAATGTATAACGAGGCCGCCATTAGAGAATATAAAATATATAGTGGCAGAAAATTACCATTTGATGAGGTTATGATATTTAAATACAAAGATGCTAATTTCAATCAGATAAAGAATAATAAAAGAATAGATTCAATGTCACACATAGCATATTATATGCCGGCAAAAGACCCTTACGGGAAATAATCATGGTTGAGGAAGCTATTATTCAACTTACTGGAGGAATAGATTCCACAGTGTTAGCGTATTATCTTAAAGATAAATATGTGATGTATGGAACTTTCATATACTACGGCTATCCTCCCCAGATAAGAGAATTAGAGTTAGTCAAAGAATTATCTAAAAAGCTCGATATCCCTCTAAAGATTATTGATTTTTCCTCTTATATTAAGTCTTTCGATCTCCCTCCTATAGATTCTATACAATATATAATTAAGTATCAGTTTGTGATAGAAATCCTAGCGTCTTTTTCAGCTTATCCGAATCTAAATACCATGTTTGTGGGCTGGCTTAAGGATGAGTGGAGTAATAAAATGAGTATCTTAAAAGGTATTGAATCTCTTATGGGTTTTAAGGTTATGGCACCTTTTCACACAATGGTAAAAAGTGAAGTTATTAAGTTGGGTAATGAATTAGGCGTAGATTTTACAAAAACTCATAGTTGCATTGTATCTGGAAAAATGCATTGCGGCATATGTATGCCGTGTAGATCTAGAAGAAGAGCTTTTGAAGAGGCAAAAGTTAAAGATCCCACCATCTACTACTTTAATTTGCCCCTTGCTGAGATAGATAAGTTATCAAGAGAACTAAGCCAGGGAGAGTTCGTAGAGAGGTATTTTAAGCCATTCTTGCAGTATACTGGAGAATATCCTAAAGACTTCGTGGATAACTTAGTCAACATTTTCAAAAAATATAACGGATGAATCAAAATGAAGAATTATTACTTAGCATATAAGTCAATTATCTCATTTTTCATAGGTTTCATGAGTTTTGCGTTCATAGCTTTAATGAAAATATCAGGCTTAAATGACTTTCAAATAGGATTAATATTAAGTACTATATCAATATCTCAATTTATCACATACATTATTCTGGTGTCTTTCTCGATAAAGAGGAATCTCTTGGTCTCAGCGGCATTAGAACTTCTTATACTAATAATCTTAATTATCCAAAGGTCCTTCCTTACTTTCACCCTCTCTGCAATTTTTATGGGTATCTCCAACTCTATAAATTCCTCAGTTATAATACTTCAAAAAGGATTTACGAGAAAGGATTATTCAATAATGATGACCTTAACTTACACCCTCAGCTTAGCAGGATTAGGAATATTCTACTTAAGTAGAATAATAGGGATAAAAATTCTCCTCATATTATTTATTCCTCTATTGTTTGCAAACCTAGTATTATCATCAATGCTTAGATATGAAGAGAATAAAGAGAGTTTATCGGAACTCTACTCTTGGTTAAAAAACGTCGGGAAGTTAGTTTTATTCTTTGGCTTCTTTGCAAGTTTAAGAAGAGTTGCAATCTCAAGTTACATACCTTTAATTCTGCTTACAGTAT
>Ga0081473_131180_pt1 | contig 12081 bp, 14 predicted proteins | sample CisSprmetagenome_FD_70977 | JGI IMG/M metagenome (GOLD analysis project Ga0081473, IMG submission 70977) | Hypoxic/sulfidic aquatic microbial communities from Cistern Spring, Yellowstone National Park, USA v2 (version 2) | ecosystem: Environmental > Aquatic > Thermal springs > Hot (42-90C) >... | reverse complement strand
TTTATACACCGCACGGTTGTCTCGCCGGTTAACCCGAACGAGTCCTTTCATTCCTCATTGAGGGATAGGCTAATTAGATTCAAGAGAGCAACGAAGGCAGTAAATAGGAGCATCCGCACCATAATGTACTCCATAGCCCTAGTCTTATGGGAGAGAAGAAGGTTAATCCCAGAATTTGTAGCTTAACGACCACACTATGTCCACACTCCACTTATTTACACTATAGATTTATTTTTAAGGAGGTGATTTTGGGTCTACCGTGGAAGGGCGAGGGCTCCCTCCCAGAAGGCTCATCGTTCCCACCATAGATTCGGGGCTATATCTGAGGAGCAGTTGAGAGGGTCAGAACTCCCTCCCGTTAACCACTGCAATTACGTCACGATCGTTTTCATAATTACAAGTGCACTTAAACCTACGACGAGAAACCTCAACCATCTTCCTGCCGAATTTAGGACATGGGACTGATAAATAACTATGTTCTATATAAGGAAGTCATCTAAGCCACAGTGTTAGATAATAAATACATATTATAGCCTTTCGGTAAAGTTAACGAAATTTCTTTATCGTTGATGGTTTATTAGTAGGAAATAATGTAATAATTCTTCTTTTATCAAACTGTACAAAAACCGTGATAAGATATAAACAATTAAAGCTTAATTTTTTGCAATAACTTTCCTCATCATTAAGTTTTTTAGCAGTTATCTTTTCAGCTTTGCAAAATTCGTCAATTACTCTCTGAATTTCACCTACTATTTCTATCCCGTAATTTTTGCTTAGTTCTTCTAACCTAAGTCTTAGCCTTTCTTGAGCATGTCTCGTAAATTCACATTTAATATAAAACCACCGTTGAGACCATCACGCATGGTGAGCCAAATGAATCTCTATAATCTGGATAAATTGAAATATTAGTGACATTTATTATAATGTTGAAAATTTTCTCATCCATTTTCAACACGATCTTAGGCTCTTTTAAAACCTCTGTCTTCCTGATCCGGGCCGATCTAGAATTTAAAGTGTTGCTAGAGCAAAGAGGGCCAAATCTTGGTTTATCAGTATTCACAGATATAATGTTCCGAACCACGAAAGAGTATTTATCATCCTTCTTGAACACTTTAAGCAAAACAGGGTGGAGAATTAACTCTAGGTTTTCCTCATCAGTTTCTATCTTGTACTTCCCCTCCTGAATTTCTTGTAATGCATAATTTAGGACTTCACTCATTTTTAATTCCCTTTATACCTTCTTTTAGATCTTTATCCAACGGCTCTATTGATATATAAGCTACTCTACCGTTCTCGTCAACTCCAATAGTAACAAAAGCCTCACCCTCAAAGCTTTTCTCAACACTTCTCTTGAATTCAACTATAAGATTACCGAAATCATTATCTACTAGCACTTGAAAAGGAGCGCTAGAGAATGATAAGAGCTGAAAATTAGTGGAGATCTGAGAACCGGATTGGCTAAATCCCCACTCTTCCATAATTCCTAATATATACTATTGGTATTAATTTGTTTTGAGCATATATTCTAAAGCCCATAGATCTCGATACTGTATCAAACGGCGGTTGAATTCAAACCCTCTTGGTTAAACGGATAATGAGACGGGTTAATAGGTGTAATTGATTTAAGGCATATACACCAAATATGTCATAATGGAGGAATTAATAAGAAAGGCGGAAGAGAAGGGTATAAACATCGAGGACTTAATAATTTTTGCTCTATCTAAAGAAGACCCGCAAGAGGGGGTAAAACTCAGACTCATTTTAGCTGAGAAATACATGACTGAGGCTGAGGAATATTTAAAGAAGGGTGACGTTATACAAGCCTCTGAAAAGACTTACAAAGTTGCCGAGGAAATTGTTAAGGCTTTGGCTGAGAAGTTCAACTTGTCAGAATATCAGCAAGCCGTAAAAGAAGATAGATGGCATACGTACACTTTAACAAATGCTGCAATTAAACTCTCCTTGAAGTTAGGTGATTGGGTTAAAAACGGCTGGAATTCAGCTTACACACTTCACGTCTGGGGATTTCATGAAGCTAAGTTAGATTTAGACAGTGTGAAAAACTTGTTACAGGACGTTAGGAATATGCTTGAAGAAAGTAAGAAGATATTGTCTTGAACCTTTACCGTTTCTTCACGTATTTCAATAGTAGGATCCCTTCCTTGGAAATATACGTGTTATGCAAAGAAAACTAAAATATCTTTAAGTGTTAAAGCTGACGGAGGATTTACTTCAAACTATTCCTTTAAACATTCGTGTGAAACAAGTGAGTGTAACTAAGGATGAGATATTTAACAATAGCAAATTACGCTCAGATTCGTGGAAGATTTACGACAATAAATATAGTCAATTAGTTAGTGAGTTTAAGAAGAGTAAATTGGTGAAAGTTACTCCTGAGTCACGCTTAAAATTATTTGAATTAACTAAATTTGACAAGTTACCTCAAATTGGTGAGAAATCTAAAAGAGGTTACGAATGCTGTACTTCATGTGGTGTTTTGCCAGCGGTAATTATAATACCCAAGGAAGACGAATTCGAGAAAAAATTAATTGAGCTCGGAATTGCGAGAGACGAGAAAGACGTAAGATCTATAAAGAATATGATTTCACCAGGTGAGAGGCTTTGCCCATGGTGCTTAGTGAAAAGGGCCTTAGGTGCTGAGCCCAGACTTATGAGAATTCTCTTGCTAGGAGATCTTTGTAGCGTCGAGAAGATTGTAAATGAAATCGTTAGTAAAGATGTTAAGATAGAAATTCCATCAACTAGTGGTAGGTTTACTAAGTATAAAAAATAGGATATAAACACTCTTATGAATCTTTGCAAGTTAGCGTTCAGAAAGATATTAAGCTAATTAATTTTATTACATTCCTACGTTTGTCCCTACACTTTCATCTCACTCTTATCCTTAGAAAGTCTATATATGGAGAGAATTATCGAATATTGGGGATGTCCACAATTAAGGGTCATTCAAGGTTTTAACAATTTTCAGAAAAACTTCTAATTTATAGACCGTATATAAGTCTATGTTTCTTATACGTTTAGGTAAGTCACTCTTTTCATATTTATCATGCGTTCTCAAATATTCTAACGGATTGTTCTCTTGTGGTGCTAAGAGTATTTCAATATGAGATTGAAAACAATGATACAAACTTTATTCATATCTACATCATTTCTTTTTAACATATCTTTTATCCTACAGCAGTTATGGGATTTCTCGTTAGGTGTAGCCTTGAAGTCAAGGCAAAATCTAATAACTGCTGTATCCTATTTTCCAGTATTTGGGAATCTTCATTATCGCTGTCCACAAAGATCATGATTTTGTTGTATCCTTTAAAAATGGAACTTTTTACAATTCTTACCGTCTTTGCAGAGATTATATTTCCTTTTCCACCCATAGAATGGCAATCTAATTTGATTTCATTTTCTATCTTTTTATTCTCTTCAAGTTTTCTGACTAATTCAGCGATTGCACTGCAACCGTATTTATCTTCTGTAATTGCTAGAATTATTTTCATTATTTCTCACTTAGTATAACAACCATTCACTTAACAAGATACCGTTCTCAGTTAACTTTTCCTTCAATTTCTCCGGCTCTTGTACTTTATTAACTTTAGTCTCTCCTCTTTCTTTATCAAGAATTATTATTTCTGAAGGATCCATGAAGTCGATAATTAGTGGCGAATGTGTAGTTGCTATGAACTGTGAGTCGGAATATCGCATTATATCAACTAGTCTTTCAATGTACTTAAGGTGGAGGGAGTTCTCTATTTCATCGATAATGATTGTCGACATTCTTAACAGATACACAGCTACAAGGATTGTCAACATTTTTATAAAACCGTCAGGTACTGATGTGGGCAGTAAAATCAGCTCGTTGTTGTTTTCACTCTTTTCAATGAAATGTAGTCTTATATTTCCGTCCTCAGTGAAAACCGGTCTTAGAGAGATGTTGTTTTCAACTAAGAAATCATAAACTTGTTTAGTCTCATTAATTCTAGACAAGTTATTCGTTATCACCTTAACTAACCCGCGACCGTTTTCATCTAACGCTTCTGGGAATGTGAAATGGACTGGAGATACTGCTATTTGAGGAACTATTCTGAACACTCCTACGTCATTTAGGAAATTCGTCATAAAATTAAAGAGTTCAGGTGGAAGGGTGACACTGAGATTATACGCTATTAGAGGTTGTGCAAAAAATAAGTTAAATACACTTAAATTAGGAGGAATTGTTATCTCTTTATTTTCATATCTTATTACGTTGCCTTTTCTTTCCATACTGTAAGAGTCAAAATTTATAATTTCCTTTTTTATCTGCAACTTATTTATCGAAATCTCATAATGGTAATCTTTACCCTTATATTCACCATCGATCTCAAAGGAGATGTCCAAATCCTCATCTTGCATAAATACAACGTTCTTATAATCTCCCCATCGAATGAAGGGATAAGGCGGGTAAGATAGAGGTCTGATAAGTTGCTTTAGAAAACTAAAAGCGTCGACAAGATTAGTTTTACCAGAACCGTTAGGCCCTACAACGATACTTACTTTCCCAAACTCAAACTCACTGTCACGGTAACTCTTGAAGTTCTCTATCTTTAGTCTTTTTATCACATGACAAAATAAGAAATCTCGTTTAAAGCTCTTGCTTTGTTGATGACTTTACGCTTTAATATTTTCTGGCATTAAGCTCTAGGGTTTGGGCTTCATAGGATTTCATAATATTTAATATCAATCCTTAGCCCTTGGACTTCACCAGAGTCACGGGGCATTGCCCCCTTCACACCGTTTGTCCCTACATTTTCATTTCAATCATTTTATGTTCATTTATGATCAAGTGCAGGGACTTAGCCCTCAACCACAAGTGGGTCATGGGACTCCTTCGAGCCCAACAGCACGGGGCTCACATCTCTGCAATCACTCCCACACTTTTGCCCACATCGGCGTGAGAGATCATCATTTATTAACAAAAGTTTGTTGCAAACAGACAAAAAGATTTCTATCAACGTGAAAATGGATTCAGCCCATCACGGCTACATTAACAAAAATTTATGAGTCAGTAGTAGCCAAGGTTTAAAATCCTTCACGGAGCTTGTATTACTATGAAGTTATACTTATCTAATCTAGGTCCCATAAAGCACGGTGAAATCGAGTTAGGTGACATCACGCTTTTCGTTGGAAAGCCTAACACCGGCAAAAGCACTGCTATGAAAGCGTTGTTTTATTCCCTTTACTGTCCAGGTAATCTGATTAAGCTAAAGCAGGACAGCTTTGAGGTGAAGGATAATTTGTTTCTCCTCCGCTTCACTATCGACAGAGAGGGAACGAAGGAAAACTACAAGAGTTTCATAAGTGATTCATTACCAGAAGGGGAGTTTAAACTAGAACCTATAAACGTTTTGGATTTCATACTTACTCAAAAACTGAGTTATGAAGAGGAGTACAGACCATCAACGTTACCTCCAATGTATCTTCCGAAAACGTGTAGTGATAAGGATATAGAACGTTTAAGGTTTTCCCTTAGCAACACAATTTACAAAATCAGCGTCAATGGTGATAAAGGAGAAGTTAAGGTTGATGTCTCTGATGTAAGTGAAACCTGCTTAAAGGATAACGAAACTCTTTCATCTATTTCCACTATTATGTTGAATATTGCAGAACAACTAGTAAACTCCCAGTACTGCATAGGGTTTAACGAGTCTCTAAGCAGAAATGGAATCAACGGCGTTGTTTACATTCCTTACGGTAGGTCTCTCCTAGTGCTTCAGAAGTTTATATTACAAGAAATTTTGAACTCTCTCACGTCGGCATCGCCTTCCCCCTCTTCGTGGTTGGAAGCAGTTATTAGAGGATTTATAATGGCAATAGCCTCCTCCCCGTTTAAAATTACAAGACTTAATTACCTGACGGAATACTTCGAGGGCTTAACTAAATACAACGAGAAAGTATTCAACTTAATAAAACCGCTATTAAAAGGACAGATAGAAAATGTTGGCGAGAACTTAGTTTACACTGAGGAAAATAAGATAATACCGTGGGAGTACGTTTCAGCTTCAATACTAGAGATCGTAAGTTTCTTGCTCTCGGTAAAGGAGGGGAGTCTGATATTATTTGAAGAACCTGAAACACAACTACACGAGGAATTACAACTACTAATGGGTATGGTTCTTTACGCTTTATCCTCAATTAACCGTATCGTGATTTCTACTCACAGCCAGACTATAGTTTCCACTATCGCCCATCTAAGTATGTTAAAGCCCACTAAGGAGGAGTTGAAGGACTTGTTTGAGGACTTGAAAGTGAAGGATTACGAGGCGTTAGCAGAGGCTGTAGAAAGGGCTAATGGAAAAGTTAAGGTTAAAGTATATCACTTTACCGAGGGAGAGGTTAAGGATGTGAGTATCGACTATGTCGTGAGGGGTTTGCCTGGTACTAAGGACGTATTGGAAAAGGAGTTTAGGTGGTTTTCATCACTTCATTCGAAGAGATTGTTCGGACAAAAGTGACGTAGTTTACTTGAGTTAGGAAATCCTATTAGAGGCGTTCGAACAAAGGTGAGAGATTATGGTAAGTTTGAAGGTCGAGAAGGGAGTACTTGAGGAAAATTGCTGCAAGTTTTTCATAAAAGACGATAATGTATTACTTTTTATAGACATGGAAGAGGCTTTTAGGGGACTAAATAAAGTAGAAGATGAGAATTTAAGAAAATTTTACACTGATAACTTAGAGGAGATTGGCGTTAATTCACGTGAGCACTGTGATGCTATCGAAATAGTGAGAGATGCAAAAGGCGAACTGATAATTAAAATCATTGAATTAACAGCAATGCAGGGCAGGGATCTTCCTACGTTACTAAACAAGATGAATTTTTGCATAGCATTTATAATCACTCTAATGAGGAGGTCTTTGAATTTAAGTGCTAATAATATGAGATATGTAACTGTATTCGTGGTTAACCCTAATGACGTTGACAAGGTCAAGGAATACATCGAGAGAAATATGGATATCATAACTAACACCTATCGCTGGTTATATTATTTTACCGACACGTTAGTACCGGAAGTGATACCATGTGGAAAACTGTCCAACTAAATTAGGAAGTTTATCGGCCTAGCCTAAAGTTTATTCTGTTAAAGAGAAAATAGATATTATGTCCATAGCATGATAATTGAGCTACTCAGGGATTAATCCTTCTATTAATAGTAGCTATCTTCATTTAAACAGTAGCTCTGATCGCTTTAACCCTCCTAGCCATTAAAAGAAACTAGAAAAAGAAGTATAAGGGGGCTATCCATCCCTTGAATAGGCTTTCCACCCCTAATCCTCCTTTTCTCTGTAATCAGCTTATATTGCATTTAACTGAAGTAAGCTTCATATTACTTTGTTAGTATGATAAAAGTATGAAGATAGTACTTTAAAACTAAAAGATGAGTACTATGAAATAGCCGAGCAGATGGTTGAAATGGGTTTTGGCTAAAAACGAGGCATTTAACTTAATTATCTTATACGGCATAAATAGGGCTGTGGAAGAAATAGAAAGGAAAAAGAAAGTAAAGAATTGACCGAAAAATGATTAAAAAAGGTTTACCTTTCGAGTTATCTACATCTAACGACGTCATAAGTGATAGAGAACAATTTTATCCACAATTTTATCGCTGCTCTCATTTACTATAATTTCGTCATCAGTAGAGGATTCACCAGCGGAGTGCCGTTAAATTGTGGAGATGTTGAAAACTCAGCCGATAGACGTTGATGAGGTTTCTGAGTCCTACACTTCCTCTATCAACCCGTTTAACGGTGAGAAGTTGAGGAAGGGAAAGCAAGTAGTGAAGAAGGTTATCAAAGTTTTTAACCCCTACCTGATGACGGCTCTGCTATCGAGGGTGGGGGATTAAGGTTTTCAAGGTGAACGCTGGGTACTTGGAAAGCGGTGAAGTTCTTCTGGGTAGACAACTAAACGCATCGCTAGACATATACCTCAAGATGTGCGGGTTTCCACCTCTTTTTTACTTCCACTGAGAGTAGGTGGGTCGGGGTTATCTCGCTAGAGGGACGGAGGGGTATGAACGGGGCAATGCTCCGTGACTCTATTGAAGCCCAAGGGCTGAGAATTGGATACAAATTCATGAAAATTCAATGAAGCCCAAACCCCAGTTTAAATACAGATATAGTTAGGAGGTCAGTAAACTGTCTAGAAATTGGATTTAGATAATTATGATTTCAGCTCCCAATTACCTTCTCAGCGTTCTCTAGCAATTTTTTAACCCCTTCTAGGTAAGGGATTATATCAGTTACACTGAGTTTAGACTCGTGAAAACCCCAAACGTGAAGGAAATATGCACTACTCCACCCATTAACTACCCATTCACCCAACATTTTTGACAGAGAGGCCGATGCACTACCTAAAGTGTAAGCATACCATCTCCCTTCCTTAACAGCTTGTTGATACTCTGGCAAATTAAACTTCTCCGCTAAAGCTTTGACTACTTCCTCAGCAACCTTATACGCCTTTTCAGAAGCCTGTACCGAATCGCCTTTCTTTAAGTACTCCTCGGCCTCGGCCATATATTTCCTAGCTAGGGTAAGTCTAAGCTTTATTCCCTCTTGAGGGTCTTTCCTCGACATTGCTGTAATTATTAAATCCTCAACATCAATTCCCATCTCTTCAGCTTTTTTTATTAACTCTTCCATCATAAATTACCTAGTTAAGGACAAAAATATACTTAACGAGATGTACACAACTGGAGGTTTTACCAATTATTACACTTGGTATACAAAACTTCTCATTTTTCAAGTGGTGTTGCATAAAAGTGTTTACCCGTGGCGTAACTTTTCCTTACTTTTAGTTATACTTCTAATTCCGTTACGGGCACCCCCTATATAGGTTTTACTAGTCGAGGAGAATAATACTCTCCTCAGCTGGGGAAACATGGTCGAGAGGGAAATTGAAGTGAAATCTTCGGCAAGAGGCGTGACAAGCTCCTATCATCGGACTGAACATTGTGACAAAATTCACGCACATAGGTGTGATAAAGAGGTAGGGGTAATAGGAATAGATGTATCAAAAGATAAATTAACTGCACTATGAATAGGCAGTTTAACGCTAGTGAGTAAAGCAGGTTTTATTGCAAAAGTAGTGTGGACTATGCTCAATTTTTAAGGAAAGGTTTTTATACCGAAAGCTCCCTAAATAAAAGCTTTTTATATCGACCTCTGAGATTGTTATTATGGAAATAGCGGTCTACTGCGGCAAAGTATATAGTTGGACGGACGAAGTTTGCAAGAACAATGTGGGTCATCCTATCCTTAATTATAACTCAGTAATTGAGTGGATTAGTTCGCGTGGGGAAAGAGCTTTCCTAATTTTCGGTACTGATGTTATACCTTACACATTGTACGATTACCCGAACAGGCCGTTAAACGAGACGGAAATTTTCAAATTTATGGAAAGAGGAGGTACGGTAATTTGGGTAGGAGATACTCCCTTTTATTACGTAGATAAAAACGGTGTAAAAGAAGAAATCTTTAGTAAAGGAAACCCGTTCCCGTTTGTGCCTAAAAACTTTGAGCGTAAGCCGATGTCTAAAAATAGTGAAAACACTGTCGTGGGGGAAATTTTAGAATATAACCCTAAGGAATCTTGGAGACCGGTTGAAGCTAACCCGTCTTTGATACCAATAAGTATAACTGAAAAAGAAGGAGGTGGAGAAATGCTTTACTCAACGTGGATTTATAAATACGGAAAAGGTAGATTTGTAAGGGTTTACGACTCACCTTATGTTAACGTTGGCTACGTGTTATCATTGCCGGGAAAATTAAGTAATCTGGGCATTGGTGTTAGAATAAGGAATTATAGAAGGCTTAGCGATTTTAAGATGATTTTACCTAATTTTAAAATCGGCGTAATCATGGGCAAGAACAACGTAGGAAAAACTAGCGTATTGGAGGCAATAGCAATGCTAGATACAAATAACGTAAGTAAAATAAGGGCATTCAGAGGTAGGATATCTAATCAAATTGCTGAAACTGAACTATTTTTGAATAATGAATATTATAGGATAGAGTTTTCTGATGCTTCCTCAACACGGATTGGTGACGCTAGAATACTTTTAATATATTCTAGCAATGCCAACCCTACAGTTACTTATGAGCCATCGATTTTACGCAAAGTTACCGAGCTATTAAGTGAGTTTGACCCTAACATTTTCTATGTTTATTTATCTGCGGGTAATGAGCTCAGAGTATTATTTAACGATAAGACTGACGTTTCAATTAATGAGTTAGGTTACGGTTATAAAAGCTTGCTAAACTTCATATTGTCCTACGTCGTTTATCAGCCTAAGATTATCCTCATCGACGACTTAGAAGGATTTGCCTTACATCCAGAATTGCTTAAACAATTTTACGATTTCTTACTGAAATTAGACGTAGATTTGATATTAATAACCACGCAGAGCAGTGACGTTTATGCATACTTAGCAGAAAAGCGCTCTGACAATGTTAGGTTTATATTAATCAATGACGGTAAATACGAAGTCCTGTCTTCGGAAGAAGTCTTGGATAGGATGGATTATGAAGATTTAAGATATACAGCATTAAAAATATCTAATGAAGTTCACTGAAAAAGCTAAAATTGAGATAATTTTTGGAGATGGGCATTTTGATAGGGGTCGGGCTTTCATTGAGGTTTCATGAATTTGTATTCAACCTCTCGCCCTCATTCCCCTTATTTTCCTCTCCATGCCGTCTACGGGAGCGGTAGTTAAACCACTCCCTTCAAGGACATGGGGAGTTTCATTGGGCACCTTCCTCCCCCTCACATTGCTCATCGAGTTCATAGTGGCACCCTCCAATTTAATGTTAACGGAAATATTTATAAATCTTTCCGTAACTAATAACGTATGGTTCAAGTTACATTTCACTCAAAGATCTCCTCAATGGGTCATGATAAGTACGGAGATCCAAAATACGCAATATACGTTCCTAAAAGCATTCATGAGAAGATTAAGGGCTTGTTGGAAAAGGAGGTGATAGTAATTGTCATCCTACCAGATGATGAGGAGTAAATTAATTGGTTCTAAGGAAGCAATTGATATCTAGTTAATCCAAAGGGTACTACAAATTCTGAGGATTACGATAGGATGATGAGGGAGAAGGGTTTTGATAGGCATACAGCCTCAGCTTACTTAATAGCCTTAAAAGGATTAGGAATGTTAAATAATATCAAATGACATAAAATTCACGGTTTATCGAAAACTGTTGACGACGGCAAATAATTAAACATGCTATTGAGAAAAACAAAGATAAATATTGCCAAATCTCATTGTTCATTCCAGAAAGCGGTAGAAAAGGTAAGGGAAGGACTATTAACACTGGAATTGACGGAGTATTAAAGTTCATTAAAGAGGACGTTACAAGGTTTTCCTTAGGTTATATTATATTTGTTGATAAAGAACACTGCTCTTCTGATTGCGAGAACGATGTTAACAAATTAGCAAACAAGTATGGGATTTCCATTTCTGCTACGGAAAAAATCGCAGAAGATCTCGACATATATAAGCTGACTTGTAGTATAGGAAATAAGAAATTTTTCATGTATTTTATATTTCTTGGCTTTTACTGCTGTATCGAAGATTTTATCCTTATAACAGCAGTTATGGGACTTTAACGTAACTTAAAGATTTTCATCAGCCCCGACGATCCACCTAAATAACGTTCAACGAACCTGAGGAACGCCTCCACACTCCTCAGGTTAAGAGCCCCCACCAGCTCCCTGACAACGTTGACCATGATGGTGAAGATCGTGAGGTAACCCTGAAGCCTCTCTCTCCTCCAGAACGAGGAGTCCTCCAGTCCCAAGGGCCTTGACATCCCTGTGGAGCTCCTCAATCTCCCACCTCATCCTCCATGCCTCCTCGATCTCCTCCTCGCTGAGCGAGAGATCGGTCGTGTAGAGATACCTGACGTGTGTCCCGGAGTCACCTTTATATTCTTGGACTAGCAATTTTACCGTAATCACTTGGGCTCCCAAGGTCAAGTCGGCGTAGTAGACTCCGGGGGGTAGGTCTCCCACTCGGAGGG
>Ga0081473_132614_pt1 | contig 12082 bp, 12 predicted proteins | sample CisSprmetagenome_FD_70977 | JGI IMG/M metagenome (GOLD analysis project Ga0081473, IMG submission 70977) | Hypoxic/sulfidic aquatic microbial communities from Cistern Spring, Yellowstone National Park, USA v2 (version 2) | ecosystem: Environmental > Aquatic > Thermal springs > Hot (42-90C) >... | reverse complement strand
GAACTCTGCATCAAGTTTAGTGAAGAGACGTATGATATTGTGCAGGAGGTAGCGAATAAGTTGTTCGAGGGCAACAAGAGCCAAGCCGTCAGGTACATAATCAAGCAATACAAGCAATACACCACGAGAAAACACAAACGATACAAAAAACAAGTAATCAACAATGGTGATGCAGAATGAGTAGTATTTCGCGTTCTAGTAGTAATTTATATTCTAACCCACACAATAAACGTGATATGGATTCAGCACCGATGGATGCGTATACCTCACCTGTTGGCGAGAAGCTGATTGATATAGCCAAGTGGGAGAAGAAGAAGTATGAGGTATTTCACGAGAAGCTCAAGAGAAAAGAAATACCTTATTTCAAAGTTTCAAGTCTGAATGACGTAATAGGTCGATTCAGAAGCGCAGGGGTTAGGAAGGTATTGGTCATATCTGCCGACGAGACAATACGCATATTTAGGGTGGTGGCGAGGTATTGGGACAAGGTGAGTATCCTAAAGGTGATGTCCAAGTTTGGACTTGTTAAAGAATTCGCGTTCGATATGCAGAAAAATGAATTCACATGTGGCGAGGATGGGTGCTGGTTTTCATTTGTTCCCGAGGACTTAGGCTCTACCAAGGATATCCTGTATTTCTACTATATACCAATCAGTGCCAAGGTTGAGGGCGCAAAAAATAGGCACATCATTAGAAAGATTAGCGAGAAGAGACGTGATTTCGAAAATGCCCTTTTCCATGCGGAACTCATGAGCAAGTCCTTGAAGAGGGCTAACTCCGTTGGTTATGAGTACGACCTAGTCCTGGTGCTTATTGATGGGCCACTGATACCCCCACACCTGGATCCCTATGTTAGTCCAGGGACGAGGTTCATGCTTGATGTTTGGAAACTCGTGAGTCAGGACGAGATGGCAAAGCTCCTGGAGATGAAGGAGTACATGCTCCGTACATACCTCAACATATTCGAGCGGGTACTAGGGAGTAGGAACATTGTGCTTGTTGGTGCGGTTAAACGATCGGAGGACCAAACACTACAGTATAAGGTGTTCAAGCACGTTGAGGAGGGACGTAGTGACATTGACGTGTTGATTAGTTACCTAAAGGGTGGCGAGGGAATAGGGCCTTACTTCATAGATAGGCTTTTCATGTTTGCTAAGGAGTTGAGGAGGTTCAATATCAAGAAGATCACTGATGAGGAAATAAAATACGATGTGCCAATCCACTCATACATGGTTAGGATGTATGAGTATGCACTGCCAATGCGGTTAGACGTGCTTTTGCCACCTGCATTACAGGGAATGGAGCGAGACATTGTGGATTTTTTGACTAACCTCATTGTACCAAGTGGGAAACATACGTATATCGCTGGGAAAGAAGAGGGGATTTTGCTTAAGGTTCCAACCCTGTTCCCAATCTACTTGGTGGATAAGGAGTTGGATATGTGGAGTGTGTTTGTCGAAAGTGTTTATAGGGCTGAGATAAAAAAGGCTTGGGATTTGATTAAGGATAGATTGTTTAAGGTCTACTGGGGTGAAAACAAGGAGATTGAGATTGGTTACTTCAAAAATCTAAGAGATGTAATAAAATGGGGTGAGACACCATGATGCCTTCACAACAAAAAGAGAAGATCATAACCCTGCCAAGAATTGGCAATAGGATCGTCATTGGGCATGTTTATACTGGGAGGAGGAGCGTCTCTACCGAAGAGTTGGATGCATACATATTTGGTACGGGCCTGGTGTCCAGGGGTGAGCTGGTGGGTATTATGGATAAGGATAGGAATAGGATCTATATTGCAAGGGTTGTCTCGATAAATATAGAGTCGCCATTGAGCGAGATAGCTGAAATCGCTGAAAAAGCCAGGGAGTTACGTATTGACTTTTATGACCTGATCAAGAATTTAATTAAGGATCCGCGGTCGATAATGAGGTATGCTAACTTGAGACTACTATTCATAGTAAACCTTGATAAGAGTGGCGATTTCAAACGCGATGAATATGGCAAACTTGATACAAAAAACATCGATGAGCCACCAGAGCCTGGCATGCCCATCATTAAGTTCACTGCGGATGATTATAAAACTATTTTGAACTTAAAGGATGAAAAGGACGGTATTTGTATTGGGAGGCTCGTCGAGAGACCCGATGTCGAGGTGTGTCTCGACAAGGACTTCTTTAGGCTACACCTCATTGTCCTCGGCCAGACGGGGTCTGGGAAGAGCGAGACTATGGCTAGGGTGATAGAGGAGTACATGAGACATCGTGATGTGTTAGTTGTTATAATGGACCCGCATGGTGAGTATGTTGATATTGACAAGAGTAGGTTGGGTGGTGATAAAGTCTTTAATGTTAATGTTGTTAGACCTGGTGAGAAGAACTTCGCGATTGGGTATAATAAGTTAAGTCCGGAGGAAGTGAAGTTAATAGCACAGCTTGTAGACGAGAGCAACCCACCAAGTGAACAAGGTCTTGAGGCTCTCGCCGAGGCACATGCGAACTACCTTAAGTTATGTGTGAACATTGATAAGATGTCGGATGTATGCACTAAAGATGGTAAACCCAAGCCCTATTTCGACGTATTGCGAGAGATTTTCAATAGGGTATCAGAAAATCCAAAGTATAAGTTGCATGATGAGACGAAAAAATCTATTATACGCAGGGTCAATTTGATGGAGAAACTGCGTATATGGTCACCCGACCCTGACTATGACCTTGATGTGAGACAGTTGGTGCAGGGGTACGATGCGGTTGTTGTTGATTACTCGGGTGCCGAAATTAGTAGTACAGAGGCTAGGATCCTCGCCAGCGTTTTCCTGAGTAGGCTTATAGATAGGAAGAAGAGCGACCCCAGTTTCAGGAAGACCCCACTTTTCCTTGTCACTGATGAGGCTACGCATTTTATACCTAGAGAGCGCGATACAGTACTTTCGAGAAAGTTTAGGGAGATGATTGGCGAGATGCGTAAGTATAACTTAGGTGTCGCCTTAGTCACGCAATCGCCGCATAAGATACACCCGGATGTTTTGGACCCAGCAAATACGAAGATCTTATTCAGACTACAGGGGAGTGGGTTGGATGAGGTTAGGAAGCTCGGTAACCTAAGTGACGAGGACTTGGTGCATTTTAAGGCTTTGGAGGACAACACTGCATTCGTTATTTCCTCATACATCACGAGAAACATACCGATAATGGTTAAGTTTCACAAGCCAAGTGTGATGCATCACTATATATTTCAATAATCACCAATGTTAAAATCATCATCATTCCCTTTGATTATTAAGCTTGTACATAAGTCTTGATGCATCTTTAGGATTTCCAACAGGTTTGCGTGCATTAGTCTTTTTGTGTCGTATCTCATATCTGCTTTGAACCTCATGAATGATTTCTTAACTGGATCCCATATGAGTACCCTGCCGTTTACTTTGGCGTGGTATATCCACACCGAGGTGTCGTAACTATCAATTATGTGGAATACCCTCTTTAAGGAGTTCATGCTTATCCCAAACACGTGGAGCCTAGCATCAGGCATCGCTCGCCTAACGGCACTCAGTACCTTATGCACCAGGGGTGGCGACTTCATCATGCATATGGAACCAACACCCCAGTACCTGAACCTGCCAGGGGTTACACCGTGGCTTTTGTAGAGATCCAGGGACTCAAGCCACTGACTCGGGTCGTCAAAGCCCTGTAGGACTGGGACTATTTTACCAACAACCCCTAGGTCCTCGGCGAGGGCCACTAATTCTACCCCATGCTCAACCGTTTTCCTAATACCCTCACTGATAGGTAAACCCCTCGGGTGTAAGATGTCGAGGGGTAGGTCGAGTGTCGCTATGTAATCAACACCTGCCTTAAGTGCGAATTCCAAGTAGTCCTTCTCGGTGTATGGGTAGTCGAAGCCGTTGAAGTCCATGTAGAATTGTTGGGCGCCTGAGTCCAGGAACAGTGACCCACCCAGCGACCTGGCTAGTTTAAAGTCATCACTCATTATGAACCTACCACCCTCGTAGTACCTACCCGCCGAGAGTAGCCAATTCATGGGCCTAACACCACTCGCGACAGCAGTCACCAAAGCCGTATCCGCCCCCGCCAAGAACAACCTCGGGCAAAGCATCCTCGCCTTCACTTCTCTAAGCACCATTGGTATCGTCTTCCTAAGCAATGTAGATGGCGTAATACCTAGTGAATAAGCTATCTCGGCTACCTCTTCATAAACATGATATGGAACAATCGTGCTCAAGGTTTTCCAGTCTTTTCTCTTCACAAAATATGATTCAGTAATACAAGGTATTTAAATGTATTTCAGAGAAAAATTTTTCCATCCATGGAAAACTACGAGGCCTCCACAAGGGGGTTGGCGGTGGTGGTTAAACAGGTGTAGAAGTCAATGAGTTAATAAGCATTGTGTCAGGGAGTTTGTTTGTGTTTTTGCTATCTCGAGTTTTTGCTGTGTCCATTGGTGGGGATACCGCGGTACTCACTGCAGTGGTGTCTCAAGGCTTTGGGCAGATACCTATTTAATAATTAGTTATTACTGGGATCGCCATCGCCGTTGATTAAATACACAGCCGAGAGTCCTTGGCAATTCCTCACTGCAGTGGCTTCCGTGGGCTTCACCCACCACGCTCTCCGTGACTTGTTTACCACGCTTATTTTGACTAATTCCTACCCCTATGTGCATTACTTTTGCCTAAGTGGTTGATTGGGTGCTAGTAAACGATGGGGTTCGTGCCTGCCGAGTCTATAGCTTTGCAAAACGATTTATGGGTTTCTCGCAAACGAGGGGTTCAACCACGATTGAGAAACCCATTTGACTCTAACAGGCTTAGAAACTTAATCACCAGGGTTTGCCGTACACTCATAAAACGGCAATGAAATGATAAATGCACGAGGGTGTTCATTTAAAATGCATTCACTTTGTTTAACCCCCCTCTTTTTCAGACAAAATAAGATAAGGGTTGAATGGTGTATGATACCGTCAAGTAAATAGTCTATTTATTTTTTGATTACGATCCTATATATATGATGGATTTATGATTTATGATTTATCGTTATTATGTATCATATATACATCCTATGTTCTACTAGTGTAGTGCCTAATAATAACTTTCACAGAAAATAAGATAAGAGTTGAAAAGTTATCTAGACTCCATAGAGAGAGGGGGGTTAAGAAATTCGGGTGTTCATTTAAAATAACACCCGGGGTGCCTTGAGTAATTGAATTGCTATGGTACATACAACGTCGCTTGGTGTTTCGTGCCGTATCTCGTGTTTTCACGAACGTGACTTAGTATACCTCAAGTGTCTACCTCTTGTGTATACCAGTAAGGTATACCAGTTGTGTATACCAGTGATGGCACCTCTCTTGGTACCCACTGGTGGTATAAGCATATGGTTTACTTTTTTGATTAATACTCTTTTATACCAGTTAGGTTACCTACTCATTGATGGAGAAAACCCTGGATCAAACCGTTTTTGGGGAGGACAAGTCCAGGGAGAAGCGAGAGATAGTGAAGCTCTCTGACACTGTGAAGGCGATACTCGATAGTTTGAAGAATACGGTTGTTGATTATGTCTGTAGGAACGACGTTAATAGGGAATCATGCGAGAGAATACTTAGGCGTAGGTTGTCCTATAACATAATCATTGAGGCACTAAGCGATGTCGTGCAAGGCGACGAACTACTGAGGCTAAGGTTTGTGGGAAAGGCGCTCGAGTTTGCCCTGGGCGAGGGAGCATTCATACTGACATGGAAGGAGGTGATCGACAAGAAAATCAACGAGATGGAGAAATCCAGAAAAGGAGAGAAGAGGGACACTAGTCGCTCTATTGATTGCACAAAGAACCAAGAAGCATGCAGACAACTTGTGGAGCAATCAATAAGTGAGCTAAGGAAATCGCTCGACCTCGGCGAGTAACCACTGCAGTGATGCATATGCCCCAATCAATCATTGAGGCCAGCGGCATTGACGGCTTAATGAAGTTCCTAACCGATGTGTACCTAAACGGTGGGGACAAGGATGAGGTATTCAATTTAGTCAAGCCACAACTGGTCGAGAATGATGTACAGATACTAACCAGGAGCGCCTATGCCAAGGAGACGGTTGTCGCCATGAGGACAAGCGCAGGCGATATACTACTGCCTGACCTACTCACTGGTAATGTGCCGAAGAACATGGAAGTAATAGAGACAAGGATGGAGAAGGTGTACACGGGCAGGTTGGTCGCGGACGACGTTGAAATGAAGTACATCTCCCTGGATGAAATAAACACCCTGGGCAGGGTTAAGGTGTTCGGCGCGAAACTAGGCATACTAGGCAAGTCAGGCTTTGTGAATAACATGTTCATTATAATCAAGGCAGAACAAAAACGAAGGGTGGTTCTGGACTTCGAAAAAATAAGGTCTACGTATGATTTCACGGTTGGCGACTACATAAAAAACGCATCAATACTAGTAACGACATTCGCCCCAGACATCGTTGGTCTCGATGACGTAAAACTAGCACTAATAGTCACAGGGGTTGGTGCAGGACCCCTGGCTAACGAGAGGTTTACGTTAAATACACTACTCATTGGGCCACCGAGCACAGCAAAGACAAAACTAAGCGTGTCCCTGTGCGATGTTGTCGAGAGGTGCGCCTTCGTGTCAGCCTCGGAATCAACCGAGAAGTCACTATTGGCTGCGTATGACAAAGACACTGGCGAGTTATCACCAGGTCCTTTCGTGCTGTTGAGCGGTAACCACCTGGATTTCGGTATCGTGGTGATTAACGAGGCACAGAAGCTGAGAAACGTTAGCGAGTTAAGGGATGCGCTCGAGGAGCAGTTTTACGAGGTTCACAAGGGAGGAAAACACTTGAGTGCCGAGACCCGTGTCGGTGTTGTCATGAACATGAACCCGGCACTCGGCGACCTGGCCGTCAACTTTATCGATAACTTCCCAAAACCTTGGGATGCGGCTATCCTGTCGAGACTGGACATGATAATACCAATACCTGGCGTCATGACTAAGGAGAGGTTTCTAAACATAGCCAAGGCGATTGTTGATAAGTTCCAAGGCAGGGTTCCTAGGCAGGACAGTGATGCGTTGTGGTCATACATCAAGTACGCCAGGTCGCTGGATCCCTATATATCACAAAACACGGAGAAGTACATAATAGACACGATGGGTAGGTTATTCGATGAGTTCAAAAACAAGGGCTTGCAAGTCTGGGTTAGGACGGCGGTTAGCTTCCTAAGGATTGTTAAGGCATTCGCAAAGGCATTGCTTGTTAAAGAGGTCACGCCGAGCTTCGTTGATTTCATAATCAGCATACAAAAACACTGGCTCAATAGGCTTGTGAACCCTGACATGAAGACTATTTACTACGCAATACTGAGTGGTAGTGAGGTTAAGTTCGTGAATGCAATGCTCGAGTTAATGCGCAGTAATTGCACGCAGGAAACTGGCGGTTGCTCGCTCATTGAGTTGGCTAGGATGATTGAGGAGATGATGGAGCAGAACAACGATGTGAGGCAATCGATAGAGGACATGATGGCGAAGAGAGGCTATAAGACGCTAACGGCATACCTCGATGAGGTGATAATAACCACGCTAACCAGGGGATCTAGCTCGCCGATCTACAAGTGCAGGGAGGGTAGGTCGTTCGAGGAAATAAGGTGGTGCGTAGCATGAGGTGTCCTCGATGAGACCGAAGATAGAGTCAGCAAACGGTGAAACAATTGTTTGCCTAGGTGACCATAACTGCATTAAATGGGTTAGGGGTAAGGAGAGGCAGGCATTGCTCATACTTAATGCGAGTTGTGATGAAGCCAGGGAAACACTAAGGCAGTTGGGTTATGATACCAAGGCAATCACGGAACTAACCAAGGACGCATGCAACCAATGCCCGCCTATAGACCCCAGGTTCTGCGAAAACCCTGGGTCCATCAACACATGGAGACCAATGTATATACCGTACAGCAAATACAACACCTTACCCACGAAAATCAAGGATTTAATTAATGAACTAATGGGGAGAGGCATCATTAAGAAACTAACATGTTGTGTCCAGTACAATGAGGAGTGCAAGTGCATCAAGACCGAGCACGGTTACTTCATAACCGCCAGGGTAGTTGATTACGACAAATGCATAAAGCACTCGAGGAATGAATGCGTCATGACAGTCATGCAGGCGATATACGAAGTATTTAAATCCATATGAATTGTTTTTATTTTCCGTATGGGTAGTCGTCGCACTCTAGTGGGTCTTTTTCGCAGGTGCAGTTCTCGTAATCAACACCGTATAGTTTGTGTTCGATCTTGCACTGTAGTGCTATTTGTGGACACCCACAGCCTCACGCACCCCTGGGATTTGGACTACGTTATAATAGCGAGCAGGGGCAAGCACTTGCTTAGGAAGCTATGGGGCTGGATTTTGAGGAGGAAACTGGTTCAGTTTAAGGCGTTGCTCTCTATGCCGTAGCAACGGCAACGCCCAACTCCCTTGCTCTAGCCCGAGTCTTCGGGCTTGAGTACAACGGCTTAGCACCAATCCGCCCAAGGTACCTGTCAATCAAAAGCACTAGTTCTCTCTCAGGCATCCACTTATTAGCCCTGTTGAGGGCAACGAGGTACTTCATCCTAGCCTCTGCAATGCCCTGCGATATCCTACCCTGCCTGTAATCACGCTCTATGGACTCCAGGAGACAAAGCACCTTATCCCTCCCTTTGTACCTCCTGCACTCAGGGTACTTCAGCCCGCCCATACGTGTTTTTTGAGAAAAACAGGTCAATTTAAGCCTAAACTCACGGGAGCGCCTTTTGTGCGTACCTGGCGATTAACAGCACGGCGATAATCAGGAGTATGGCCACTACTGCGTAGGCGAGGGCCTTGGGTATTGAGGAAGCCACTGCAGTGGGGTACGGAGTAACCACGCCCGACGCATTGTTCTGCCCAGCCGTGTAGTAACTCGACGGCGCCATGAACAACACAACAAGCACAATGGCGAAGACACCAAAAACAACCAGGGCGAGCCTACTCGAAGCCCTCATTCCTCACCACCGTGCTTGATAATCACCGTGTCCCCAATAACAATCACCTTCCTACCGAAGTCCCTGAACAACACGCCCTCGGCAGTAGCCTCGGCACGCCTGAGGGTTAGCCTTTCCCTAGCATCCTCGCTGAAACGCAGCTTCTCCAGGTAGAGCTGCAGCATCACGTTGAACTCTGCCGTGTCCCACGCACTCTTTAGGGCATAGACACCCACGCCAGCAACCCCACCGATTGCACCCACCAACGCCATTACATAGAACAACGAGGCATTGAGCATCGCCACGAGCACGTAACCAAAGAACACCAACGCACCCGCCAGCAAGGCGCCTACCAACCCCAAAACCAACCTCTCCCTAACCATCATGAAACAACACAATTTGTCCCTATATATAACTAACGGTAGCTTTTAACCAAAAACCACTGAAAATTAATCAATAATTATTTATTGCATTTTCACCCCTTGCCCCGTGTGGATCTGGAACCTGTTCTGGTGGGTGGGTTTGGTGTTTTCGTTATTCGTGATGTTCAGCCTAGCCACATCCTTGCTCTACACAGTAATCCACCCCGTGAGGAGGAGGATAGGGAAAGAGAGAATTAGCAATTACTTGGTTGTGGTTGTCACGGTTGGTTCACAAAGCGTGTTGCCGTCGTTGCGTGAGGTGATTGAGCACCTTAGGAAGCTAAACCTCAAGTTTGTTGTCGTGAGTAGCAACCCCCTGCCGTTTGGGGACACGCCAGTGCTTATTGTGCCTAAATCAGAAGACGGGACTAAGTACAGGGCTATCAAGTGGTTCGTGAGGAACTTCGTGCGTGATGACGTGTGGTACGTGTTCCTCGACGACGACTCATACCCACTCGACGACAACTTCCTGCGTGAGATACCATATTGGGAACGCATGGGTAGGCTGATCGGCAATGGGCTTGTTGTCCCTCGACCAGGCAGGTCGAGGGTTGCCTACGCCATTGACTGGATCAGGTACTTCGACGGCTTGACCAGGTTCAGGGCGATGCACCTTCTCGGTTTGCCGCTCTTCGGTCTCTACGGCGAGCTACTTATCATACGTGGTGACGTGCTGAGGAGGTTGTGGTTGTCAATGCCTGAGTCCGTGACGGAGGACTTCATGCTTGCGATGCACGCGATAAGGCACGGCGTGAAGACGTTTCAGGTGAGCACGAGGGTCTCCATCAAGTCACCAAACTCGTTACGTGACTTGTACAGGCAGAGACGTAGGTGGGGGCATGTGATTATAGACTCACTGAGGACGGGCAACATAATCACCATTTTATTCATGACGACGGGCATCTTGTCATCCCCATTCTTCGCCTGGGCTTGGTTACACATGCCGATAACGGGGATCGTGGCGGGTGCGTACTACATAACAGCGTTTATGTACGGCTCGGCAAAGGCGAGGGTAGACCCGATAAGGACGTTCACAGCATCGCTCATTGACCTGGCGGGGTTCATAAGCGGAATAACAAAACAAACACGCTTCACAGTCATAGACAAAACCTAACACCGCATTTGATTTTAAATAAAGCTATCGCTCGGGCTTTCACTCACCAGTCTCGCCAACCTCGCCATACCTTCTCTCCATCCCTCTAAGCTTCTCGGACGCTTGAGCAACAGCTGATTGCGTTACGTCCGACGCGCTAGTGGGCTCATGGATTATTAGAAATACACGGAGCAGTAACGAGTACCAGCACTGGTACTCCATATAGTCAGGGCCATAGTTAGCCTCCAGTTTCTTCCTGCTCATGCACTCATCGAAGTAATTCTTAATGGGGATGCCGTACGCACGCTCAAAGCTATCGCTAAGCCACCTATTGTACTTGGCGTAATCAAGCACAGCCTGCCCAGTCTCCCTGGCAGTCACCAACAGGTTGTATAGGTCAATGTCCCTATCAATCCTCGCACTCATGAGCGTCGTCACAATACGCCAAAAAGCACCTGGCGAGAACCTAGCGCTATCTACGCTCATCTTCACCACCACCCAAGGCAAGCCTGGACGCATCAATGATTAACTGCTTCTTCCTCTCATCAATCTCCCTCTCAAGCCACCTGGGCAAGCCGTACACCGCCATGAAAGGCACCACATCCACATAAAGCTTTTGGTAAACAGGCACATACCTCACGTATTTACCGAACTTCTCGGGCACACTGACCTTCGCAAGCCTCTCATACGCAAAGAACCACCTATTGTCCTTATAGATGTGCCTCACGCTTATGAACTCACCGCCCTGCCTCATGATGTCCGGCACCAACTTCGGCGTTACGGACGTCACAATAACCACAGAGGCACCCCTCCTAGCCACCCTAATCACCTCCTTAAACAACATGTACATCCTACGCCACTTCCCACCTATGGAGTACATCGTCGTCGTCACCAAGTCATCAAGCAACAAAATCTTCCTCCTCGAACCATCTCCAGCCAAAAGCTCCGGCGCATCCCTCATGAACCTCTCCAAGTCCATAATACCCGTATAAAACGCCCACTTGTATGCCTTATCCAATCCATCAGGCTCATCGCAATACCTACTCATACATAATTCACCATAGTTTTCCTCAATGTATGAAACGCAATCATCTATATTATCTCTTTTAGGTTTGGCGTCGGCGCATAGGTACTCGATAATACCAGTCTTCAAGCCATAGTACGCATAGCTCGTTTTCCCAAAGCCACTCCTGCCAACAATAACAATCGGTAAGAACCAACCATGTTGTAATGCTAGCTTAATATGCCTGGCTAAGGTGGATTGCTCCCAATACCACTGAAGCACAGTTCTTGATTTCTCATCCACAGCCTACATCACTCAAAAATTCTATTTTAACTTATCTCATGTGGGTCTCGTGTTAATAAATATAATAATATAATAGGTATGAGAGACTAGACTTTCAACCAGCCATAGGCCTGGGCAAACCCGAATTCTGCATCTACGTCGTACTCGCACTTGATGGCGGGCCTGACGCACTTAATCACGACCTGCCTGTACGCCTTCTCGCGTTCCCTAATGTCGTTGGCGTTCTTGGACTTTTCGAACTCGGCGATT
>Ga0081473_116552_pt1 | contig 12084 bp, 13 predicted proteins | sample CisSprmetagenome_FD_70977 | JGI IMG/M metagenome (GOLD analysis project Ga0081473, IMG submission 70977) | Hypoxic/sulfidic aquatic microbial communities from Cistern Spring, Yellowstone National Park, USA v2 (version 2) | ecosystem: Environmental > Aquatic > Thermal springs > Hot (42-90C) >... | reverse complement strand
AATGGAAAGATTAATTATTATCCCACCATTGTTATTTGATTATTATGATGAATTAAAGAAATATTCCGATATTTTAGATAAGATAAATAAAAGAAATTATTATAATTTTATTAAAAACAACCTAGGTGTAAACCCACATTCTTTAAGATATGCATTTATTGATTATATGTTATCAAAAGGATTAACACCTGAGGAATTGGTTGTTTATATGGGTTATAGCTCATTTAAGCATATGATTAACTATTATAGAATTGCATCAGCAAAAGATAAGATTATACAAAAGATAAAGGAAGCAATATGGGAGAATTATTAAAAATAAAATTTTATTATCGCGAAACCTGGGTTTTTTTGTTAAAATTATTATGAAAAATTAAGATTTTAAGGGGAGGGAGTGAGGTGAGCCCGAGAGGAGAGAGGGAGGGGAAAGGGCCCAGGTTTGCTGATAAAAAATATTTAGATTATTAGCCAAAAAATTGGTTTGGGTTTTGATTATTATAGGGGAAAGGATTATATGGCGTTATCATAGCATTGGGGTTATAACCAATACGTGCTTTTTCTTTCATATCAATGGCTTTATAGTATGCTCTCACAAATTCTTTGAATAGATATACTAAGTCATTGGTATCTACACCCCAATGTAATCTATTTAGTAATGGGTTAATTATTATCGCGAATTCCTGTGGATTTATAGGGCTATTTGGGTTTTCTACAATCTTATACAATTTATACAATACAATTAGGTAAGTATTCATGTCAGGATATTGAATTCTAATGCCTCTAGATTCATATAAATCGCTTAGGTATCTTTCTAATAAGATTGGATAAGAATACCTGAAGAATGCATAAATTAGCGCATCTTTATCATCAAAGTAACCCAAACTCATTAATAAAAAGCCATAATGACTATAAATAAGTCTTTTTACTATTTTTCTCACATACTCAGCTATTTCTTTACTATTTTGTAATGTACTAACTATTTCACCCGTATATGACCTTAAAATAAATCTAAAATCCCCGGGGTTACCATCAATATCTATTATAAAGGGAGGGTACCATTTCATACTAAAATATTGGTTTTGGTCCAGATAAATTTAACTCTTTTATGTAGGGGATTAATAGCTAAATAAAAAATATTAATGAGAAAACCTGGATTAAATAATTAAGAAATAAGTTATAAGTTATAAACAAATTAGATACATGCAAATATATAAAATACATAAAAAGGAAAGATTTTTAAAAAGAAAAGAGAATAATATAATATCCGCGGAAATTCCGCGGCAGGCGCTTTGGGTTTGCCTCGGCCCCCACCGTGGGGGATGAAATGAACCCACGGAATATGTGGTTTCTCATGCGTTGTTTTGATGTTTTGGGGATGCCAGGTTTGCCAGGTTATATTATTGGGGAAAGAAAATAAGAAAAAAGGGCTTAAGCCGCCTTAAGAAAAAAAGAAAGAAGAAAATTTAGGAAAAGAAAATTAGAAAGAAAATTATGAGAGAATAGGAATGAAAGAGAATGAAAATGAGAGAATAATATGGGGAGATCATCTTGTCACTCCCCTCTCCCCTCTCGGCGGTCTCTCTATCTCTCTAATATTATCTTATTTTTCTTTCATCCTTTTAAATCTTTCTTTTTTATGTTTCCTATCTTTTTACTGTTTCCACTGAGTAATAGCTAATATATTACCCCCTCTAGAGGGTCCACATACACCCTCCCCAGGGTTTAGACTTACCCCTGGGTAGGGGATAGATTAAACCCTCCCTAGGGAAAAGCCTAAAACCCTCCAGGGTTTTAGACAATATATATATAGGCTAGAACCCCCAGGGTCTTTTAACAATGTACACATTTCCTTATATTAGAATTACCTAATGGTTTTGGTTATAATAAAAAATATCTTAAATTTTAAAAAAAGGCTCTAATTTTGGCGCTATATATTCAATAAATGCATTTTCTATTTGCTTATCTGTCCAGATAATACCAAAATATTCAAATTTATTATTATCTCCTCCCAATAATTTATTATATATTGCCTCTGTAAATTCTCTATGATTTTCTAATAAATATTTTGCATATCCTAGGTCTATACTATTCATCTTTTTAATAATATAATATGCTATTAAATGCGCCATAATGATAACATAAAATTCTTTATTTTCTTTCATATCTTTCTTTTTTATTTTTTTATCTAGGTTTGTTATTAGTTCTTTTAATGTTGCTATATATTTATATTCATATGCAATCCTGTGATTTGGTATTTCCTTATTATTGAATTCTATAATCTCAGGCTCTCCTTTACCGGAAAGTATTATTTTATCAAATAATTTTATTTCATCCATCTTTTATATTATTATCTTTCATCTTTTTTAAGCCATTCCCATGTACCATTCACAATTTCAACCGCTAATTCCTCAGCAGGTTTTCCCAAATATTTATCAATTTCTAATGCTTTAATTTTTACCGCTATCTTTTTAGCATTTTCCTCAAGTCTTGCATCATCAAATTGACCTAATTGCCTTATTTTTTCCGCGTTTATATATTTATCAAAATTATTTGCTATTTTATCTATTTCTTCCTGCAGGATACTAATCAATTCATGTATTGCTATGGGGTTTAGCATTCTATCCGACTTTATTTTATTTACATTAAAATGCTCAGGTACCACGCTAACAATACCGATCCTACTAATTAATGCATCTATGGAATTTATATATTTGCTATTACCCTTTGCCTTTTCCTTTAATAAATATTTTGCTGCTTTACGTGCATTTTCATAATTATATATCGCAGAGGCTTCCTTTACTTGCTCCAATTCGTTTGCATATTCTTCTCCCAGGTTTCCTAGGAATATAAAGCCACGTGGTAATCTTCTACCACGCATTACCTCTCTTATTCTTTCTGCATTTCCCTTTTCTGCAGACCATCTTCCAGAATCCAAACCCTCACTCATTGTTTTCATAAAATCTATAAACTCCTGTGACTCAGCTTTATCTATTTCATCTAATATAACATATTCACTAAAATGAATCTCGCCTAATGCGTCTTTCTCTGCGTGGTAAACCAATCTTGCACGAGTTGGTATTCCTTGAATATATCCAATGTCAAGGTATCCTTGTAATAACAAATAGAATTTTGTCTTTCCGGTTGATGGCAGTGTTAATTGTAATGTATGTGTATATGGGTTGTATAAGCTATCTGCTGTCGGCAACCAAACTGGGAATAAACTTAATACACGTGGCACATATAATTTATTCATTATTTTTCTTTCTTTTTCATCTAAATCAAACGGATTATATCCCATTGCACATAATAAGAATTCATACCATGTCAATTTATATTTTTCTTTATATTCCTTTATTTTTTCTTTGAATTTATTTGTTTTTGATAAATCTTCATAATCTTTAATGTATATTTCCTTATTTTTATTATTTTGTTGTAATATTAACCATAGCCTAACAAATTTAGCCCTACTAAAATAGTCCATTATTTCTATTATGTCTTTATTCTTGTCTTTTTCAACTATTTCTTTATTATATATTACTTTTTGATTATTACCTAACTTTACATAAAATTCATTTTTATCTTTTGCCTCTACGCTAATTATTGAGCCTATATAAGATCCTTTCCCCTCAGTGTAAATTTTTAATAGCCATTTTTGTACATTGGAAGGCATGCTTAATACAATATCTTTATAGAATTTCTGAAAGAATTTATTATCATACGTTATAGCTATATCAATTTCATCTCTATTTATATCATTTCTCGCAATATTTATCCCGCTTTTATACCTATCTGCGAATATATCTGTGTCAAAGATCTTTTTCTTTATTTCTTTTAAACTAGAATCCTGGCTAATATTTTCATTATTTTGTACTTCTACTTTTTTCTCTATTTTTTCTTCCTTTATATTCTTTTCTTTCTTTTCCTCTTTTTTCTCTTCTGTTGTTTTATTATCTTTTTTATCCTTTTTAGTAACAAATTCTAAAATGGCACCAGGAGTTTCAGAACCTGGTAATTCAGAGTCCATTTTACTTAATTTTGTTTATTTGATCTCAGCCTTTCCCATTCTTCCCTTAATTCTTTTATCTTATTTTCAATCTCTCTTAATCTTTTTTCTATTCCTTTTTTTCTTTCCTTTAATTCTTTTACCTCAGGATCCTTTTCTAATTCCTCAGGTTCTGTTTCCAAAGCTAATTTTGTTTCTAATTTTTCTTTTATTATATCTAAATCAGATTCTAATCTCTTTTTTTCTTCATATAGATTTTTTAATTGTATTGGTATTTTTATTAAACCTAATATATTTGTATTTATTTTTAATTCTATTTTTTCGGGTGAGTTTATTACATTATTTATCCTATGAACTATTCCATTAATGGTTCTAGGTTGATCTGGATTAAGTTCCTTCAATATTTCATATGATTTCAATAATACTTTAAATAAAGTGTCTAGATCCTTTTCACTTTTAATGTTTAATAGATCCCAGAGTTCACTAAAACCGGTTAGATATATATAGAGCCTTATGAATATTATTGGTTTTTCATTTTGAATTATCTTTCTTATTTGGCTATTCAGAAAAGTGTTATATTCTAGCTGTTGTAATATTATTTTTGTGATAATTAGCTCTTTTATTACATTTAAATTTCTGTCAGGTATCTCATTTGATATTGTTGAATCGCTATCTAGGATTCTGAAGATTTTTTCAATGCGTGGCTTTGCATAGATATTTATTTTTTGAATACTAGTAACTTCAAACATATCTTCTTTATTTAATTCATAATTTTCGCCTAAGATAATTTTTTCAAATAAGTCTTTATTTGGAATAAATACAATTATATCCTTATTATTATTTCCCTCCTCCCCAATTATTATTAAGTAGCTTCCTAATATTGTTTTAACCCCTAAATTGCTTAAATTTTGTTTTGTTTTTGTTATGCTCATTTTTTTATTGTTTTAATTACCATCTTTTGCCTTAATCTATCAACGATGTTTGAATATAATGGAATCTCTTTTTCAGTGTAGGGACTAATCTTATTTATTTGTGTTATTTCTAAATATTCTTCTTTTGGCAGGTCTCCGTACACTAAATTTCTATATATCTTGTAATAAAAGTCTCCCACACTTTCAGGATCTATATAGATTATATAATTATTTTTGTATAATTCACTTATGACATAATTTCCATAAACGATTGATTTAATTACCTTATATATTTCATAATAGTATGTATCACCTTTTTTAATGTTTAAATAGCTTAATATTGGTCCTAATCTATTATTTACCGTCCTGCTAATTGCACTAATTGCATTAATTGAATAATATACTATTTTACCATCCTTATACTCTTTAACTTGTAAGTAACCTGGTGCTCTTGCCCCATTCTTTTTAACAAAATAAGTTATAATCACATCTGCATCAATATCTTCCTCTTCGCTATTTTTTCTAGCTTTTATTAATGTTAATTCTTTTGTTTCTGGCTCAGGTTCTTTCATTTCATTTTTATCATCGGGGAGCTTCTCTAAAAAAACTTCCCCGTCCTTTTCTTCTATTATCTTATAGTCCATTGTTTTAATTTTTATTTGCCATTCTTATGTAAGCCGATTCAACTCTAAATTGAATACTTAATACACTATCATAGTCTAATGATGGCCAATCACCAATAAATTCCAATCCTATTATGTTGTTGAATGTATCAAAATCTAATTTTCCTTTTAATGAATATTTATATATTCTATAAAAGTATTTTTTAGTATTTAACTCCTCTATTTCTATTCCCTTATTTTCTAAATAATCATAAAATACGTATCCTAAAGCTACAGATTCTATAATTTTCTTAAATTCTGTTAATGCTTCAGGATCTATTATAGTATTTACTGCTGTGGTTATAGCATCCCATGTATCTTTTTCTTTTAAATACTTTTTTGCCTCATACATTAATGCTCCCCTTACCATTCTTACCCATTCCCATTCATATTTACCCTCTTCATATTCGCCTATATAGAATAAATACCCAGGATCCCCTTTATTGTTTATATCAAATATTAAACCAAATGTTACTGGATATATTCTAACATCTATAACTTCCCCATCTTCCTCAATGATTTCTTTATATTTTCCTTCACCCAATGGTACAAACCTGAATGTTTCCTGGTCTTTTGTTCCGTCCCATTTTTCTTTAGGTATTAATTCTACAGGTTCTCTTAATTTTATTATATATTCCTCTTCCATTTTATTCTTCAATTTTTATTATTTGGGTTTGTGCCATTTCTTTTCCTTTTGATAAATACTCTATGAATTTAGCTTTTGCTTTTTCATCGGATGCTATCCATAGTAATGCTTTCCCATATAGTTCTGCCTTTTTTAGCCCCGTTATTAGCTTTAATTCCGTAAATACTGCCTCTATCTTAGCTAATTCTTCTCTCTCTTCTAAAAAAGTTATATTTATCTTTGCCTGGCTAGTTGGCACCATACTAATATTATTAGGACGATATATTTAAAAATCTTATGGTGGCGTTTTAACAATTAAAAGCTTATTATTTATTGTTAATCAAACTTACTTTTAAGTTTTTATTTTATAAACATAAATAAATACGGTAACTTTTTACGTCCTTATATAAACAATATAACATTTTAGCCCCCATGGTACCATATATACGGGGGCATACCTTATATATAAAAGATCTTTATATATAGCTTTATAACATCCTATTATATACCTTATATAACATTAGAAACATTGCAAACATTTAAACCATATTAATATCCCTTAAAAATGTACTTATTTAAAAAAAGAGATTTGCTAAATCTACTAAAAAAATAGGTTATTATTATTTATTATAATACTATTTGCTATTATTATTATTGGCTTGATAGAATATAAACTTATAAATTGTAAGTTACAATATATAAAAGTAGGAATTAAAATAATAGGCCTGGCTAGTTGGCACCTCTCAATACGGGCATGCCCGTATTGAGTTTATCTGTTTTTAGTAAATAAGTTTTCTTAAAAAAATAGGGTTTTTAAGTTTCAAACTCAAAAAAATATTATATGAAAGATGAAATTAATGAAAACAATTTTAAAGAAAGTATAGAGGAATTTCTTAAGAATTCTCTTATTAGCCAATATAATAAGGTTAAAGGAAATCCCAATCCTAAAAAATTAGAAGTTAAATATTTATTCTATCATGCTATCGCTTATTTTCAATATTTGAATCTTTTAAAAGGTAACCAAGCTATCCGATTATATAAAGATTATATACTATCAGATGGCAAAAATGATAAGTATACAGAAAGGATCTATTATTTAGACGGAAGTGATTATAAGATAAAATCAAATATAATAACTATCCCTCTATTTTTTGACGATTTATTAAAAGATGTAAGCAAATTCTTAATGAATTATAAAGATATAGCTAAAACAATAACTAGATTAGGTTATAGAGATTATTTTAGAAAAAAGTATCACATATATCCTTCAGATATAACTAAAAATGCAATAATGGAATACTTAATGGACATACAAATGTATCACTTTATAGCACTAAATAAATATTGGACATTAATAAATAAAGAAATATTACCAAATTTATTACAAAAATCTCAGGTTGTTGAAACAAAAAATTAATTATTTTTAAAAGATTCTTTTAGCTCATCATAGGCCTCTTCTATATCTATTTTCTCTATTTTTCCCTTATTTAGCTTTTCTTTGACCTTTTTATAATATTCAATGAATTTATTCTTATCATTTACAATATTTAAAACATCATCATTTAATCCTTTATTATAATCCCATTGATTTAGCAAATATTGGCTAAATTCATACGCAATATTTTCCTCATTTTTGGCGATAAGGTATGCAATTTTAGTTAAGCCCCTACTATATGCTATATTTTGTAATTCTCTCAGAGCCAATTTAATGAATAGCAAATAACCAAACAGATTATATGCTATATAGTTATCAGGGTCTAGATCTATTTCATCAATTAGCTTTTTATTTTTCTTTTTTACATCATCTAAAAGTGTTTTTACATTTGTTATAGATTTTCCATTTTCCGATATTTCTAAAATGCTCATTTTATTAATCTCCTCTTCACTTATTTGTTTATAGAAATAGAATATTGTATCGGATCCTGCATTATCACTTACGTCATTCCTTAATATTGCTAGGATTTTATTATGTAAATATCTAATTACCTCTACCATTTTAGCTATTAAAGTATAATAAGAAAACCCCAGTTTTGGCCTTCCATTGACTATATAACCTTATTATCTCATTTTTAGTCCATTTCTTGACTATATTGCCCAGATATGCAAATTTGCCAGGATCCCCACCTAATAATTCATAGAATTTTTTTATTACTGCCTCTCTAATACTTTCATCTTTTCTTAACTTATATGCTAAATCTAGATCAATAAAAGCTAATTTTTTAAATAATATCTCTTCCATAACATGAGACATGATTAAATTATAGAAAACCTGGTCCTCATCTTTCAAACCCTTAGGCATTTTTCTATTTGCATTAAAGATATATTCATTTAAGGTCCCCAATTTAGCCCCAAACTTATGTAATATTTTCCCTTTATCATCAATATATACAATATCATCAATTAAATTAACGGTCATCTTAATAATGAAATAATAGCATATATACGCTTAAATTCATCCTCACTAATTTTATCTAAATTTCTATTAATCGCAGGTAGCCCATTGGCTATATATTTGAATAAATTCCATGCCACATTTAATTCATTTTTAGATATTTCCACAGAAATATCACCGCCACCTATTAAATCTAAATTATATTTTATTTGTTTTAATATTAGATAAGTTATAATTATTATTGGTACTATAGCACTAATCACAGGGTCTTTACTATAAGCTTCAAAAGTTTCCCAATGCTTTTCCCTTAATCTTATATATTTACTAAAAGAATGATTATATAATTTTTCCATAAGACCGATTTCAAATATTTGCCCAGCTAATTTTAATTCATTTAAAGTTGTTTTAGTCTCTAATAATGGCTCTAAATTCTTATCTGCCAAATATAAAACTATATCGCTTTTTAAATTCATTCTATCTTTTGAACCTTCACCAATAATTAAAACATTATCATGTAATTTTAATTTTATTTCCATTTTAGGTTAATTTTATCATAGAATTAAAGTAAGCCTTTATTAAAGGATGATCTCCTCCCAGAGCCATCATTGCTTGTTTCTTAAATATTTCAAAATCTTTATATACATCCCCACCTTTTGGCGGTTTAATATCTAAAATATATTTAATTTTCTCTTTTTTATCTTCCCCTTTTATTCTTTTTGCTTTTTTCATCATGCGTAAAGGTTCTGAATTATCTAATAATTTGATAATAGTTTCATTATCAAACATTTCCTGGGTAATTAAATTATCAAATGGGAAATGATGAATAAAGAAATTTTTGATATATTCAATATAATCCCTTTCCAAATTGTACATTATTATATTAATATCTTTATAATATCTTTCCTTATTTTCAAAACCTAAAAATTCCCATATATCTCTCAAACCCCTAAAAGAAACTTCTGCAGCCTTTAAAATTACATAAATTTTAGAAAATAAACGGTCATGAGGTCTAATATTATCATATAGTGTATCAAAAATTAATTTTGTTACTTTTCCTACCAATATCTTAGGATATAATGCTTTATATGCTTCAAATATAAAAAGGGTTACATTTTCATTTAATCTAAAAGGACTTTCTTTATATATATACTCCGTTTGAATAATATCACCAGGTTTTATAATTTCTTTTAAGTTGTTTGGTGAAAAGATAATCCTATCATAAAAATCAAATACATTATTAAGATATTTAGTTAAAGGGGCTATATAATCTATATATTTATCATATTCCTTTTCTTCAGGATCCGGTTCTAATATATATCTCTTTTTAGATTCATCTCTATTAACATTATATTTAGCTATCGCTAAATTAGGAGTCCATATTTCTTTTATTTCTAATTGATAGACTCTGGGTTTTCTTTCTATTATTTCATGATCATATTCATCGAACATATTTATTTGGTTCATCATGATATTTTATATACGGGAGGGTATATACGGTACCGTGCACCTTTATATTATAATTATTATCAAGAGTCCTATTAAGCGTTTTGTTTTTATGTAAAAATTTCCTTATACAAAACCTGGCGTTTTATAAATAAGTCCTTATTATTTATAATAAAGTCATAAAGGTCCTTTTTAATTGAATATATTCGAAACCTGGTAAAATTATCCCTAAACATTAAGGATTTAGATGATATTATCTCAGAATCGCCAATATTGGCAAAAAGATTTTTTCTTATTTTTTTGGGATATTTTATTATCATGGGAGAATTAAGGTTATAATAATCACCTTTTTCCTCTATTTTTATATCGCTATTTAGTATTTGATAGCAAAACCTGAGGAACAAATCTATATTTTTCTTATAAGGAAAGTACTTTTTTATTTTATCCCTTAAGGTTAAATCAAAATTTTGCAAATTTTCAAATTCTTTCCTTAATAGATTTGATTCATGTAATAGAAATAGCATGGGAAATATGGCATCGGGTTGAATTTTTATTTTCCCAGGATTATTTATATCATAATCATTAAATAATTTCAAAACCTGGGCTACCTTTTCCTTATTAAAATAATAACCAAATGTTATAATATATTTAGATTCCCCAGGTTTTTCATCTAAATATTTTTTATAATATTGGGTAACCTTATCATACAATTTTTTATTATTGGGAGAAACATCATAATACCATAAATAAATTAAGGAATTAATGCGAGGGAATATTTTTTTATTAAGGAAACCTGGCATTTGCGTATTAATAATATGGACTAATCTATATTTCCTTATTTCATATGCTTTCTTAACAAATGTAATATTTAGAATATTTTGAGCATCATCTAAAATTATTGGGTGAGGTTTTCTTTTTAATTCATTCCATTGATACAATAACCTATATTTGTAATTATAAGATGTAAATAATAAATCTAAATAAACCCAGGTTTCCTTTATTTCTTTATCATTATAACCCAGGTTTTCCATAATATTTTTATATAAAATCAATGATAAAGAGGACTTACCAACCCCAGGATAACCAATAATTAATAACCAATGATCTAATTCTATTTTAGATTTAATTGTTTTTGTTATGTCCATGGTTAATTGTTTTATAAAGTCCTCAGGTTCGCTATAAATAGACTTATCCCATTTAGGGTTATAAAAAGGGGTTTCTTTAATCAAATCTAAAACATTATAAGACCCATGTTTCTCATGCCTTTTAAATATGTTAAAAATATTGATCATGATCTAATAAAGTTTATCGGAAAATATAGGGATTTTTATAATGGTTTTTAGTATAAGGTATATGCCCCCATGGGTATGGTACCATATATATGGTACCATGGTAATGTTTTTTTTATTAGAATAATATAGGTTATACACATCTAAAATATTATTTGATTATAGATTATGCCATATCTTATTATACCCATGGGTATGGGGGCATGGGGGGTATACATAGAATTACATAGAAAATTCCTATAATACAATAATAAAATTTTATAAATCCCCAATAATAATCTTTATAAATTTTTATATGAAAAACCCAGGTACCCTTAATAAATATTTCTTATACAATGGTACGGTACCGTATACATGGTTTATTATCGCACAGGTTTGTATGTTTGTAATTATAGGTTAAAGGTTATGATGCAAAACCATACTTATTATATCAATTATTAGTATAAAGGAACCTGGCATTATATCGTCTATATTATATATACCGAGCTCCAGGTTCGCCAAACGTGTACTTTGGGGCTAATGTCTTTAAAGATGTGGACATTGTTAAAGGAAAACAAAAAGATTTGATGAAATTTTTAGGGTAAGCCAAACCAACCCATTTAATAAAGTCCACAAAAATGTAGACTTTATAAAAGGGTTATCACATAAAATATATTATGGAAGTGAGGAAAGAGCTTTTATTGAATATTTTAATGAAATTGCAAAAAGGATAAAAGAACAAGGTAGTGAGGTAAAACATTGGTATCATGAGATAACATTTAG
>Ga0081473_132664_pt1 | contig 12119 bp, 12 predicted proteins | sample CisSprmetagenome_FD_70977 | JGI IMG/M metagenome (GOLD analysis project Ga0081473, IMG submission 70977) | Hypoxic/sulfidic aquatic microbial communities from Cistern Spring, Yellowstone National Park, USA v2 (version 2) | ecosystem: Environmental > Aquatic > Thermal springs > Hot (42-90C) >... | reverse complement strand
CAAGGCCCATTAGGCTTTACTACGTCTCAAAGGTCTGGAGGTATGATGAACCCCAGTTTGGTAGGTTTAGGGAGTTTTACCAATTCGGCGTTGAGCACGTTGGGTCACCCACCGTTCAGTCTGACGCCGAGGTGCTTGCATTGGCAATTAAGGCGCTTGAGGCAGTTAACCTACCCCAGTTGACGGTTAGGGTCAGTGACAGGAGGATCATGGATCAGGTTCTTGAGAAACTGGGCATAAATGCCGCTAGGGATGCGGTGCTTAGGGTGCTTGATAAGAGGGGTAAGGTTCCAGATGAGGAGTTGGTTAGGCTACTGGTTAAGGAGGGGGTTGAGGAGGGTAAGGCCAAGTACCTGGTGGATTTGGCTGGCGTAAACACACCGATAGGTGAGTCAATTGATGAGTTGAGGAGACTGGGTATTAGTGATCAACTTATTAACTACTTCGAGTCCCTCTCAAAGACCCTAACCCACTATAACGTTGCTGATAGGGTTAGGTTGGATTTAAGCATAGTGAGGGGTCTCGACTACTACACGGGCTTCGTCTTCGAGCTCTACACGGATAGGATCAAACTGGCAGTTGGGGGTGGCGGCAGGTATGATGAATTATTGAGGATATACTCAGGGGAGGATGTGCCGGCGGTGGGTTTCGCAATAGGCATAGAGAGGGTTATGCTGGCCCTAGGCGAATTAGGCGACTCACAGCCACCCGTGGACTTCTACATATACCCCATGGGGCCTGAGCAATACGGCGTAGGTGTTAGGATAGCTGAGAACCTGAGGGGCATGGGGTTTAGGGTGGTTTTGGACGTAGGCAAACCCAGTCTCAGGTCAGCCCTCGAATACGCCTCTAAGATTAGGGCTAGGAAGTTCATCATAATTGGGCGTAGGGAAATGGAGAACAACGTGGCCAGGGTTAGGGATCTCGAAACCTGGAGCGAGGAAGACGTACCATTAAACAGGTTACTCAAACAGTGACGGCAAGCTATAGAGGCATTTATTTAAGAATCTCATGTTAACTAACCACATTAAGACCAATCATATGAAGTTTAAGGGACGTGGGCCACTATTAAAAATAAGCCCCTAATGCTTAGCAATTTATACGAGGGGTGAATCTCCATTAGCTGAGTAGTAGGCGTAAGCATCTAAATACTGTTCCTTGGTTAATTATGAGTAGGTCAAAGTAAACAATGACCTCCTTTCCTGTTTTATACAGATGAGTTTTTCACTTTGGGTCTTGGTTATTGCCCCTCTTTGGGGGTTACTGGGCATCTTAACCCTGCTGCATATTATAAGATACTTCACCCCATACCCACATAGTGAAGTAACCCCACCCTAAAGGGCGAGGCTTGACCATTATCGAGGGGATTAATAGGCAGTATTTGTTAGTTAAAATAATATAGCTAGGGTGGCTAAGGCTAGGGCTAATAGGCCGAACCACTAACCCCCTCCCACCAACTACATGGACCATTAATTAACGCAACGCTGAGAATTCTACCTCCCCCGCAATACACATTACCTAAAGAATATTTTACTAAAGCTAAATACCTTCTGCCTTCCTCTTGGTTTCCCTCAAGCCATCTGAGACCTTCCAAATCTCCTCCGCATAGCGCCTTAACTCGTTGCGTAGGTTGGCTAGGTCGGTTAACCTTGCCTTTAATTCACTGATCCTCCTAGCCATGGTTATTAATGGCCTGTAGACCTCGTTGTATATGGTAAGTGCCTCACCCTCCTTACCTAGGTAGATGCTCCTAACGCCACCCTTATCCCTACACTTAAGGTAGTAGTAATAGTACTTATCACCCACCTTATTCTTAACCCACGTCCTCTCAAGGTAACAGTCACCATACTCCTCGTAAAACCTAACCAAAGGCTCAACGACACTAAGCGCCTCCTCCAGCCTCTTTAATGAAGCCTCAACATCACTAAGCCTTTCCTCAATCCTAACCAACTCCCTTGCATCAAACAAACCCAGGGGGTCTAGTAAAGCTGCTGAAGCTTTCTTAGACCCCATGAATTAGGGTGTTAGGTAGCACTTTATAAACATTTTTCTACCTAACACCATTCATAAGACCCAATAATTAGAAGCCAAGCAGTTTAAGCATACATCATGCATGCAGTTATACTGCATTTCGTGAAATAATACATCAGTATTATGGTTTGGCATAACTTTGATTCACATTAGGCCATTATTCAGATTGCATTTTTCATGAATTTTCTCATTTTACATTAATTTTTAGGATCATCGTAGGTTGCGCATCAATTTCTTCATTACCATTCAATCTTTCATAAAATCATTAGAGGAGAAACAGCACATTAAATGAGACACAGAGGCTACTTTAATGAAACCACCTAAAACAAATTGCAAATCTCAAAAATTATGCATGGGTGTGTAGTTTGCTTATTGATGCTAGTAGTTGATCTATGGGTGCATCCATTAATTCGCCTATTATGCTTCTCCTTATGTGTAGGTCATTCCTTATATCTGGCTGGTCGTTTATATTGCTGGGTATGACTATGTCCTTGACGTACCTGAACCTCCTCAGTACCCTTACCCCATTGCCTAAGTCCGCGGGTACGTAATCGAGGCCCATCACCACCACCGCAATGTCCTTTAATATGTCCTCTGGGTTTGGGGTTAATACGGAGAGTCTCCTAACCATCTGCTGGTAGTCCTCGGCGTGAAAGGTCGTTATCCCGCCGTGGCCCGTGGTTACTGCGTTTAGCCATGCCTTAACCTCCTCCGGCTCCCTAACCTCATTGACTATTACGTAGTCCGCCCCCATTCTGAGTGCGTGGGCTATTAATTCGCCCTTAGTTATTGGCCTAACCCCTAGGCCGAAGGACTTCCTCTCGAAGAGCTTAACCACCAGGTGCCCTGGCAGGTTCATCTCGTCGACGTCCATTATGAGGACCTTCATGGCCTGGGGCTTAACCATCATAGCTATGGCGTTGGCCAGGCTTGTCTTTCCCGAACCCATAGGGCCTATTATCAATATGGGAACCTTATCCTCGGCCAGCCTCCACAGTAGGGCGGCTTGGTTAATGGTTAACATGCCTTGCTTAACCAATAGGGGTAGTGTCCATGGCCTACTGGGCAGGACCCTAACGTGGATGCTGATCCTCGAAACAGGCTCGGCGGAGACAGTGAACCTAACCCTGTACTCTGGGTCCGTTACCGAGACTAGGGGCATGTAGGCTGTTATGGGCGTCCTAGTCCTCCTAGCCACGTTAACGGCGATGTGGTTGACGAGGTCCCTAATGGTTAGGTTAACCTCGGTTAGCCTCATTGGAAACAGCCTAACCGGCCTAATGGCCTTAACCTCGCTTAACCTAACCACGCATAAGCCATAATCCCTATGGTTAACCTTAACGCCACCTGGGTCAATGTAGATGTCGGTCACGTCCTCGTCAATCAGTATGGGTGTTAATGGGCCATAGGCGTTAATCCACCTATCCACCACCGCCTTAACCAGGGAGTCGAACTTCTCGTCAAGCCTATGCCCAAGCCTAGTCAAGGCTAACCTATACCTCTTAATTAACTTGGCCGGATCCTTACCTAACTTAACCCACTCCTCGAAGAATGTTGGGTCAACTAGGGTTATGTAGCCTGGGACCTGGTCCACTGGGAAGACCTGAACCACATCACCAACACTCCTATACTCAACCACAGTCTTAATACCGAGGTTAGTTATGGTTTTGCTGGATAAGGCGCTGCCAATAGGTTTAACGATGGATACGTGCATTAGGCCAGGTTTACGCGGGTAACCTTAAGCTAAGTGTACGTAGGGTTAAGGCTGGTTAACATTACCCTACTTGTAGCTAGCCCTAGGGTGCTGCTTAAACAACAGCCTATGAATTGGCCTAGGTTAAGGAACCTTAATGGTGGCGTGAGGGGTGGTTTGTCCAGCGTGGTTGCAGCCCTAGTGGTGTTAATCATGGTTATTGTAATGGCATCACTTGCCTTAATCCTAATCAACCTATTCAAGTCCTACGACTACTCATCAAGTGAGATACTGAGCGTCGGCTTAGGTTCGCTGAATTGCCTCAACGGCACAGGCATGATTCCGGTGAGCGTTAATAGCGTAGTGATACGGGTGGGTAAGTACTGCGCATTGGTTACCGGCAATGGAACCTACTACGTGATCCACCCAGCCCTGGGCAGCCCAGGTTAACGTTTCCCAACGCCACTTGGCTTAACTATTGTGTAGAGACCGTAGAGGAGCACTATGAGTATTATGAACTCCACCCCGAAGGCCTCGTAGGCGTACCTATGCGGATACCCACCCCTATAGCCTAGGTAGGTGAACCCAAATACCACCATTAACAGTACCAGCGCCACTGCCCACATTACCAAGTCCCTAAGCCTCACGGGTCCTCGAGTGGATTGGGGTAATTAAGTGTTTTGCCGGGCGGAACATTTTTAACGAAGCTGACCCACCCAGCCCAGTGTCTAGTGTTAAATGGGCCTGCGTGGTCTGTGGTAGTAGGGATGTCGGCCTCATAATTGAGGGTAGGCCCTACTGCGGTAAGTGCGGCTCTAAGGTGATTAGGCTGCACATGTACAAGTTCCTTAATAGGCTTAAGCAGGAAAACTTAATAGACCCAAGCGTTAGGATACCTGAACCATGAGGATTATTAATCTGCTTCAAGTAGCGTTGGTGGCGCTACTTGGACTAACCGTGATTGCCCACGCCCAACAATGCGTACTAATGGTTAACACCACGCAGATCCACATGAACATCACCACCAACGCCCAGTTCGTTGATGTACATGCATGGGGTGTGTTGGGGATTAGGAATACGACAACCTGCAACCTGCATTACATCGCCTTCGGGTACTCATTACCCGGCATGGAGACGCTGCTTTATATTAATGCCGTATCCAACACCAGCGATTACATTGTAATAAACTACACTAATAAGGCTGGCTACGCCTTAACCTGCCTGGCCCTCAACCCCCTGAGCTACCGGAATGGGGTGGTTTACATAACCTCAAGTAGTGGCCGCGTAACGGCCTACTGCTCACTTGTGGATAAAGGTTCACTGACCCTCTACGGTGCGTTGATTGTGGTCCTGGTGTCCATAGTCCTAGCCTCTTCATCGTACTTCCTGATTAGGAGCCTCATAGATGTGCCGCGGGCTAGGTTTTAGTTACCTCAACCACCCATGAGGCAACCAGTTGGGCAACTCTACCTAGTTCACTCACCCAGCTCCCGTCAATTAGGGTTAACCTAGCCCCGTTAACCACTGACTTAACCGTGTTAGCCTCCTCAACAGGCGCGTTAGGGTCATTGATGCCGTAGATGAGTAGTAGTGGTTTATTAAGCTTGGGTAGGAGATCTAGGTAATTTATGATTCTCGGTGTTGAAACCAAGGCAAGCCCAATGAGAGCCTTAGGCATGAACTGGGTTACATAGTCTAAAGCCACCACGCCACCCTGACCCAGGCCCAGTAGTACGAAGCCTCCGCCCAGTTTATCCGCAATTAATGATAGGGCAGTTACCTTACCAGCCCTATTCATGCGTGTGAAGGATGAGGCGTCAACCACAATCACCCTAAGCCCCACCCTGGTGAATTCACCAGCGATGCTTAGAATGCTGTCAACCGTTAGGTTAACCGGCGGCGTAACCACAACAGGCACTCCCCCAACCCCAACCTCCAGGTACCTAACCTTAAGGGAACCCACGGTCACGTAACCCTCAGCAGTCACCCGCGTCATGTCCATCAGCCTTTTTAACTATTATTCAAAACCACCTAACTACCCAATTACCCCTACATTTGGCCCTGTAACCTACTTCACCCACCAACTCCCTACACCGTCGGGACTTGCCCCATCTTCAGGGCATTACTATTCGTCACCATGGGATTGACTTCCCGCGGAGGCGCAACCCTGAAGCACATTAACGGAACCCACCATCAGGCAAAACTACCTAACACCTTAATTATCTATGTGGTGGCTATTAAACAGTATTGGGTTGGTGTTAGGTAGCAAAATCTGTATATTTTGCTACCTAACACCAATTACCTACGGTTTCCTTAAAAACAATACATCATACTAAGTAGATGGGCGTTATAATGGGGAAGCTTAAAGTGTTAGGTAGAATAATCTGAAGATTATTCTACCTAACACCACACAAAAGAATAGGTGTTAGGTAGCATCTTCTATAGATCATACCACCTAACACTAATACATTTCATAACATCTCGCGTTAACTATACGAGTATCACCCATATCTACCTCAACTGCAACTACTATACCCTGGATAATTCACCTAATGCTTCTTATGGTTACTGTTATGTAGGTGTTAGGTGGTATGATCTATAGAAGATGCTACCTAACACCATGGTGATGGCCTAAGGTACCGTTAAGTAGTGGTGTGGAATAGGTTATTCATTATATATTTTTAGAGTTAACTTAGTTAGTACCTTAACGGCCTCTTCCTTAACCTTACCTGGGTTTATGCTCTTGGTCTTTAATTCGGTTGAGTTCACGAATATGAATATGTGTGGTGCTTGTTCCCATGCATTGTCAATGGCCTTTATTAGTGGTGAGGCTTCGTTTATGGGCATTAGGTTGCCGTCGCTGTTCCTTATTAAGGCCCCTATGTCGTTTATGAAGGATGCAACGGATACTAGTAGCCTACAGTCGCAGTTAAGGGCTCTCCTTAACTCATTGGCTACGCTTTGCCTGAACTCAATGGCCCAGCCCAGCCCCTTACCCTCAAGGTTCTCGTCGATGTACCTGTTCAGCATTATGGCATTGCCGAGTCCTAGGGTTGTTATGTAGTCCTCGTCCCTCTTCCAAAGGGCCCTCATGCTAGTCCTCCTATGCATAATTGAGTCCGCGTACTCCCTAACGTAGTCCTTTAGTAATTCACCATGGTAGGCGGCGCCTATGGTGACGTTCAGTTGATCATCGGTGTAGGTGTCTAAGTCCTTCTCACTTGGGTTCCCGTTTAGGAACCTCAGGGCCGCTTCCCTCAGCTCCGAGGCGATGCCCAGCGTCACGACTTGTTTAAACACCTCCCTCATCATCTCGTCGAAGAGGAGGACCTTGTGGTGCATGTAAACCCACTTATACAGGTTGTACCTAGCCAAGGCATAACCCTCCAGGAAGGCCTTAGCCTTATCGTCAAAGACCAGCATACCCTTACCCAGGTGTAGGTAGTTGACAAGCCTGGCTATGTCAATGGCCCCACTCCCAGACCCAGCCCCAGTGAAGTAGAGGTCCCTTAGCGTGTAGTCAAGCCTATCCGCATCAATACCCCCGGATATTATTGAGACTAGGGATTCGAGGAGCATGAGCTCATCGTCACTGAGCCCCTCCAGTAGCTTAACCTCAGGTACGCCTAGGCTTAAGGCTGAGTTACCGTACCTGGAAACTAACCTAACCCTCTTAACTAACCTGTAGAACGTCAACAACCTAAGCACACCGGCATCAACACCCACCATGCTGACCAGGTCCCTGAACCTCCCTGAACCCATTAACATGAACCCGGCAACCTCATGCTCCTTACCAACCCCGGTAAAGTAGAGCTGGGGCTCGGGCTTAACCAAGGGGGCTAGGTAACCGTCGAGGACGTGGGATAGGGGTGGGTGCCCTATGTCATGGTGTAGTCCGCCCATTCTAATGTACTCGATCAGGGCCCTCACGTTGTCATCATGAATACCTAAGTGATCCATCAAAGCCCTGAGGGTTTTCCCATCAGCCTCCCCAATAACCCTCTCCGACATTAGGGATGCAAGGTGCATCGTGCCCAGGCTATGCTCAAACCTAGTCCCCCTGGCTGATGGGTAAACGTAGTGAACCAAGCCATCCTGCAGAACCCTCCTAAGCCTCTGGACGTAGACATCCTCATCAAGGAACCTGGCCTCATCCAGGCTCAGCCTAATCCAACCATGCACAGGATCCCTAAGCTCCTTCCAAGACACTAAGACAACACCCAAGTCAGCATTTATAAACCGTACCCTGAAGCTTAAGGGGCGGCAGTCCAAGCATAATGTCCAACACTACCCCAGGGGACAGGGCCACCACTCGTTAGGGGTAACCAATGGTGGGTATTAAGCTTACCTGCCGTGGATAAGCCTAGGCGAGGTTAGCCGATGAACCATTAATGAACACTCTGAAGAACTGGTGCGGAGTGTGTTGTGAGAAGCTGTTGAAATACTTCATTAAGCAGTAATCAATGCTCTTTTCAGAATAAATAAATTACTTCTTATAGTTATATAGAGCTTGCTTTAATGCTGATTAAGATTTTGAACATAACTGAGAATTGCCATGAGTTTTCAGTTTAAGACCTATGATTATCATCCTTCAGCCCTGTGAGTGTGTTTTTAAGTCTGCTTATGTTTAATTGCTGTGAAGATTGGATTGATTGGTGGCGGCCCAAGCAACCTGTTTCTGGCTTGGTTGCTTAGGAATGAGGCCGACTTATACCTGATAGAGGAGGATAATAGGCTTGGCCTGCCCATGCACTGCACAGGGCTCGTCAGCGAGAGGATGGCCGTCACCCTTGGTTTAGGCTGGAGGGTGATCGACAACTACTACAGTAGCTTAACCATCACCAATAGCTTGAATTCCAGGGGTGTGCTACTTAAGTTCACCGGTAACAGGATAGTCATGTTGAATAGGCCTGGCCTTGAGGAGCACCTGTACAGTAAGGCGTCATTTAGGGGTGTGCACATGGGCATCAGGGTCACTGAGGTGAATAAGAGGGGGGTAGTTAGGGGGTTTGGAGGCTTTGAGGGATCTTACGACGTGGTTGTCATTGGTGAGGGGGCTAGGAACGTGCTCAGTAGGATTACGCTTGGGACTAGGTTAAACACGGTGAGTGGGGTTCAGGCTGATGGCTACTCACAGTACCTCAAGGGCGTGGTTAACGATGAACACCACATAGTGGTCCTCTTCGGCGGACACTATAGTGGGAGGTTCTTCGCCTGGATAGTGCCTAGGGGTGATGGGGAGTTCAGGGTTGGCGTAGTCGACGACCCGAGGATCGTTGGCTTAAGGTTTAGGAAAATCATCAGAGAACTCAGGTTAAACCCAAGGAGGGTCTTTGGGGGGAGGGTGGTCCTGGGGGCTAGCAATGTTAACTATGGACAGGGCTCGGTGGCCGCTGTGGGTGACTCAACGGGCATAACCAAGTCGCTGACCGGTGGGGGTATTGTGACGGGCATGTTAACGTCCCTGATACTGGCCAGGGCACTCCATGAGCATTGGGGTGTTGGAGACCCAATAGCCGAGTACAGCAGGGCCCTGGGTGGGACGTTAGGTAGGTTAGCTAGGGCCTACTCGGCTCTTTCAAACATGCTGTACGGCAACGTAACCGTGGTGGAGGGGGCGCTTGGAGAATTCGACGGCATCGAGGTTAGTATTCCAGATTACGACAACCACATGGATGCCTTAATCAGACTACTGATGGCTAGGCCTAAACTGGGCCTAACCCTAGTTAAATACACCCCCTCCCTTAACATAAGCACCGTTAACCTACGCGACCTGGTCACCGCGTTATTTTAATCAAGCCACTCATCTCACTCAGTAACCTAGCCCCCTCACCAGCGCTGAACCATTTCCAGTAAGGCTCCATGAACCTTACCACCTCCTCAATCACGGCATTCTTAAGGTCCAGTGGGTGAACCTTACCCTGTGAGTAGTCCCTAGCCAACTCCTCAAAGGTCCAATACTCCACCGTACCCCCATACTCACTGGGCCTCTTGACCAGGAAGGGCTCCCTCCTGGGCTCCCTGAAGGAGAATAACCTAGCCAACTCGAGGACTGGGTTATTCTCAATGACCTTGGGTGGGCAGTAGGCGTTCCTAATCTTCTCACCGATCTCACTGGGTGAGTCGTGTAGGAATATTGCGGTCTCCGGCCTCGACTTACTCATCTTAGCCTCAGATAGGTCGAGCCTACTCTCCTTACCTGTCATGGCCAGTGAGGGTAGTAGGTGATGGAGGAGGATCACCGGCTTAACAACCCTACCACCAAGGGTCAGGGGCATGAACTTAATCTTATCGTAAACCTCCCTGGCTAATACATAGACCTTCCTCTGGTCAACACCCCCATGGGCTATGTGGGTGCCTAGGGCGTACACGTCTATCACCTGCATTAACGGGTATATTAGCCAGGACATCTTGGCAGTGTTTGTGAACACCCTACCCATTATGGTTAAGCTGTGCCTAACGTCAGATAGTGAAACCTGCCTAGCCAGATCCAGGACCTGCACCCAGTAGTCGTGCTTATCCTCAACAAGCTGAGAGGCAAGTATGAAATCCACCGCATCAGGGTCACCACCAAGTATCCCTATCGACTTCCTTAGGGTTTCCTTGAAGTAGGTCACGGCGACCTTCCTAATAACCTCCAGGTCACCCCCAAGCTTATGGTTAAGCCATGAGTGCAGGTCAGCCAGCAGTATGGATACCTTAACCCCAGCCCTCTGCAGATCCACGACCTTGTACATGCTCACCACACCCGTGCCTATGTGGATGTAGCCTGATATTTCGAAGCCTATGTAGTGCTTAAGCTGATCCCCAGTCTCAAAGTAACTTCTCAAGTCCTCGACGGTTATAACTTCCTCCGTCGGGTACTTGAGGGCTAGATTAACCTTATCCTCAACATCCATTGACTATACAGCTACCTTAGCCTTAATAAGTCTTCCAGCCTTAGCAACCATTAGTATGGGCCCTTAATCCGCAAATGCGGCTAAGGGCAACCATTACAGAGTAAAGCTGCTTTTAATCGTCATCGATAACAAAAGCTTATTGAGGTTGCGGTTTTAACCCACTTGTTATCTTGGTTTTTCGAGATTTGTAACAGCTATTAACCCTGGCGACAAGGGCACTGCCGTGAGGAGGCTCAGGCAGACCACCAGGAAGCAGACAACAGTCTAAAAACCACCAACCACAGAGGTGGTAACTGTTAAATAGCTATTCATAGCAGTTAATCTTGATGCTCAACCCTAATGAGGTTAAGAGGATGCTTAAGAGGATGGGGATAAACGTCAATGTTAAGGATGTTAACGCATCAAGGGTCATCATTGAGCTTAAGGATGGCGGTAGCCTGGAGCTAAGTGACCCAACGGTTGTCCTCCTTGAACTACCCGGTGGTGTACTGCTTTACCAGGTTCAGGTTGATAAGAGGGGTGTTAAGGTTAATCAACCCCAGGTGACGCCTAAAATAGTGATTAAGGCCCAGGAACCCAAGTACAGTGAGGATGACGTCAGGTTGGTCATGGATCAGACAGGGGTTAGTAGGGAGGAGGCCATTAAGGCCCTTGAGGAGGCTAACGGGGACTTAGCCGAGGCCATACTAAGGATCCAGAGGTCTAAGGGGCAGGCTTAGGTTAACCATGTTTTAGCGTAGGCGCAGTATTCACGTAGGGGGCAGTGGCTGCACCTTGGCTTACCCTTAAGGCACCACACCTTACCGACGGTGACTATGCCCGCGTGGAATAGCTTATACTCGTAAAGCCCCCTTGGCAATGCACCCATCAACCTACCCCTCAACTCCTCGTAACCACCGTTAAAGGCCTTGTCAACCCTCCCAAGGACCCTAACAGTGTATGCTGACACCGGGATTGTTAACCTATTCAGTGCGAAGAGCATTATTGAATCCGCAGTCTCGTAGCCTATTCCCTCAATTGAGAGTAGGAATTGCCTAACATCATCATCGCCCATGCCGCCCAAGGCCTCCAAGCCGCCTATGCTTACCACACGCCTAGCTGCATTGATAACCCTCCTAGCCTTAGTGAACCTGAAGTTGATGCCCGTCAGCATGTTGGCTAGCTCACCGTAGCTCAGCCTGGATACCTGCTCCAGCCCACTTAGGCCTAGGCTCCTCAACTTAGCCATAACCCTGGTCACGTTATCCCACCTGGTTTGTTGAACAAGCATTGCGGATATGAAGACCTCGTCAGGGCTCTCTAAGCCACCCCACCACCTTGGTGACTGGGGTTCGCTGATGAACCAGCCGTTCTCAGCCAGCGTACTGGCTATGCTCTCAAAGGCCTTGAGTAGACCCTTGATGCTGAACATTCAGGCACCCGCCCATTAGGGTGCATAGGGCTAGTGTTAGTTGGCCAATGTTACCAATATCATATTTGACGGGGGCGACGTAACT